>JABUBL010000624.1_pt1 | contig 10910 bp, 19 predicted proteins | sample 7240371 | NCBI WGS metagenome assembly JABUBL01 (sample SAMN07256343, study PRJNA390944) | subsurface metagenome | isolation source: Methane hydrate marine sediment | place: Pacific Ocean: Eastern North Pacific, ODP site 1244 | collected 2002
CAATTATATATACCTCATCTAAACTCAAAATGGAAAGAGGAGTATATTAAGCCCTCTTTTTCTGATTGGCTAATTTCTTAACCCTTTTTATTTTAATGTGTCTCTGGCTAGCAAAGGAGGATTAGTAGTGTTTAGGTTTCCCTTCATTCCCAGGGAGCACAAGTTTTTTGACCTTTTTGAGGAGAGTGCCCACAATATGGTAAAAGCAGCCCAAGGGCTAAAAGGGATGGTTGATACCTGGGAGGATGTTAGGCAGAGCGTTGATGAAATAACCGACCTCGAGCACGAAGGGGATAATATTACTCATCAGATTATGGCACAGTTGCATCGCACCTTTGTCACCCCGTTTGACAGGGAGGATATAGCTATGCTGGCTCATACTCTAGATGATGTGACTGACTTTATTCATGCTGCGGCTGATGCTATGCTTCTCTATAAGATAGACCGTCCTAGCCAGAGGGCTAAAGAGCTAGCTGATATCATAGTGCAGGCAGCGGTTGAGGTGGAAAAGGCAATACCTCTGTTGCGGCATCGTGCTGAATTAGGGAAGGTTCTCCCCCGTTGTGTGGAGATTAATCGGTTGGAAAATGCAGCTGACGAGGTATTCCGTTCGGCGCAGGCTGAGCTTTTTGATGATACCCCCGATATGGCTCAGGTTATTAAGTGGCGCGAGATTTATGAGCATATGGAGAGTGCCACCGATAGGTGTGAGGATGTGGCTAATGTCCTTGAGGGGGTAGCCCTCAAGCATGCCTGACCCCTCCTTTTGGCTTCTTTTACTAGTTATTGCATTGGCTATTGGCTTTGGGGTAACTAACGGTTTCAATGACGCTGCTAATGCTATTGCTGCCTCAATTGGCTCTCGTGCCCTTTCCCCGCGAAACGCTATAATATTAGCTGCCTTTTGTAATCTAGCCGGTGCTGCTACTGGCACGGCTGTGGCCAGGACTATTGGCAAGGGGATTTTAGTCTCTCAGGTTATCTCGCAGTTTGAATATGTGCCAGTGATTGCTGCTTTAGCCGCAGTTATAATCTGGACTACCTTAGCTACTCGCTATGGTCTGCCGGTAAGCTCAACCCATGGCTTTGTTGCCGGGTTGGCGGCGGCTGGGGTAGCCCTGGCGGGTAGTGGAGCTGTGATGTGGGGATGGAGTGACGGTTTGTTACAAACTCTGGTGGCGGTAGTTACGGCTCCTGTCTTAGGCTTTATTGGTGGCTTTGTGGTGATGGTTATCCTATTTTGGCTATTCCGGCGAAGTGCCCCGACTAGAATGCGAGTTATTTTCAGCCGTCTGCAATGGCTTACTACCGCCTTTCTAGCTTATAGCCTGGGCAAGAACAACGGTCAGATGCCGATAGGGGTCATTACTATGGCACTGGTGATTTATACTGGACAGACTGGTCGGTGGGAACACATCCCCTGGTGGGTAATAATTATATCGGCGCTAGCCATTAGCTCGGGCACGGCTATCGGCGGCTGGCGGGTTATCAGAACAGTGGGATTAAGGATTACTGCCCTTCAACCAATCCATGGTTTTGCTGCGCAAGCCTCGGCGGCTACAGTCATTGAACTAGCTTCGAACTTCGGTTTTGTAGCTTCGCACTTAGGTATTCCGGTAAGCCCTGCCTTGGGTATCCCGGTAAGCACCACCCATTGCGCCAGTTCAGCAGTTATGGGGGTAGGCGCTACCAGACGGCTTTCTGCGGTGCGCTGGGGTGTGGCTGGTAATATTGTTGCTGCCTGGATATTAACCTTCCCTATCTGCGGTGGTCTGGGTTATTTGTTTGCCTGGTTGATGAAGACAATATTCTAGTTAGGCAGGGCAATCTCCCTGGGAGTTACCCGGCACTTTTCGGCAGTAATAATAGCCTTAATGTCCGATACCGCCAGGTCAATTTCATCCCGCTTGTTCACTACTATGTAGTCAAATAGAGATAGTTGCTTTATTTCCTCCTCCGTAGTTTTTGTGCGTAAGGCCAAGTCGAAGGCTGATTCAGTGTGGCGCTGCTTGAGTCTTAAGACAAGTTCTTCCCTTGATGGGGGTACCAGGAAGATAAATACCGCTTGAGGCAGGATTTTTTTAATAGTAGCTGCTCCTTGAATGTCAACCCTTACTATTATATCCTGCCCCTTGTCTAAGGCTTGTTTTACTGGTTCCTTAGGCACCCCATACCAATTGCCATAGACATTTGCCCATTCTAGGAATTCCTTACGCTCAATCATCTCTTGGAACCTTTCCGTTGAGATGAAGTGGTAGTCTACATTATTTCTCTCCTTATCTCGCTGAGGCCGTGTGGTTACGGTTACAATATATTCAAGAGGGCAGCCTAATTCCTTCATCTTGGTTAAAACCGCATCTTTACCGGCTCCTGAGGGACCGGAAATGACTATGAGCAGTGGTCTTTTGGGTAAGTTGAACGGGTTTTGACTTTCATAGCTCGCCTTTTTCATCGCTTTGCTCGGGTTTTAGCACTGAACCCCCGCGAGTTACTTGTAATCTACCAGTGATAGTTTCTGGGGCTAGAGCTGCCAGAACAATATGACCACTATTGGTGAAGATAACAGCCTTAGTCCTTCTGCCATTAGTCATATCAATTAGTAGTCCCTTGTTTTTCCCTTCTTGGATGGAACGTTTGGTAGGTGCTGAGTTCGGTGAAGCTATAGCAATAACTCTGTTCATGGCTAGCACATTACCAAATCCGATGTGAACCAATTCTATGACCATTGTTATCACCTTAAGGAATTATTTCTATTTATTAATATTAAAGAATAGGCATTTATTGCCAAATCTAGAAATTGTCAGAGTATCCCATTGACTTAATCAACTTTTGCCGATTCTATTTAATAATTAGCGATGCCTATCACCTCCTTCATGGGTTATTCCTTAATTTCGAACTTCATATCCTGGTAAATGGGTACCTACCTTCACTATACCATATAATGCTTATTATAATACAATAACCCTTGTTTCTCATAGGTGGAATTGTAGCTGAGCAGATAAGGGGCTACCTCCTCCCACATTTTTACAAATGGATGTCTCTCCAATATAGCTCTATCAGTCTGCTCAACTGGTGTCTGCTTGTATCGTGCCAACATAGTTCTTGGCTTGGCCCACCTCATGAAGTTGCTGACATCTACATCTGATGGATTGACTTCGGCAACTTCGGTTACTGTTCTGCGCCTGAAGCAGTGATACCCGCCCCTGAATGGTAGGTGGACTCCTGCCTTCCGGCATATCGTTTTCAGTTTACGCTGAACCGTGTGTCCGTTCATGTGGCCAATGGGAACAGCAAATAATGGCACTAATGACTTTGGTATTGGCTGAGGCTTCCTCTGTCCACCTTTCTTTGTCCGAATGAATATCGTGCTTTCGTCACCATCTAGGTTAATATCCTCACCTCTTAGCTCAGTTAATTCGCTTCGCCTAGCCCCATACACACTGGCAACTAATAGCCTGACCACCATGCTGCCTGGTATGTTATCCAGGACTGTTGCCCAGATTAGAGCCTCTACTTCTTCATTACTGAAAGTAGGCTGATAGAACTCAGTGGGCATCTTGGGCATACCCATTGGTAACTGCCTTTGTTTATCAGCCCCCGGTAGTCTCCTCAGGAATTGAAGCAATAGTCGGAGTTCTTGATAATAGCTGCCCTGATGGGGATAACGCTTGTTGACCAGCTTTTGATATTCCTCAATGTCTCCGTCAGTGTAGTTTCGCTTCCGACCCATCTTGGCGACAAATCTAGCTGCCGCTGCCAGATAACATCTTTTTGTTTGGTCAGATTTACGCTCAGTATCAAGCCTCTCTCGGTAATAGCCAATGGGGTTGAAGGGCTGCTTGTTTTGCCACTCAGCGACTGGCGACATGAGTTCCTCAGCCATTGTTTGAGTGACTTCACTGCTTACTGTGTCCTTTAGGATGTTTGAGAATGCCCACGCCTTTAGTGCCCAAGGCTCATTGGTCTTATATACTTCAAGGGCTTGCTTCTCTATCCATGCGTAAACTCTGGGCATTAAGTCATCTATGACCTCATCAGTAATGGGTTCTACTTTTTTACCTCGCTTCAAATCATAGTCCACGCTATCACGCATTTGGTCTTCAATGAAATTCCGTAAGCTGCTTGGTGGCTCAAGCTCAAAGTCCTGTGTCGTTAGTTTTTCAGTCATTTGCTACCTCCTTCATTGTCCAAGAGTTCCCTGATTGCCTTCTCAATGACTAGACCAAGCACACGGCGACCTTTACCATAATGCCTTTGTATGTAGTTGAGAAGCCTTTGGTAGAGTTCATCGTTTATCGTTATTGTCTGTCTCATCTTGTCCTCCTTTATTCACATTATATCATAAAACTATGAGAATTGCAAGCTATAAGTGCTTAATACTATGATATTGCTTGAAGATTTAACCCTGCTTAAATTGGGTTCTGTGAGGTCTGATGTGTGAGTATTTTGAGGATGTAGCTGGCATCGGCTTCAAACCTATTGACAAAGGCATTAATCATAGGTTAATATCTATTGGGAGTAGCAAGCAAATAATAAAAAGGAGGAAAAACATGAAGGCAGATGCAAAGACGGAAGCTGCGGTGATGAACGTTATGAACCAGTTGACTGAAGCGAACGCCAAGCGGGACTTGGATGCAGTGCTGGCGCTCTTCGCGCCAGACCCTGACTTGGTTACCATTGGGACAGGAGGGGATGAGAAGCGTATCGGACTGGCCGAGATAAAGGCCCAGTTCGAACGTGACTTTGCGCAGTCCGAGGCATTATCAATCGAGCTCGGGTGGAGCTCGGTCTCGGCAGCAGGTTCGGTGGCGTGGGTAGCGGCTGACAATATTATCCATGCCAAGGTCAAGGGGCAGGAAATAAGCTTCCCAGCACGATTCACTGCTGTGCTGGAGCAACGCAGTGGCAGGTGGCTCTTGCTGCAGGTGCACTTCTCCATGCCGGCCCGTGAGCAAGCTGAGAGCGAATCGTTCCCCACAAAATAGGGAAGTGCCCGCGCTATTATGGCTCAATAAAGCTGACCCGTTCCTTTTCGGTATCACCATATACAGGTCGCCATGGCACCTCAGTATCAATCGTGATAACCGATGGCTTTAGTGCGTGCTCAAGAGCTTTGTCGAATTCAGCCTGCCGCCGTCTTTCCTCCTCAGCTTGCGCATTGTTTGCTTGCCTTAGTTGAAGCCTACGACCCACAACTACTGTTTTCCAAGGTGTCCATGTCCAGACTTTAGTTTTACTTTGGGCATAACCGCACCAACCTAAATAGGCAATAGCCGCAAGTAGGAGAGGCATAGCAAGGGTAGTAGGCTCAGGGTTCTTGCGCTTCCTTCGCTTCTTGGGTTTAACCTCAACTAGTTGAAAACCCTCTTCCTCATCGTAATCGTCATAGGGGTTGTAGTCATCTAACTCATCCATTAACTCACCTCCATTTTATTTAAGCAGAAGCCCCGGTTGGCCAACCGCTAATCCACAGGGTCTTTTTGCCACGAACAGCTATCTCCCTGACCTTAAATCTCCAACCTGAGAACTTAACCCTGCTGGTGCCTGAGGCTCTTGGACAATAGAAATCAAATCGGGGCGTATCAGCTTCATAGACGAAGAACTCAGATGAAGCCCATAGGAACGTTTTGAGATGGTCTTCGCCAGGTTCCGACGGGTATTGTCCCAAGACAAAGTCCGCTTTACTGGTTCTCCACTGTCTAGTCGGGGATAAGTTGTTGAACCTCAGCAAGATGTCGTCCAAGACCAGCATTCTGTATTGGGCAAGCTCATACTGGTTCAACTCAAGGTCAGTGTTCTCATTGTCCGTGTCCCAAGTTCCGGCTACCAGGGCACCAAAGTCCTTAATCTTTTCGGGCAGTGCGCCATTGGCAATAACCTCAACGTTAATTACTTTCTGAGCAGTGACCAAGTGGGCGGTGTCCCCAGGTTCAAGAGCCGGCACAAATTGCATATCCATGTCTTACCTCCTGTATTTTTTTGGGGAGTGTGTGCTCTCACACTCCCCGACCCAATTCTCCTTGCCTACCCGTAATCGACCTCACGGGCTCACAAGCTATGAAAAAGAGGGCGGACACATTTGATTATGTCCGCCTTCTGTTTTCTATCCCTTTACATAATCTGACATATTGTATGTCATTTTATGTCAGGGGTTAAGTTTATCGGGGCTAACTACTTATTCTATTTTATACGTTCAAAAGCATATGCTTGTTATTCTCAAGTGGGAGAGGCCTTGGCACCTCTCCCAGAAAAAAGGAGGTGAGGGCTTGCCAACTGAAAGGCCAAAACACTGACAAGCTCTCTGATGGAATTACCCGGCCAGCCCAAAGGCAAAGCTGACCAGCATTATTTCTCATCTTCATCCTCCAAACTATCCACCATATCTGCTCGCCCAAACATATCGGCTCGGTAATAACGCGGTTGCAACCAATACTCAGACTGAGCAGCCCAGAATTTGGCTTCATCCTTTAGTAAGTGATGCACACGGCGCAAGTGACGAGTTAAAATCCAGCGCTGGGGTGTCCGAAACTCGCACATTGAGCAAGCATATATTCGTCTTGGCACTTTGTCCGGCTGAGTCATAACTCAACATCCATAATATACGATGTTAATAACTAATTTGCCACTTGTCTAGTGTTTTGCCCAATTTGTGCCAACTGTGCTACTTGATAACCTATTGACAAACCTGGGTTATGCTGTGTTATACTACTATCGTGGAAGCAAGCCCTACGATACCAATCAGGGCTTACACCCGCCCCCGGAGGGGTAAAGTTGGTATCGCTTGCTTCCACAAGTAAGAAGTGCCCGCCCTGAAGGGGGCTTCTCATTTGCTCCCACAGGACACAGGCACACAAGGAGGAACAAAGGACGAAAGGGGTAGAGCTATGCTGAGTGAAATTCTACTTAAACTGGTAGCGGTGCTGACTGTTGATGATGTTCAAGAGTGTAAGCGACTTGGGCTTGAGGATGAGGTTGGGGGGTTACTGGATTTATGGGATACGATAGCGGTGGCGTGGCGTGAGGATGGTGTGGCTGAGAGTCATATTTGGTCTGTTGTCCAGATGAAACTTAACGAATTAAAGGTTGCTTTAAGGGAGTGAGCTATGACCTGGTGGAATATTGGGTTAATCTTCGTTATGATAGTGGTGGGTAGTTTGTTAGCGGGCTTTGTTGAGACTTGGCTAGAGCAACGGAAGTGGAATAAGAAAGGAGGTGACGCCTATACAGGTTCTAATTCAACAACTCAATAAATCTAATAAGAAGGAGTTTAAGACCAATGGGAAAGTATTTGATACTCTGGGAAGCTGACAACACTAGAATGCCTGTGGACCCTAAGGAGCGGGACGCTGTATTTAAGCCGATAATGGCTATGGTTAAGCAGGATATACAAAGAGGCATAGTTAAAGACAGGGGAATGTTTATTGGCGAAAGCAACGGATATACGGTCGCTGAAGGAACTGAGGAGGAAATCGACAACATGACGGAACGATGGGTTCCGTTCTTCACGTCCAAGGTACACGCCATTGCCTCCTTTAGTCAAGTAGAGGAAATCTTAAAGGGCTAGCGTAACATATCCAGTAGGAAAAGGAGGTGACGCCAACCAAAAAGCACATTTGAATAAGAAACATAAAGGAGGAAACAGTGAAAAAGAAATTACTAATTACTTTGGTGTTGGCTTTAAGCCTATGCCTAGTGTCAGCGGTGCCGGTTATGGCTGTGTCCCCTCAAGAAATCAGTATAGATGTTATGCAACAACAGACACGATATTATCCTGATGACAGCGTGTGGTTCAGCTTATCTCCCTCACAGACAACTTTTGACCTCACACTCACTGGCAAGACCCTGCATGGTGAGATGGACTACTCGCCAGGCGTAACCGACCTCCGTGGTGAGAAGTATATGCTGGTCTATGACAAGAAGGCTGATGAGTGGAAGCTAAACCTTGGAGTAATCCAGTATATCTCCCCACATTCAGGTCTGACCATAAAGGAACAGTGGGAAGGTTTCTTGAAGCTGGATACTGACTTAAACCTCATCACAGGTGAGTTCATCCAGTATGGTTATGTGGTAGGCGACCCTACGGATAACTACGATTGGGCTGTGCCTGTGGCTGGTGAGGGCTTATGGTATCTTGGCAAGAGTGTTTACACCTACGCACCTGTGCCCTAACTCTCAGGCGGGGTGATAGTCCAACACATAATCATCCCGCCTACTTCCATCTAATTGTATAAAATTTTATATAGTTGACTTCCCATAGCCCAGCCTCTATACTTGAGTTAAAGGAGGTGGTATGGATACCAAAAAATGGCACGTTCTCATTAGGTTTGACTTCATTGGTAATGCTCGGCAATATCGTTACAAAACTAGACTTGCGGAGGCTCTTAGGCAAAACTTTATTCGGCATCATTCTAGGTTCTCCAACGTCTATCAGATAGAAAATGTTGAGGTAACTGTAACCAAGCCTAAATGAGGGGCACTATGTTTCATTTGTCCCGTGGCTGTGTATATACTCTGGAAATCCCTACAATCTCTACAATCCCAACACATATGTTGGTTGAGAAGCGTAATCACCCCTCACATCCCCTCCCAACCTTGATTACCTTATTATGTATGCCTCTTTCTATCCCTCTTATTTGCCAATACAGCTTGTCTAACGCCTATCTGTGCCACAACTCTTCAAGTTCGTGGACTTCCTTTCTCTTTTCCTTCAGCTCTCGCTTTATAAGCCAATAGAGCTTAATCCAAAGCCAGAACTGATAGGCAGTGATAAACAACCTAAATAGCTTCTTCACCTGTAGCTCCTTCTATTTCACCAGAACCAAGGCGATTACACTCATCAAGTATCAGACCTAACCACTGCCGTCTTGATGGCTTGGATAGACTTTGAGCCAGGGGAACTAGATACGAATATGAGCTATTGTCTAGCATAGGAACCATCGCTAAAACATCATCTACTGACAGTCCTATTATAGAATTCCACAGAAATAGCTCAATAGTTCCCTCTGCTTCTCTTCTCTGATATAGGTGAAGGGCAACTTGTTCGGGTTGGAGGGCTAACAACTGTTCGGCAAACTTAATCATCCTCTCTTCTTCTGTTTTTGGTTCAGCAATTTGCTCAGGTTGAGGTTGTGCTATCTGTTCGCGTTCCACACGTGTTATCTGTGGCGGTTGTCCGGGTTGTCCTACCTTCCCAGTGATTAGGGTAATTAGTCCAGCAACAGCCTTAGCTACTTCTCCGTCCTTGTCCTGCTTAATAATGTCACTCAGCATTCCCATAAATCCCCCGGCTGTGCCACCAGAACCAAAAAGCTTATCCAAACCTGTTTTTGCGTCTACCACCTCATTAACTTTAGATATAAAATCTGGTTCCTCATATCTGTCTTCTCCCTCGCCCATATCAGTCATACCGAACTTCTGCCTTGTGATTTCTCGCAGATATTGCGGGTGCAACCGCAAATCATCTTTCCAGGCTTGTAGCATCATCAAGTCTATGGATGACTGTTCTTCTTGTGCCCGCTGTTTGGAACTCCTATACTGCCCTCTTTTTCGTTTAGTCCAAGGAAACTTCATTCTTTACCTCCATTTTAGTTAGTTTAGTTACAAGGCATCGCGGAATTGAGGAACAATCCCTATACTCATCTCCGTCAGGGTCAGGGAAGATAGTAGAAACAACCACTACTCGGCTATCGTCCATCCAGAGTAACTTGCCATAGCTTATCGCTGGGACTGGCTTTAGTTGCTTGACTTCACTCAACGTCAAATCATCCCGATGAAGCACATCAGTCCACTCAACGCAGACAATTTCGTTTATCATTTAAGCACCTCCGTATGTATAATATATCTGCCCAAGACATCAAATTCTTTTTTGCGTGCTTTCAGCGAGATAAGGTCTGGTGGCATATAGCTGACACAGTAGCCAGTGCAATCCCTTATCGTGCCATCTAAATCCTCAAAGAACAATAAAACGTGCCTTCCAACTAGGCTTCTTAATGTTGTTCCCATGTGTTTACCTCCTATTTAATTACTATAACCTATGATTTCAACTACATTACGGGCAGTTATAACTCTGTTTCAGCCTAATTTTAGCTGGTAAAAGTATGATTTCGGTGCACTCCCGAAATACTTCGGCTCAACTCGACTCATCTTTGCTATGTTTTGTTGTCTCCTTCTCAATTTTCCTGACTCTTCTCATCCATTCCTCTACTGGTAATGCGTCCCATTGATATACTTGTCTCCATTTGTCCTTCATTTCCTACCTCCTACCGTGCATATCCGCTTAAAACTTAAAAACTTAAAAACTTCAACACTAAGTTTCAAAGTTTAAAGTATCTAAGTTTCAAAGTTTTTAGGGCATTTGCACACCATATTTCTGCCTACACCAAGGACACTGCCCACTGGTAGCCGTCAAGCTGTAGTGGAACGGAGCGCCAAGCCCTTTCCTATCGGCTGTTATCAAGCCCCGGTTATGCTGAAGGAAGCGCAGACATAATCTAAGCTCAGTGTCGCTACAATAACCTTGGATGATTTTCCTTACTAAGTTCACTGTTAAATGTTTCGGTGCCCCTGGACTGATAAATAAATGAAAGAACCTATGAGCTAGGTCATCCATCCTGGGGTCGTCAACTGGCTTGTAGCTTCCATCATAGACTAACTTCATCCAGCCCTGGCCTTCCTCAATTTTAACCCTAATCGCAGTGGGGGTTATCTCTTTCCGTGGCTGTGGTATCAGTCCCACCCTGTCTAGCTTGCCATTACTAATTGATAGTGTCCGCACCTCGGCGGCGGCATCTGATTTGGCATAGAGGGCGGAGCTGCCCCGCAGCCGTTTGAAGAAGCTACCCGTATCATATTTATTAAAATGATGAAGGGCTAACACTGATGAGTCCTTAATAGCCATTAGCTTCTCAATG
>JABUBL010000625.1_pt1 | contig 10909 bp, 6 predicted proteins | sample 7240371 | NCBI WGS metagenome assembly JABUBL01 (sample SAMN07256343, study PRJNA390944) | subsurface metagenome | isolation source: Methane hydrate marine sediment | place: Pacific Ocean: Eastern North Pacific, ODP site 1244 | collected 2002
GTTGCGTTTTTTTGTAAAAAAACTACAGGATTATCTGATAAAACAATAAAGGCAATTAGCGGAGCTTACCAAACTCGTAAACTTATTTCTACGCAAAAATATTCGGATACTTTTGAAAGTTTTATGACTACAAATCTTAAAAATGCTCCCAAAAAAGATGGAACCTTAAAGACGCTAGAAAACAGTGGTTTAAGCGATTTAACAAATAATCCAACCCAATTTGAAATTAAACCCTTTCCAGTAGATCATTCGATCTTCGGAGCGACAGGGTATCTTCTTTCTAGTGATATTACAATTGCTTATACGGGTGATTTCCGCCTTCATGGAAAAAATGCCAATAAAAGTAAAAAATTTATTAATAATGCTAAAAATACCTCTGTACTAATTATAGAAGGAACAAGAGCAACAAGAGAAGATCTTGACGAATCAGAAGAAGAGGTTTATGAAAATTGCCTCAAAGTTACTGATAAGGCAAAAGGAATTGTCGTTGCTGATTTTTCCGCAAGAAACTTTGAAAGGCTTGAAATATTTAAAAAAATTGCCACAAAAGTTGGTAGAAACATCGTAATTCCCGCAAAACAAGCATATTTATTAAAATCTCTTGAACAAGTCGATAAAATCGATAGAACCAGCGATATCTTAATTTATAGTGAATACAAGTCCAGTAAAAGTTACTGGGAAGAAAACTTTTTAAAGAACCAATTACATTATATTGATCCTACAGAAATTTCGAAAGCACCTGATAAATACATTCTATGCTTTTCGCTCTACGAAATAAAACATTTACTCGATATAAAACCCCAAAATGGAACTTATATCTACTCCTCAAGCGAAGCTTTCCAAGAAGAATCTGAATTTGACTTTATAAGATTAAATAATTGGCTCAAACATTTCGAATTTAATGTCTATGGCTTCGAAATTTTAAATGAAAATGGACGGTTAAAACCTGAATTTACAAAAGGATTTCACGCATCTGGACACGCTTCAAGAAGCGATTTATTATGGGCAATCGAAACAATTGACCCCGATTACATTATTCCCGTCCATACTGAAAATGCTACCTGGTTTAAAGAAAATTTTGACAACTTTCTACAACTAAAAGAAGCTCAAAAATTCAGTTTTTAGAATTTTATGAGTAAGTTAGAATTATGGAAAAAGTAAAAATAATGCATTTAAAAATTAAAATTTCAGAAATCTACGCTTTGAATTAGAAATATGAGGTGAAGATCGAAGCCATGACACTATTGCTAGAACGTCAGAATCATTTAAATGTCCCTGTCCTCTAAGAATATGATCAACAAGCTCTCGAATTGTAAGTTGTGTCACAAAATCATAGGGGATTTGAGGAAGTTGTCTGTAAGTCGCTACAATCTGATATACTGGAAATTTTCTTCCAAATTTATCCATCATATGGATAAAGAATATATATCCCGCATGATCTATTTGCTTATGGGGCGTAAACCTCGCAGTTTGCATTCTTTGGGGGCTCCAATTTTTGGTTTCAATTAGAAAAATCACTGTAGGACCAACGACAACATGGTCAATCTTACACGATTTTACATATTCTTGATATTTTTTCCATCTAATTGAACGAGAAAAACTCAACTTTACTTCATTTAAAATGTAAAATGTTTCAGGAAGATTTCTTAATTCCTTAATAACCGCAGTTTCTCCAATAGCGCCTGCAAAAAATGGCTGATTCTTTTCAATTATATCTTGTGCTTTATGTAACTGGCTAACTTTCTTTTCTACGGACTTTTCAAGATTCTTCTCTCTTAAAATGTGTTCCTTTTCGGTTTTTTTTATTTGTTTGATATCCTTCTTGAACGGCTTATCTAATTTCTTCTTGATAGTTTTCTCTATTTTTTTAATCCTTCTTTTTCCTTTTGAGCTTAAAGAGTTATCCATTAACTCTGTTTTTTCTTTAATTAAAGATTGCTGTAATTCCGATTTCTTCTCTTCTAATCTTTTTCTTAAATTATATTCATCGTTTTTTAAGCCTACTATAACTGAATTTAACTTTTTCAGTTCTTCCGCAGTGCTACTTTTCACGATTTTCGAAAAATTACTTTTAAAATATTGGATATCTTTAAATGAGTTAAAACCGTCTAATCCTTTGCGTAACAATCTATGTTTTAAATAATCTTCACTCCCAGAGTGTCCTATGATATTAACATTTTTGGATTCTCTTATCAGCCCCTTTTTTTCTAAAATCCATTTCGCAATTATGAAATCTTGAGCTTCAGACTGATTGGAAATGAAAGAGGAAGTAATAGTAGATTTAGGAAACCACTCTTGCCTTCCATCAATTAATAAGAGAAATAGTGCTTTTTCTGTCTCCTTTAAAATCGCACCTTTTATCCCTAGATATCTTGGATCGGTCATTTTCAATGTATTAAGTAGTTTTTAATTATCTAAAATGGAACATTTGGGAACAAAATATCAATAACTCTAGTTAATAATTCTAACTAATTAGTTAAGGCTTATAAGAGAATAAAATATATATTAATTTATAGATAATAAATGAAATTCAATTATATGACTGATTAACTATAAATTGATGCTATCTGAAACGGATTATGAAAAATATCTTAACCAAGGATATGAAAAATATCAATTCGGTGAATATATAGAAGCCTTAGAAAATTTTACTAGGGCGACTATGATATCTCAGAAAAATAATTTAATTGAAGAGGAATGTATATCTATTAAAATGGAAGCAACAGCTCTCTATAGATTAGCAAACTATCAAGAAGCTGAGAAAAATTTTACTATTGCTTTAGATATTGCCATTAAGAATAATTTTAAGATGCAACAATGCCGAATATATAATCATCTTATTGCTTTATATGAAATGTTAAATGATTATAAAAAAGCAAAGGATTATATAGATAAAGGCTATGAATTGGCAGTTTTATTGAATGATACCCATTCATTAGCAAAAATTTTAAATTCAAAATATTAATCAAATTAAATAAGACCTATCATTCTTAAATATCGCGATGGTATTTGGGGTTAAATTCACCCCAAGGCATTATTTTATCTAAGGGATAAGAAAGAAAAATAATTTTGACGCTTCTATTTTTTTTTTTGAGTCTTAGGTCTAAAATTCAAATGCTCCTATCAACATTCCTTTCCTCTAGATTTTTTATTTTCTTTCAACTTTCAATTATTATCCGTATAGTACAATTTAAACAAATTAAATATTGTGTCATTCCTTTGTGAGCACTTCTCATTTGTTGCGTTTTAATTTCTCATTTTTGTCGGAAACTAAATTTTTAAAGTTACTATGATTAATACTGTAAAACATTAGAAATGAAATATTATTAGAAATAAAAGCTCAAGGCGTTACAAAAAATAAAAAAATGTAAATCCTAATGTTTAGTCCTTATTCTTTTTTGAACTATATTTATTAAATAGTTCGATCATCCATGGTAAGGGTAAAGGTTGAAACGAATCAAATTTAAGATAATCCACTCCATTTGGGAAGATAATTTTTGCAATAATATTCTCTGGTGGAATGGGTTTTATAGCGAATAAATCAACATTTTTAAGCGTTCTCGAGTATTGAATACCATCTATTTCACGTGTAGAATGATAAGGCTCTATCCAATTGTCAAACCAATCTGGTTCTATTCTGAGAGCATATACCACTCCACAATGAGTTTCGACGTACCTATTATATTTCTTCTTAATTACTTGAAATTTATCGTGTATTTCTTTGATATAATCTTTATTTACAATATTCTTTAGTGCCAGAGAATATCGTTTCTTGTTATATCTTACATCCCCCTCAATATTTTCATTCCTCTTCGAATTTATTTGGAGATTCTGATTATATTTTAACTCGATATCATTAACTTTTTCTAACTCGCTCTTAATTTTTTTCCAATGATTATCAACTAATTCTTTTTCATTAATGAAATTATTAAAATCATTAAATGCAATAAATAAAAATCTAAGAGTCTCCCCACCATTATTCCTTGCGTAATTCCTCGCAGTCCAATAATCACTAGCAAAACTAGGTCTTTTTCTCTTTATATTTTGATTTTGGTCTCCTAGTGTCCAAGATCTTAGTGCAACATAACCCTGACTATTTTCATAACACAAAGAATCAAATTTCTCTTTCACAAATTTGATATCATGCATATCGTAAATTGCATTGTTTAATTTCCAACCCAATTTTTCGATTTTTTTAGAGTAATTACTACTTGTACCATGGTAGACGACATTTATATCTTCAAAAATCTCACGTTTTAGAGGATAGATAAAGTCCGAAGGTTTTGATATTTCTATTACTTCCATACTTCAAATAATTATAATTCTATTATTTATGAGTATAACAGATGATTTGGTTAAAAAACTTAATGAACACTCTTTCCTCTTTTAAATTTTGAGATCTTCTTCGTTATCATTCTCTATAGAGTTGAAGATGCGTCCTGGAATTATCTCAAGGAGCTTTTATCTTTCGCTTTTGAGAAAAATGATAATTTCTTCTTCTTTTAATTCATTTTCCCGAGCTAAAATATCCAAATCTTCATAAAAGTGTTTGAAAAAGATTTACAAAAAAGTTAATTTTTTAAAAATACAAGTAAAATTCATTTTTCTAGAAATATATTCTTAAATTCCTAATTATCAACCAATTTTACTCTTAATCAATTCTAATTTAATTTTAATGTTTTTATCGTCAAAACAGATATTTCTAGTTAGAAATTCGATAAAATCTATTACTTCTAGGTTTTTTTTTTTAATATTATCTATGATTTCTAAAATATCTTCTTTTGGAAGGCTTTTCCATATTCTTACCCATTCGAACTCTGAAGAATCTATTTTTTTAAACTTTTGGAGTTCCTTGCCTTTTAATAGATTCCATACATTTTTAAAACTAATAATGTGCCCAGAACCTGCTCTAGTCAAATCACCATAATAATTTAAAAAATAGAATTCTGGGTCCATACGGTATTGAGAACCTATTTTGCTACCTATTTTAATACCTTTTTTAAGGAGTCCTCCCGCTTCTCCTATAATAATAAGATTTCCTTTCCTTAGTTTATTTATGAATTTCACATGTGGATTTTTATATTTTTGATTTATTTCTTTAATTACTTCATTTAATTTTTCATGTGGTAAGTTTGGTTCAATTAGATCATATATCTTTTTAATTACATAATATCCTATAATGTATATTGCATTTACACCTTTTTTTCTAAGAGCAGCATAAAATACAATAAGATCTCCTTTATTTAACTTCTGTAATTGTGAAATTTTTGGTGCAGGTCTGTTATTTTCTTTTCTTGACACATTATCTCCATATGTTAACTCCTTCCATAAAGGATCATCATGCCCAGGCATAGGTGTCCATTTGAATGAATTATCCTCGGAAATTGTGCCTACAAAACCTCCTGATCCTTCTCCTGTGTCTGCTCCAATGCGTAATAATAATGCTTTAGGTTTCATCAAGATCTACCTTAATTCTGAGTGTTTAATATTTTTAGTTTTAAATTAATTATTAAAAAATAACCTGGCTGAAAATTTTATGAAGCTATTATATAAATCAACGGAAAGGAAATAACTTAGTTATTTATAATAATTTTTCTTCCCCTTCTTCCTTTAGCTTTTTGATCGTACTAGAAATGTTTGAAATTATTTTAGAAGTGATTGAAATAGAGGATTTGATTCATTTAATATAAATTTTTGTCGTGACAAGGATCATTATTTTTACTTCTGTCATTCTTTTCGTGCTTTTCTTATTAATCTAAATGAAAGGCGATGAGATTTTTCTACTTTTGCATTTGAACTACGCCGACCACATCTAAAAAACTGGTTTTTAATGTTTTTTGGGAATGGATATTTCCCCCATGATCCGCCTCTTGCTATACCATTATCAGTTGTTAGAGGTCCAACAGGGTCTTTAACAGATATTTTAGTATATTTTCTAATATCATCCTTAACAAGCTCATACATTAGACCATGCATATCATACAAACCCCAGTCGTTTGGTTTTAACAACCCTACATCGTGAATTCTTCTATCAGAATTAAGTTGGCTCCATGCGTATTGATCAAGTAATTTTTGGTTATTTCCAAAACAATATTTTCCTTTCGAACCAGCCCGGCTCGCATATTCCCATTGAGCATCTGTAGGAAGATCAAAATCTCCACTTCCTGGAAGGGAATTTAGTTTTTTTAGAAATTCTTGAACATCATAGTAATTAATATAAATAACTGGAAAGTTTGGAGATCTTTGTTTAGGAGGGATTACAGGCAATTTCCCCATAATATTTTTCCATAGACTTTGAGTGACCATATATTTACTCATATAGAAATTTTGAGTTATTTCGGCATTATGAACGGGTCTATCGTAAAATACCTCATGATCTCCCATCATAAACGAGCCGCTTTTAATTAGAACCATATCATTCATAATTTCTTCGATAATAGGGTCTTCTTTTTGTACGATGTCTCTATGATCCTTTTTCTCCATTTCCTTTTTTAGCTTTTTTTGATTAGAACTACTAGTTGCTTTTCCTAAATTTTCATTTTCTATAATGGTTATCTCTTGAATTTCATCTTTCATTATAGGTTCGATATAAGGAATCCAATTTTTATCCAAGGTAGGTTTAAGTAAATAATATCGCATACCTTCTTTCCACAAGTATTCGATAAATGAATCTTGTATTAATTCATTCCTCTCTAGATAACATGCAAGACGTTCTTGTATTAATTTCTTATCGAAATAATCGAATTCGCCCGGGTTAGGGTTTATTAAATAATCTTCTATTGCCCCTTGAATATAATTTAAATTAGAAAAATCAAAGTTTAATTCATCCTTAATCATTTCAAAAGAAAAATAACAATCAGATCCGAACACAATCCATTCATAAGGGCGATATCCCATTTCTGAGACTGTTCGGTCTGGATGTAAGTGATTCAATCTGTGAAATGTTGCCCATCCCTGGAGATGTCTAACTGCTGGAAGTGACTCAATAAATATACCCAATTCACGAGATTCATAAATTCCTTTCTCACCTCCATAGCTCAAAAGATTTTCCGAAGTAATTAATCCTCTACAACCATCAAATAACGCAAATTTTGCGTGGTTTTCCATAGGTTCTAAACTAGTTTTTAATCGATTGCCTAATATTGATTGGGCCATTTTAATTGTATTTCTTGCATCCCTTAATTGATTTCTTACTTTTGGGCTTAGTTTACTTTTATTTTCCCATTCTCTCCCCCATAAGATTCTTAGAAATCTCTTGCTTTCATTTCCTTTTCCCTCGATATCATTCAATAAAGTTCGATCCAAGGCAGTTTTAGTCAATCTATCAGAGGCGAGAAAGATCTCATCTTCTGTGGACTTAATTTGTGTTATTAAAACATCCCGTGATTGATGTTCATTAATCAATTTCACTTTGCTGCGCTTTAGAAACGGGAGCAGGCATATCCTGATGTTATATAACGATTCTTTATATTTCTGTTGAATTTCTTTGAATTCTATACTCCCTTGTAATAGAGAAATAAACGATAATAAGGATTGTTCTAATCTACTATAATAAAACTCAGCTAACTCTTGGAGATCTGAATCAATTTCAGTCTTTGAATTAAGAAGCTCGTTAAAACTTTTTAGATATTCAATGATCTCTTGACCTTCAAGATTTTCTTCGACTTTTTTCAAGAGCTCCAGCGAGAATCGAGCAGATCTCCCTAAAATTCCTGCTTCGAATAATTGAGAATCTGGATTACTACTTCCTGGATTCCAACTACTTATCAACCAATCACCATTTGAACTCAGAATAATTTTTTCATGTGAGCGTTTCACAGAAGAGACAATTTTGAGGCGATCTTTAAGTTTTGGTGATAATTGAACTACCTTATTATAATATTCCGTAATATCTTCTTTCTGTTGTTCTGGAGGATCATCATTGGCATGACCATAAATCAGTAAGATTTCAGCTTCAAGAGGGGTGTTTCTTAATGAGTAAAGTAATCCGAAATCAGCATGTAGATGATTAACATTAAGAAATGATGTATAAAGGATAATCTTTTGTGGAGGAGGTTCTCCTTATAGGTTTTTTTCCGAAGATTTCTGGTGCAAACTCCCAGAGCATCGGTTCTAGGATTGCAAGATCTTGAGGAATTATTCTCTGATGTTCACCCTTAAAACTACCAAACATTTCAAATTCAATATCTTTTTTTCCGCCTAAAATAAACGGGCTACTAAGAAAAGCACGACTATATTTGAAAAAATCATCAATTTCCTCCGGCTTAAATAAATTTATTAGGATTTTTATATCAATATTAAGATTTTCAATTAGATTTTCTATGGTTAATTGTGGTTTTAGTTTTATTAAATTTTTTGGATTAGGTCTATTAAAATCATAGTCATATTGTATCGCCCTTTGAACTGAGAGTGGCGTACCTGATAACGCATCTACCCACCATTGACCTCTTTCTGTGGAATATTTTAGAAACTCTTGCGCAAGTGCAATTTCTCCTCCTTTTTTATATATTTCAGTTATTTTAGGAATAACCCTAAATTCAGACTTAGTCCAATTAGGAATAAGCCAGCCTTGATCAATTAATTCCTTAAAGATTTGTCTAGTAATTAATTTATTATTAGGGATTGGCCAGGGAGGATTCTTTTCAATCTGCTTTATTGTTCGTCCATCTAAGAGTTCTGATACATAAGCTAACCACCAAATAGTATGAGGATTATATTCTGGAAAATCGATATTTGCTTCAATGAAATAACCTGGGATTCTTACCATATTTCTATTCGCTATTCTCACGCTCCTTATTTTTTTTTTGATTCTCTAAGAAATTTTCTGAAGATACGAATACACCCTCTTTCTTATACTCCAAATATAAATTATGAAAGATCTTTATTCTTTCCTCGTGACTATTTCTTATTATATGTTGAGTACAACCAATAATAACTTGACGCGATTTTGTGCGTGAGAACATAACATTAAGTCGTTCGGGCTCTATTATAAACCCCCAAGATGATGCTGCATACAGCGTATTGTTTCTTACTAAACTAAGTATAGTGAGATCTGCCTCATGTCCTTGATATTCGTCAGTGGTCCTTATTAATTCTTTAAACGGTTTATTAGTCAGCTCTGAACATACATTTTTAAGTTCTTCGGATTCTAAAAATAAATCTTTTTGATCATTATAGGGAGTTAAAATGATAAGATCTATACTCTTGATTGGTTTTAGTAATTTTAAATATGTGATGAGTATGCTCAATTCGTAAAAATTGACTCGCATTCCAATTTTTTCAGGGTCATCAGTAGCATCCATATATTCAGTCATATGAGGCGTATCTATCCAAAGCATTGGAACGTCATATTCTTCCGGGATAATGCCTATAAGAGGTTTCTCAGGTTTTTTCTTATGTTTAAATTCTCGATTATAAAAAACTCTACCTATAACGTTTGATAAAGGGCGCTCCATTCGGTATTGTTGGTCAAGTACATATTTCTTTTCCGCAGGAAGCAAATTAAAGAGAGTTTCAAAAGGTTTTAACCAGCATAATTGCTGCATATCAAATGAAGAATATATATTATAAAAATTCTTTAGTTTTAAATAATCATATCCGAATCTTTTCTGTAAATCTTCATTAAGACGAGAATTTGACTTAACTCTTTTTAAAATATCTTCCCATATCCTTAAAGCTTCTTCAGTTTCTCTTATTTGATATGGTGGCAACTGATTTTGATCTCCAATTAACAATACTCTGTGCCCAAGGCAAATAGTATGTAATAATTCACTTGGATAACTCTTCCCAGCCTCTTCAATTACTACTAAATCGAATGATTTTTTATTAATTAACTGATAAAAAGTTCTATCCATAGTAGTACAAAAAATAATTGAAGCTGAGCTAATAGCTAATGAAAGATTCCGAAGGTCATACTCTTGTACTAAGCTTTCTTGTGCATGATACCAGATTTCTGAACCGTTCTTCCATTTATAGGAGCCAATTTCTTTCATTATATTTGAGCTGAGAAATTCCTTAATATAAGACTCAATTGTAGAAGTCGTTTGCTTTATATATGAAAGAGAGCGAAAGGCACGGAATTCCGTCTTCTCATAATTTAGTCTCTCCACAACTTTTTTAAGTATATAATTTAAAGCCAAATGCTCCTTGGAACATACTAGAATTTTTGCATATGGATTGTTCTTCAAAAATTTGGCTACAACTTCAGCAGCCAAATAAGTCTTGCCTGTTCCTGGTGGGCCTTGAACTGCGAATAATCCACAATTCTTAAAAATAATTTCTGCAAGGTCTTTTCTTTGATATCTATTAGTAAAACCGTCCTCTTCTTCAATTGGAATTTTATTTAGATACTTTTCTAAAATTGGATGATTTTTTACGAAATTAATAAATTTACGCTTTTTTTGAATTTGATCAATATCACCAAATTCATACACATATAGAAATCCTCTTTTAGGTAACGGTTTTCCACGATTTTTTATAACGATTATTTGTTGATCACGATGCAAATCTATCCATTCAACAATTTTCTCATTATTTCTCAAGATTTTTAAGGGATTAGGGGGGGTTTTCAAATCAGAATAAACCAATAGTCTTGTAATATGACTATTTTCCATTAACTCATCCCAAAGTTCTTGAACAGATGGTCTTTTAATTTTTCCAAAGTGATTATCATTAAAATATAAATCAATTTCTAATACATTTTCATTTTTTCGAATATTTTTAAAAGGAGCCTCATTTAAGGACATTTTCTTAAACTTGTAGATTTGACGAATTTTATAGAAGAATTCAGATTCGGTTAATAAATCGAGGAAGGATGGATTTTCCTTTGTCTTGAAACTCTTAATTAATTTTAGAATCTCTGAGTAATTGTGTTCATCTAGTGCTTCCCTTATAAGTTTAAATAAACCAA
>JABUBL010000626.1_pt1 | contig 10902 bp, 11 predicted proteins | sample 7240371 | NCBI WGS metagenome assembly JABUBL01 (sample SAMN07256343, study PRJNA390944) | subsurface metagenome | isolation source: Methane hydrate marine sediment | place: Pacific Ocean: Eastern North Pacific, ODP site 1244 | collected 2002
CCCCAGGATATTGAGTAAGGGTTTCTGAGCCGGCAGATATAAACTCTGTGGGTACGAAGAATGTTGGATACCATTTTGCAATCCAGAGTGGAAGCCAAGGGATATGTAAATACCAGTTTGCATTATGCCACATTATATTCCACCAGTTTCTTGGGCCAGCCCACACTATTAGTGTATGGTGTGTTAAAGATAGTGCATACTTAAATAGCCAGGCGAATATAATTATCCCAATAAAAGTCGTGATCAAAAGGATAACTTCCCAGAGAATATATCTCCAGGTTTGATCGTTTATCAGTGAGAATCCCTCAAAGAGTGTATCAAAGGTATCACTCTCTGTAGTTGCTACAATAGCTGGAGCACTGATTAGTATAACACCAGCAACAATTGTTAAATATACAACAAATAATGCCCCGGCGAATATCGGAACTGCAGATAATCCGATAAGGATTTGTCCTACAGTTGGTATCCTTCCGACAAGGCCTAATATCAATCCTGTTAATATTAGGGCGGCAATAAAGAAGATAAGATATATGGGAGAAAGGAAGGTTCCCTTCCAGTTTTTATGAGCAAAAGTCCAGGCTTCTTTAGACTCGTAAAATTCGTCTCCTCTTAATTGCTCATATGTTATCTTAGAGATTGCTGTCATAGTTATGAAGTAGAAGTATAGTACCCAGAGACCAGCAATAGCCCATATAATCCATCCAAACCATGTAAGGTTTCCCTGGAAGAATGGAAACGGGATATACCTGAATTCCAGCCATATTTTTTGGATATCCCAGCCAGAAGCCATCAATGAAAGGTAAGCAAGGATAGAATAACCTATTGTTCCCATAAGAAGCCCTTTAGCTGCTACCCAGATTTTCTTGGGAGAAAATCCTAACCTTGCTCCTTGGAACACATCCTTCCACATATATTCAAGAGCCATTTTACCTCCTTTTTAGTTGACAATAAGAGAAAATAATTGAAAAGTCAAGGGTGAAATTTTCGCATTTATGTAAAACCACCCAACCCATTCATCCCTTGACAATAAAAATTAAATTTCTATTCTGCAAGAAAGATGTTTAATGAATTCTCTATGGATCAGTTTTTTAGCAGAGGTGATATTATTGTTGATGTAGGTTCATGGGATAATATTGAACCTTCCTTGACTTTAGCGTCAATAGGGTGTTCTGTCTTTCCTATTGATAAATATCAGAGGATGGAAGAATTCAAGGAGAAGTTATTAAAGTCTTTAGAACGTGGAGAAATAGAGCATGATAAGGCAGGTAAGATACATCCAATGAAGGCAGATATAAACGAGCTTCCTTTTATAAATGAATCAGTAGATGGTGTCTTATTCTACTATTCAACTTCATGGTTACAACAATTTGGGGCGGATTTATTAGTGGTTTATAAGGAGGCGAATAGAGTCTTAAAGGAGTATGGAATTGTCATGTTATTTGAACAGACTGTTATGCGTGCAAAAGAACAAGAGTCATTTCTAAAGACTCAGCTAAAGACAAATAGGATTGGAACCATTGTGTTAGGTACGAAAATTAAAAGTGAGAAATTACCTTTTAATTTGAAGTTAGACGATTTGAAATTAAAGAATAGAACGAAAGATAAATAGAGAAGTGGCTCAAGTCCGCGTATCCTTGACTTTAGGGTAAGGAATATTAATATTGAATATGGATATAAGAAAGGTAATTTCAGATAGAAAGATAGAATTCATTGATATTCGTTATACTCCTTTAGACGGGAGATCCCGCAGTATAAGCTTTCCTGCTGAGAAGATAGATTATTTTATTAAGAGGGGTATAGGTGTGGATGGTTCATCACTTGGTCTTAAAAATCGGGAAAAAAGCGACATGGTTGTTAAAGTCGACCTTGTTCGTTATTATATTGACACATTTTCAGAAACTCCAACTATGATTCTTTTTGGAGAATTATTTTCTTCAAAGAAAGGTGAAGAATTTGATGGAGATCCACGAAGAATGTTAAAGAAAGCAGTTTCTCTTATAAAAGAAAAAGGAATAGCTGATGAGATTGAGATATTACCTGAATTGGAATTCTATATTTTTGATGAATGTTATTTCGAAAGCACTTCTCTGTACTCAACTGTTGATATTCGAATTCGTGACGGTTTTTCTGGATATAATGGTTACCATGCGGATTATCCTTTTGATACACAGAAAGATTTTAGAATAAGTTTAATGAGAGTATTTAAGGAAGCAGGTATAGAGGTGAAATATGGGCATCACGAAGTTGGAAGATTTGGACAACAGGAGATTGAAATAGCGAAATCTGATCCCCTAAGAGCAGCGGAGAATATATTCTTAAGTAAATATTTTGTTAAAAGACTCGCAAGTTCTTACAATATGGTGGCTACATTTATGCCAAAGCCTATTTATGATGAACCAGGCAGTGGAATGCATTTCCATATACTTTTAAAATGGAATAATAAATCAATCTTCTACGATGCTAAAGACAGAGAAAACATCTCTTTAACCTTGAGATTGTTTTCTGAAGGTATTTTAAGACACAGTAAAGCAATATCTGCTTTTACTAATTCCACAACAAACTCTTATAAAAGACTTAATTCTGGTTTTGAAGCTCCACAAAAACTTTCTTATAATGTGGGTAGCAGAGAATCCGCAATCAGAATTCCTGATTATTTTGAAGAAGAAGATATTGATCTTGAATACCGTCTGCCTGACGCTACATGTAATCCATATTTCGCTATTTCTGCAATTCTTCTTGCGGGATTGGATGGTTTAAAACAGATGAAAGATAAGAAGGAATATAAGGAGAAAAAAGTTGGGAAATTACCACATAACTTATTAGAATCAATTAATGCATTAGAAAGGGATAAAGAATTTCTGATTAGAGATGGTATATTTCCCAAATGGCTTATTGATATGTGGGTCGATAAGAAAAAAAGAGAGTTTTGGGAAGTAGAGAATAAACCATCTTCCATTGAATTTACCCGATATTTTTGCTTATGATTAAGAATTTTATAATCTTATCTATAATCTTTTTTATTCTTGGTTCCCTTCTTGGAGTGAATCTATGGATAATTAGTGAAATACCATATATAGAGAGTGTAGAGTATTATGAGCCACTTCTTACAACTAGAATATATGATAGAAATGGGGATCTAATTGATGAAGTATATCAGCAACGACGTATTCCAGTAAAACTTGATTTAATGCCAGATTATATAGCTAATGCAGCTATTGCAGTCGAAGATAAAGAATTTTATAATCACAGGGGAATAAATCTACGAAGAATACTAAAAGTTGCATGGCTAAATATAGTAAGGCGTAGTTATGTTCAGGGAGCAAGTACAATTACCCAACAGCTTTCAAGAAGTATTTTCCTACACCTAAAAAAGACTATGGTTCGGAAATTGAAGGAGATATACCTTGCTCTCTTATTAGAGCGTTATTATCCAAAGGATAAGATACTTGAGATGTATATAAACGAGGTATATATTGGATATGGTAATTATGGTGTTGGAGCTGCATCCGAATATTATTTTGATAAGACACCGGATTCTCTTTCCCTTTCAGAAGCGGCTGCATTAATAGGACTCTTTGCATCGCCTGGACGGTATTCTCCATATAACAATTACGAAAGGTTTGTAAGAAGGAGAAACTTTGTCCTTAGAGAATTAAAATCCGAAGGTTATATCGGTAAAGAACAATTAGATTTTGCAATTTCCGAGTCCTTATTTGTAGTGGATAATCATAGTAGGAATTCAATTGGTCCATATTATATATATGAAGTAAAGAAACAAATGAACTCTTTATTTGGAAGTGCTTATAGGATGTGGGGTGGGTATAAGGTATATGTTGCAATGGATAAAGGAATGCAGATACTAGCTGATAGTCTTATGGAATGGGGACTTGATAGGGTTGAGAAGTATTGGCATCTTACCCCTAAGGATTCCATACCTGATTCTTTAATTTATCCAGAGAATATTCCCTATATACAAGGTGCTATGGTAGTTCTAGAGCCCACAACAGGATATATATTGAGTCTTGTTGGAGGAAGAGATTTTAGGTGCAGTATGTATAACAGAGCAACCCAGGCAAAAAGACAGGCGGGTTCCGCTTTTAAACCTTTTCTCTATACAGCAGCTATTGATAATGGGTTCGCACCTTCAGATTTTGTATTCGACCTTCCAGTAATTAAAGAAATTCAAGGAGAACCATATGCACCTGGAAATTATGATAGTACATTTATGGGTAAGATTACATTGAGAACAGCATTGAGTAAATCCCGTAACGGTGCATCAATAAGACTTGGTCAGGAAGTTGGACCTTTCACAGTTGTTGATTATGCTCATTTAATGGGTATAGGTAGTTATCTTGATCCAGTTCTTTCTATACCATTAGGAACATCTAGTGTGACACTACTTGAAATGGTAAGAGGCTATACTACACTGGCAAATCTGGGTGAAAAGGTCGAACCAATATTTATACTAAAGGTAGAGGATAGATACGGGAATGTTGTGTATGAGAATAGAATTGTGAAGGAGAGAGTCCTTTCTGAGCAAACAGCTTATATAATGGTTAATATGTTACAGAGTGTATTTAACGAAGGGACAGCCTACAGTGCGAGACGCCAGGGTTTCAAACTACCCGCTGCAGGTAAAACGGGGACTACAGACAACTTTACTGATGGGTGGTTTATTGGTTTTACTCCAGAACTTACTGTTGGTGTATGGGTTGGATATGATTACCCAAAGAGAATTGGGAATCATGCTTCAGGGGCAGGAGTTGCCCTGCCTATTTGGACTAGATTTATGGAAGTATTGATTGACTCAGTAAAAGAATATGAAGATTTTCAGTTCCAGGAGCCAGAAGGTATTGTTTACAGGTATGTATGTACTGAGAGTGGAGAACTAGCAACTCCGGAGTGCTCTAACGTTAGGAGGGAGATATTTGTTCAAGAAGATGTACCTAAAAGGAAATGCACTCTTCATGGGAAAGCACTTGAACCTGAAAATAGAACCATCGAGATGATTGACAAGTTTGACTTTTAGGAGGAAGGATGAGAAGAGACATAGCTTATATTGTAATTATCTCATTATTGTTAGTAGGTTTTGGATATTTCTATATCAAAGATTATTATCCATTAAAATCAGAACTCCTTGAATATAAAGAAGAAAACAGAACTTTAATATCAGTTGTAAATGAGTTACGGAGAGATGTACCCAGGGAAGATTCCATAAGTGTAGAACTACCAACCGAGAATTATGTTGCAGAGGATTTAAGGGATATGATTGATGGTATAGAAGTGGAACAGGTTAGAGAAGAAATTTCTATTACTCTTCCCGGGAAAAAGCTATTTCCTCCAGGTAGTGTTGAACTGAGTAAAGATGGCAAGGAGATGTTATTTAAGATTGCCAGTATAATAAAAGAGATTGAAGGTAGAAAGATTATCATAGAAGGACATACTGATAATACACAAATCGCTGGTAGCCTCCGGAAAGAATATCCCACAAACTGGGATTTATCAGCAAAGAGAGCCATCAATGTTGTTAAGTATCTGATTTCCGAAGTAGGTATTAACCCTAAACGTCTTGCAGCTATTGCCTATGGAGAGTATCACCCAATTACGCCTAATGCAACTGCAGAGGGGAGAGATAGAAACCGTAGAATAGTGATTGATGTCCTACCAGAATGAAAGCAGTAGCTCTCTTTTCAGGAGGACTGGATTCGTTACTATCTGTCAGGATAGTAGAGTCCCAAGGTATTGATGTAATTCCTGTTTCATTTATAAGTCATTTCTTTGATGATGAAAAGGCTCGTAAAAATGCTACAGCAAATAATTTAGATTTCATAACTATAGATATCTCCCACAAACATTTTGAAATTTTACTCCATCCACAATATGGATATGGAAAGGGGATTAACCCTTGTGTTGATTGTCATGCTTTAATGATAAAAGAAGCGTACAGTTATATGAATGAGATAGGGGGGGGTTTTCTTATTACAGGGGAGGTTCTTGGACAAAGACCAAAATCTCAGACAAAAGAAAATCTCAATAGTGTAGATAAATTAACAGAACTTGGTGATATTACACTCAGACCACTTTCTGCAAAGTTACTAAAGCCTACATGGCCTGAAAGAGTGGATGTTATAGACCGAGATAAACTCTATGGTGTTTCAGGTAGGAGTAGAGAAGTTCAAATAGAATTGACAAGAAAATTTGGTATAACCGAATATGGTTCTCCCGGAGGTGGTTGTCTTTTAACCAGTGAAGTTATTTCTAAGCGTCTATATATAGCAATAAAAGAGTGTGATATTGATGAATCACTCATAAATCTTATGTTAATTGGACGCCATTTCCGTTTGAATGAGTCTATATTTATAGTAAGTAGAAACCAAAGGGAGGGAGAGATACTAAGGAAGTATGGATCTGCTCTTTTTGAACTTCTTGATGTAAAAGGTCCTTCTGGCAAGCTCTTTATGTGTTTTGATGGTTTTAATGGACAGGTTGAAATTTCAGAAGAAGATGATTTACTTCTTGCTGCAAGAATCCTTGCAAGATACGCAGGGAATGGATCAGTCAAGGTCCAATTACCAGATTTTAATATAATAACAGTTGAACCTATGGATAAGTTTCTTTGTGAAAAATTGTTAATTCGGTGATTAGGTTTTAGGTGTTAGGCATTGGGAAGGAGTTTCCCCCTTCCCAATATAAGAATTTAAAACCCAAGACCTAAGATCCAATACCTATATATGGTATTTAATTTTAAGCTCAAGTAGTGGTTCTGTTTTAGTGGTGCCCTCTTGATGTTGGTAATTCTGAATGTGATATAATCCAGCTTTTAGTGTGAGTAAGTCTCTATACTTAAGGATGGAGGAAATACTCAATCTCTTTTCAATTGTTCCGGATAGGAAATTTGTGTTGTTAAATTGATTCTCTGGTGTAGCAATGGAATCAGTGTTAACTGGCCATGGATTATTAATTGAATTCTCTCCTTTACGGGTGAAAGAGAATTCAAATCCGGTTTTAAAAGAAGATATAGGATAGAGTGCCTGCATATAGAACCGATCATAATCATTCCCGAGGGGTGTCCCCAATGAGAAATCTTTATCAATATACCTCTGCCATACAATAAGGTTACTATAAGACCATCTACTCATAATGTTGTATGAGAGTAATAGTAATGACCCTTCTTTTAAAAGGTCAATCCTCTGTATGCCAAAATATATTCCCATATGATTTGGCTCATTCCAGGGATCCGCCTCAAGCTGAAAGTCATCTATAAATAGGTCAAAATAGAAGAGGAAATCTTTCCATACTGCTTTCGAGTCAATATTCCATAGTATGTTTACATTTTTTTTCTGATTGAATTGTTCTATATAATAGATGGTAACAGGGGATAGTAGCTCGAAGGGAAAACCTGAATATTCTCCACCAATTAGCATTACTTCACTGAAAGAAATTGCAAACCACTTCCTTGGTTTAAATTCGAGGCGATGTATACCTAAATATCGCTGGAAAGTAGCAGTATCAGCTGTAGAACCACCTGCCCATATCTTCTCTCGTCCAGTATAGTCATCAAGCCTTGCTAAGAAGTGCGTAAATGAAAATTTATCATTGGTATAAATAAATCGTGCATAATTTAAGGGAATATTGGGAGATAGGAGAGGGTTATGTTCAAAGGAACTTCCTATTAAGAAGATATCCTTCCCGAAAGATAGTATTAAATTGTTGGTCCTATAAAATATAGAGCCACGTAAAATGTCAGCATAGGCTCCAAATTCCTCTCGAGTTGGATAAATATGTGCGTCTCCTTTGCGTACAAGTGGGGCAACAGTGAAACCCCACCTATTTTTTTGATATTGCACAATAGGGCTAAATTGAATGTATTTAACAGTATCTATTATAGAATATAGAGATAAGGTGATACCATTTTCTTCGTTGTATAATGGTAAAACACCATAAGGAAGAGCAACCTCTTTCCTTCTAATTATTTCCTCATTTATATCCACTCCTTCGGGGAGTAAAACAGATAGCGTTGCGGTTAAAAATAGAATTATTGATTGCATACTTAAGTTTAGGTGTGCTGAATTATTTTGTCAAGACATAGAGAATAATATCCTTTTAAAATTCTGAAAATTAGCAACCTGATTATTGAAATCAAATATTTAAATTCCATAGCCCATTTTTTGAACTAAAAAACTCATATAGAAAGTTTAATAATATTTAATGTAATATTAATAATATTTAAATAATATAAATAAAAAATAAATTTTATTAATTAATACCTTGACAAAATTAATATTATATATAAGAATATTAGTATGAATATGAAATTACCAGAACGTTGTCCTTTTTGTGGTGGGGATATAAAGATATCCGAATTTAAGTGTAGCGATTGTGATGCTATTGTTAGTGGTTCTTTTAAGTGGGGAGGCATTCCTGTATCAGAAGAGCAATGGGAGTTTATTCGTCTATTCATAAGGGTTAGAGGAAATCTTAAGAAGATAGGGGAAATTCTTGATCTATCATATCCAACTGTGAGGGCTCGTCTTGAAGAGGTAAGGATGGCTCTTGGGTTTCCTCCTTCTGAAGGTGAAAAGGATGACATTATCTCTGAATTGGAGATGGGGCTTATAGACGTTGAAGAAGCTCTTAGAAAGTTAGAAAAGAAGGGAGGTAATAAGAATGAATGATGAAAAAATGCGTATCCTCAGGATGTTAGAAAATGGAAAAATCTCTGCTGATGAGGCTGTGAGATTACTTGAAGCTTTATCAAAGGAAAAGGATGGGATCGGATTTGTGGATAGAATTGTGCATGCTTTTTCGGTTGAAGGAGCTAAAATTGGAAAAATAAGAGAAGAGTTTAAGGCAGATAAAGTTTTAATTAATGTTAATGCATCAAGTCTTACCCTTAAAGAATCTTCTGATTCTGTGTTCAGAGTCTATGGCGATGGAAGGTTTTCTTTAAATGAAGAGGGAGAAAAAACTAAAGTTGGAATCTTCGGTTCAATGACAATGGATGTTCCAGCTAATTCCTCACTTCATATTAACCTTAAAGCTGGTGACCTCAATGGTATTTTAGATGTTCCTCTTAAATTGGAAAGCAAGATGAGTAATACTGAACTTTATGTAAAAGAGCCTCTGGATATTGATGCGAATGTGAGAATGGGAAGTCTTACTCTTTCTTTTTCTCATCCAGTGAACATGAGTTTTAATATTGTAAATTCTTTGGGCTCAATCTCACAGAACCTAGGATTGAATGAATCTGATGAAGGTGTAAAAGGTGTTGTTGGAAAAGATGAAGGATTGGTAAAGATTGATGCAAAATTATCTTCTATTGAATTGAAAAAGAAAAAAGAATCAGATGAAATTTAACCACAGAAGCTTCGCTTCAATGCAAAATGTATATAAGATGAGAGCTGATAGCAGGTGATGTTTTTGTGGTAAAAAGGAGGAATAATGGTATTTGGATTGATCTGCCTTGTACTTGGTGCAGGTATATGGTTGCTTAACTTATATGGTGGTGGTTTCAACTGGGGTAGAGATTGGCCATTTCTACTTCTGGTGTTTGGTCTATATATAATATGGGATCACATGAGAAAGAGGCGAAAAAAGGATGGTAAGAAAGTTAAAAAGATATTGAAGAAACTTGAAAATAAGGAGATTGATTTTAATGAAGCGATGAATGAAATGGAGGAAATGTGACAGGCGAAAAAGAGCGAATACTAAAGATGCTCGAAGAGGGAAAGATTAATGCTGATGAGGCGTATAGGCTTTTAGACACAATTGAGAAAAAGACCGATGAAGGGAAGGGTAGATTCTTCAGGATAGAGGTGGAGAGTGGGGGTGAGAGGAAGGTAAACGTGAAAATCCCAACTGTTATTGCTACAAAATTGATGAAAGTGGGTGGGAAATTAGTATCAAAGTTTTCCACCGAAGCCAGTGAGAAACTGGAGGAATACGATATCGATATTGAGGAGATATTAAAGTCTGTGGAGGATGAACTGTATGATATTCCTTCTACAATAATTGATATTGATGAGGATGGTGAAAAAATAAAAATTTGGATTGAATGATTATAATTCTTTATAAGTAAAAATATTTTTTGTTGTGTGTAATGTAATCAGGCTCTAAATCTGGGTTTAGAGCCTGAAGCTTCTTCTAATATAAACTAATATAACGATTAGAAAAATAAAAAGAGCTGCAATTTGGATACCAGATTTAAAAAACCCTCTCCTGATATTCCTATTGTCATCTTCTTTGTCCTGTGCATCAATTACTTTAGAAGTGTCTATAGTTGAATCAATGGGAAGTGTATCTGAATAAAGTGATTCCATATATGCTTCCCACCATTCTTCATCAAATTTATCTTCATTATGAATACCCTCTTCCCCTTCAACACTAACCAACAATAATATAATGCACCATAGCATAGGAATATTGTATCTTACTTCACCTTGTATGTCAACTATTTAATATACTTATATCGCAAGAATAAAGACCAAACAAAAAACTTGACAATCCAAGGGGATTAAATATATTTCTTAACAATGGCGGCGTAGCTCAGTTGGTTAGAGCAGTGGAATCATAATCCACGTGTCCGGGGTTCGAGTCCCTGCGCCGCTACTAGAAATTAAGGAGGATAAATGTTAATATTTTTATTTATTGTAACCCTGATAATTGGAATAATAATGTGGCTTACCCCAGAGATTAAGAGACGAAGCAGGCTAGCCCCCGTTGGCATTTTATTTCTGTCCTTTATCTTTCTGATTGCTTCCATGGTTCGTCTCGTAGGTCCCGGGCAAGTTGGAGTTGTTGTTCTCTTCGGTAGGGTCCAGGATAAAACTCTGATGAGTGGAATCCACCTGATTAATCCTTTTGCTTCAATTGAAAAGATGAGTGTTCGAACAGAAAGTTATA
>JABUBL010000627.1_pt1 | contig 10902 bp, 4 predicted proteins | sample 7240371 | NCBI WGS metagenome assembly JABUBL01 (sample SAMN07256343, study PRJNA390944) | subsurface metagenome | isolation source: Methane hydrate marine sediment | place: Pacific Ocean: Eastern North Pacific, ODP site 1244 | collected 2002
CCGACACACTTGTCCATGTAGTTGACCATGTCAACAAAGTTATTCTTCTTGTCTTTTTCATTTCGGTTGGCACTGTCGGGAGTCGGTGGGAAGGGATTGTGCACGAGATTCATGGGAAAATAGGCGAGGAAGGGCTTGTCCTTGTTCGTTTCGATAAAGTCGATCAGGAAGTCAGTCAGGACATCCGGTCCGTACGTTCCTTTCGGAAGCCGCATTATTTTTCCATTGCGCTTAAACGAAGGATCCCAGTAACGCTCCCGAGTGGTGCCGGGGATATTCCAGAGACAGTAAGTGTCAAAGCCCGCCTCCATCGGTGAGATACCGTCACCGTCCTTCTGCAACTGCCACTTGCCCGCCACGGCAGTTGCATAGCCGAACTTCTTAAAGTAGTTGGCAAACGTTGGCTCCCCCTTGGGGTATATGCCGAAATCCTGATAATTGAACACATTGGATTTGCCGGACATCAGATTGACACGGCTCGGCGTGCAAAGCGGTGTAGAGTGGCAATTCTCGAACCGGATGCCCTTTGCCGCAAGGGCGTCAAGGCGGGGCGTCGAATACTCGCGACTGCCATAACTACTGAAGCATTCGAAGCCAACATCATCGGCCATGATAAGTACAACATTCGGCATGGAAGGCTCGGCAGCACGAGTCGAAGGCAACGTAGCCGCCGACACAGCACCAACTATCATATGTTTCAGGAAATCTCTACGGTTCACAGTTTAACCTTTCTCTCTGTCGTTTCGGGTAATCTGTTACTGCTTTGGAGTCCATCCGTCGTTAGAGTATTGCCCGAACTTCATTAATTCTGTACGGCAGCATGCTCGGTCGAATACTGCCGTCATCTTGGCACAACTGCGCGAACTTGTGTCCTCTACAGGACACCACAATGTGGGCAACAATGATTATAGTCCATCCGCTCGCGATTCACAACGTGTTCAGCATACCATGTCGCAATAAACACAAGCAGAGCGACATATTTGCGTCGATAGAACCATGAATACACTATATAGATACGAACATCGTCAATTAGGCCAGACTAGTAAGTTCCGAGTTCCATAACCTTACCGGTGCCAGTGGCGAATGCTGGACAATGGCATCATAAGCAACTGATTCAGCAGCATAAAGAAAACTGGGCTAAACTCCATGAATGAGGTCCAGTGACCTTATACATAACCGGACCCGCTTTCATTAGACGTATCTTGCTTAACTGTAGTAGTTGGTGTAGAATGAGATGCGAACCAATGCATGACATTCAGGAGCATGGACATGACAGATAGAATACATCTTTCGAGACGACAGTTTTTGAAGACCGGTTCGATTGCTGCAGGTTGCGGCCTGTTGGGACTGCGCCACAATTGGGCCGACGCGGCCAGCAAAGAAGACTGTCCCAACATCCTGTGGCTGACCAGTGAAGATAACGGCATCTCCTGGGTCAGCTGCTACGGCGGAACGAATTGCCAGACGCCAAACATCGACAAGCTAGCCGAGGAGGGATTTCGGTATACCCATTGCTTTGACAACGCTGCGGTCTGTGCCCCCACTCGCTCTACCTGGATCACCGGTATGTATGCGATTTCCAACGGAACCCAACCCATGCGCAGCCGGAACAATATTCCACATGATGTGATCAAGTACTATCCCGACCTGTTACAGAAGGCGGGATATCATACGTCGAACTGGACCAAGACGGATTACAACATCGGTGGACGCCCGGACAATGCCTGTTGGGACCTCATGAACAGGAAGGTTCGCTACGGCTGGCGTAAACACAAGCCGGGCCAGCCTTTCTTCGCCGTCGTGAACTCGACCAGCAGTCATGAGAGCCGGGCGCATGGCAATGTGGAGAACACGCGGAACGATCCGGACAAGATGAAGTTGCACTCCTACCATCCAGACCTGCCCGTCATCCGAAAGAACTACGCCAAGTACGCCGATGCCGTAGAGAATATGGACAACGACATCAAGCAAACCCTGGATGCATTGAAGGAAGATGGCCTCTACGAGGACACTATTATTATCTACTGCTCGGACCACGGCGGTGTGATGCCGCGGAGCAAGCGATTCCTGTACTCCAGCGGGACGCATTGCCCATTAATCGTCCGCATCCCCGAAAAATATAAGCACCTGTGGCCTGCCGAAAAACCGGGGATGACCGTTGATCGTATCGTAAGTTTTGTGGACATGCCAAAGACTTGGCTAAGCCTTGCCGGCGCCGAGATCCCGGACACGTTCCAGGGCACTGTCTTCCTGGGCGAAGGCATCGAACCGGAGCCCGAATACCATCTGAGCTTCCGCGAGCGTGCCGACGAACGCTGCGATTTCGTGCGCATGATTCGCGACAAGCGGTTTGCCTATTACAAGAACTACATGCCCTACGCGCCGGCCGGGCAGTACCTGGAGTACCTGTGGAAAGCCCCTGCTGCACCGGCGTGGGAAAAGCACCACAAAGAAGGCAAGACAGATGAGATCACGGGAAGGTTCTTCAGGCCACGCGTCTCCGAGGAGTTCTACGATACCGTCAAGGACTTTGACAACGTTCACAACCTAATTGATGATCCCAAACATCAGAAGAAAATCGCCCAGACGAAGCTGGCGATGCGAAAGAAACAGCTGGAACTGTACGATTCAGGGCTCTTGCCAGAATCAATGCGCGAGAGGCGAGCTCAGCAGCACAACGTGACAATTTACGAAATGGTCCGCAACCCCAAGCTATATCCCCTGGAGTCATACCTGGATGCTGCCGACATGGCTCTGGAACACAACTCGGATGACCTGCCGACATTCATCAAGAGAATGTCCGATTCGGACAGCGGTATTCGCTACTGGGCGGTTGTGGGACTTCATTTGCTGGAAGACAATGCGGCCGCTGCGGTTGAGACACTCGAGAACGCGCTCCAAGACAAATCAGATGAAGTGAGAATCATGGCGGCCTGGACGCTGGTCACGCTTGGTCGGAAAGAGACTGGGCTGAAGTGCCTGCGAAACCTCTTAAACGATGGAACGACCGCCGAGCGTAAGCTCCTCAACGTGCTGGACTGGATGGGCACGGATACCGTACCGCTCGTTAGAGAATACCTTCAATCCAATCCGAAGAAAGCGAAGAACATCCTGGCCAAGATAGCACAAGATCATGGGATTGAGATTCCGAAGTAGACAAAAATGATTTTTTTATATGTGGTTCAAATAACAGTGGAAATCTTATGCCCCTACTCTCGTATGGATGTAACCCCGTCCATCGATTTTACGCCGATAAACTGCCGTTTAGGGGCATTCTACACGAAATCCTGGGATAGTCGTAACGAGGATGGCTCAAAGAAAATTTTTGTGTCAACCGTGATTTTATTATTTAACTTTGAGTTCTTCATAGGTGGCCGATCGAATTATCACGAATACCAGCCTATTTCATCAGCACACATGCGTCGGTCCGATCTTGCCTTGACAAGCGCACCCGCACCCAAGGGGAGGAAGCAGACGTATGATACCTTCAAAACAGCCAAGGAGGAAGAGTGGCCCATTCCGCTTATGCGCAATGGTGAAGTAATTGAGAAACCGGCCAAACAGTCACTATTTACCCAACGGTACACCAATGAAGCTATCAGTTTTATAAAGAAGAACAAGGAGAATCCTTTTTTTGTCTATTTGGCGCATAATATGCCCCACGTACCACTTTTTGCTTCTGAAAAGTTTAAAGGAAAAAGTAAGGGGGGGATATTTGGTGACGTGATTGAGGAGCTCGATTGGTCTGTGGGTGAAATAGTCAAAACCCTAAAGGAGCAAGGACTTTCGGACTCCACTCTGGTTGTTTTTACAAGTGACAATGGCCCTTGGACAATGTTTAAGGAGTTTGGGGGAACCGCCGCCCCTTTACGGGGAGAGAAGAGTACAACGTGGGAAGGTGGACCTCGAGTGCCCTGTATATTCTATTGGCCGGGTAGAATTAAACCTTCGGTTTCGTCGGAATTTATGGTGAACATAGACATGTATAGAACTATTGCCTCGGTCACTGGATCAAAAGTCCGACCCGGAGAGGCTGCCGATAGTCTTGATATGTCTGAAGTGCTGTTTCACAACCAAAAGAGCCCTCGCAAAAACTATCTGTTCATACACAAGATTCCTTTGTCCTACCGGTCTGGTGATTACAAGATTCATTTTGGGACCAGGGAACGTAGCAGAAATCCGGATACCGGACAAGGTGAACCCCCCGTTATGCTTGACAAGCCGCTGCTTTTTAATGTCAAAAAGGATATTGGGGAGAAAAATGATATAGCCTCGGAAAATCCCGAGATATTGCAGCGATTAAGCAAAGAGTTTCATGCTGCCGTGAAGGATATTACAGGACAAGATTACGGGAAATAACTAACAAACCAGGAGAAAACAAATGAGACTTGTAATTACGCTTATTTGCATGCTGGCAGTCGTCAGTGTGTCGGCAGGGCCGCTTGAAGAGAGCGGAGTCAAGGGTGGGTTGGCTGTTGTGATCGGTGGTGCTGATACAGAGTTGATCAGGAACCTTGGAAAGAACGAAAAGTTTCTTGTCCAGGTGCTCGATACCGATTCGGCAAAGATCGAAAAACTTCGGGATACTATCCGCAATAACGGCAACTACGGCCGCGTCAGTGCTGTTGTTTTTGATGGCAAAACACTGCCATATGCCGGGAACCTTGTTAACCTTGTTGTGGTAAAAGACGCGAAATCCGAATTAGGAAATGAAGAGATCAAGAGGGTTCTTGCTCCGCGTGGTGTTGCACTCGGGTCGGCTCTCGGAAAAAACTTCACTAAGCCCGTCCCTTCCGACATCGACGAATGGACCCACTACCTCTACGATTCTAAAAACAACGCCGTATCCCATGACAAGCAGGTGCATACCCCGAAACGGTTGCAGTGGGATAGCGGTCCGAAGTGGTCCCGCCATCACGACCATATGAGCAGTATCAGCGGAGTCGTGAGTGCCAATGGGCGTATCTTCTCCATCATCGACGAAGGTCCGAGAAGCTCGATCCAGTTGTCTGCGGATTGGCAGGTAGTGGCTCGGGACGCCTTCAATGGGAAACTGCTTTGGAAACGCGCCATCCCCGAATGGCACAGTCGTATCTGGCCCGCAAAAGCCGGTCCAGCACAACTGCCCCGACGCATTGTGGCGGTTGGTGATAAGGTCTATGTGACACTGGGACTTCATGCCCCGGTCACCATGCTCGACGCAGCAACAGGCAAAACTCTGAAGACATTCGACGGCACGGAACACACCGAGGAGATCCTGGTTTCCGGCAAGCACCTCATCGTCTCAGCACATGCTTCCGATCCGCCAAAGGGAGAATGGAAATTGGATACGGTCCGCTGTTGGGTTGAATCGGGTCGAGCCAACAGATCCCGTCCCTGGAAATGGGAAAGTAGAGATCCAAAGAAGATTTTCCTGATAGACATTGCGTCCGGCAAGGTGTTGTGGGCGAAAGACGCGAATGTGGCTCCCATCACGTTGGGGGCAGACGAGAAGCATGTGGTATACTTTAATGGTGAAATGGTGGTCTGCCTGGATCGAAGTTCCGGTAAGGAGCTGTGGAGCACAAAGCAAGAATCTCCGACTGCTTTCGCCGTTCGAGAAGCTCCGAATCTGGTTATCTATGGAGATGTGGTTCTCTTCTCTGCCGGTCCCGGCACAGTGAACTCGATGTCCCTCAAAGACGGTTCCAAATTATGGAGTGCGCCCCATGGCAGCTCCGGTCATCAGTCCTCCTATGACCTGCTGGTGGCCGATGGCCTGGTCTGGTCTACTAATTTGCGTGACAAGAACCCAGCATGGACTTTTACAGGGCGCGACCCGGTCACCGGCAAAGATAAGAAGGTATTCCCTCCGGGAAAGAGTGACTGGTTCCACCATCGCTGTCATCGTGGCAGAGCAACTGACAATTACCTTATCATGTCGCGTACCGGGATTGAATACATCGACCTAAAAACAGGAAAGTGGCAGCCGAATCCATGGGTTCGGGGTGCTTGTCTCTATGGATACATGCCTGCCAATGGCCTCACCTATGCGCCGCCGCATCCCTGTGGATGCTATATCGAGTCGAAATTGACGGGATTCAACGCACTGACGGGAGAGGCCCCTAAGAGCTCAAAGCAGAATACAAATCACCTGGAGACAGGTCCCGCCTATGGCAAGGTTGAAGCAAAAGCTACAGGTAAAGAAGATTGGCCGACATACAGATCCGACAATAAGCGCAGTGGATCGAGTTCGACCAAAATTCCCGCAAAACTGAGAGAAACCTGGAAGGAAGATCTGGGTGGTAAACTCTCTCCGGTAACCATTGCAGACGGAAAACTATTTGTCGCTGCTGTGGATCGCCACATGGTCTACGCACTGGATTCAAATACAGGCAAGGTACTCTGGTCATTTACTGCCGATGGACGTGTCGATACACCTCCTACTATTTATGGCAATATGGCGATCTTCGGCTGCCGTGACGGCTGGGTATACTGCCTGCGGACGACAGATGGCAAACTTGTCTGGCGCTATCGTGCGGCCCCGGAAGAACGCCTGATTGTCTCATACGAGCAATTGGAGTCTGTCTGGCCCGTAAATGGAGCAGTGCTTGTGCAAAACGGCTCAGTCTATGGCGTTGCCGGACGCTCCATGTTCCTCGATGGCGGTCTCCACATATTCAAACTGAATGCGCTGACCGGTGCAAAAGAGTTTGATGAGATCATGGATGACAAGATTCCCGGAAGTGGTGAGTCACTGGATACAACGGCGAAAGGTCTGGATATGGCGGTAGCCCTTCCAGACATCCTCTCAAGTGACGGGAAACGTCTCTATATGCGATCTCAGGTAATTGGTATGGATGGTAAGCGACCCAATATCGACACTACCAGAGCAACCGACCAGGGCGGCGAAGAGGCCCACCTGATCTGCTCCAGCGGTTTCCTGGACGACAGCTGGTTCCATCGTGCTTACTGGGTATTTGGCCGCGGATACGGAACAGGTCATAACGGCTGGTTCCGTGCCGGTCGTTTTGCCCCTGCCGGACGCATGCTGGTGTTCAATGATGACAATGTCTTCGGTTACGGGCGACTTCCCAACTTGTATGTCTGGTCCAGTGTGCTGGAATACCAGCTCTATTCAGCCAAGAAGGAGATCTCACCTGAAGCGATCAGACGGGTTTCAACGGCTAATCAGCAACAGGAGTATGATGCGAGAAAAGCTAAAAAGGCTGAAAAGGTACCGAAGGATCAAGAGGTGCAGAAGGGCGGGCATGGCCATGGAATCACATTTGACCGCTCCCTGTATGGCACATACCCGTTGAAGGAGATCTCCGCAATAGCTTTTAACTGGCGTAATACGAATCAGCCATTGCAGGTGCGTGCCATGGCATTGGCTGGAGATAGATTGATCATCGCTGGACCTCCGGATGTTTTGGATGAAGAAGAGATATTCGCGAAGCCCTTTGACAGGAAGGTCGTAAGTCAGGCAAAGGACCAAGTAGCCGCCCTTGAAGGCAAGAAAGGCGCCCTGCTCCAGGTCATCTCAACTGGTGACGGCAGAAAGCTCAATGAGATCAAGTTGAGCAGCAACCCGGTGTTCAACGGCATGGCCGCGGCCAGAGGGAAACTGTATATGTCGACCACCGACGGCAAGGTCATCTGTTTCAGCAGGTAGAGCAAGGAGAATTGGATAATGAAGGGAAGAAATGAGACTATGAACAGGCGAAACCGATAGGGTGCTGGCACAGTGGTTTTGGCAAGACTGGTTAACGTTCAGGTTTGCAGTTAGGGAGAGTATGATATAGAGATTTTCTGGACCAGTCCCACCAGCCAACCAGAGCGCACTGAGCCGTGTACAGATGCCCCCAAAACGACCCCATTTTCACGAGAAAATCAATACAACCATCCTACAACCCGAAAGCCCCTTATCTACCAATTTCCCTAAAATACCCATCTCATAAGTGCCTTAATCGCAGCGGCTTACAAGAAAGTCAAAATTTGGCGACGGATTCAATGTCCTCTTCCTATCTGTACTGTCTAATTTCATTTTCGTTCTGTAACACGTAGTGGAGCCAATAAGTTACGGCGCTTCCACTCGTGCTATTCGAAAGCGACTTGGCGGAAGGCTGGGATGCGGGAGATGATGTGCTCTTGGTGGTATTGTTGATGCTGGAAGGGACAAAATGGGTATTTTAGACGTTTGTCTGGGAAACATCGGTGTTAATTCTTCTGTTTCGATATTGACTATTTGTTGCTTTTTCCTCCGATGACGCAGAGGGCTTCTTAATTGATCGGAAATAGCCCATTCGATGTCAGTCCTGCACCAGGTCGTCCGCATCATGCCTGACTATGCCATAGGAATAGGAAACTCTGACTATCTCAATTCTAAGCTGACATATCACCCGCCGATCTTGACATGTCCTCGGAAGTCCAGGTACAATGGCTGAGTAAGGTGCATCAAGAAGGAATCCTTACCTTGTAGTTCTTCTTAACATGTTAGGATGCTGATGGCAGATGACCAATTGTCATACTCCGCAAAAGCGGCTTTGACCGAGCGAGTCAAGGAGCTAACGTGTCTTTATGGGATTGCTCAGATAGCCGGGCAGCCGGGTATATCGCTGGAAGAAATTATTCAAGGCATTGTTGAGCTTCTTCCTCCTGCCTGGCAATACCCCGAGACCGCTTTCGCGAGAGTAATTTTGGATGGAATTTCCTACACGACCCAAGGCTTCCGTGAATGCCGCCAGAAGCAGACGGCTGAGATTATTGCCGGTGGTGTGCCAAGAGGTGTTGTTGATCTGGTTTATTTAGAGGAAAAGCCCGATCATGATGAGGGCCCATTTCTCAAGGAAGAACGCAATCTAATTGACGCTGTGGCCAGACAGGTAGCGTTAGTTGTGGAACGAAGGCAAGCAGAGAAAGACAAACTGAAGCTGCATAATCAGCTTCTGCATGCTGACCGGCTGGCGACAATCGGGATGCTTGCCGCAGGGGTAGCTCATGAACTAAACGAACCGCTGGGAAATATTCTCGGATTTGCGCAATTGGCAAAGAAGTGTCCGGGGGTTCCGGCCTCAGCCGAGCAGGACATTGGAAAAATCGAAGCTGCTTCTTTGCACGCACGGGAAATTATCCAGAAGCTTCTGGTTTTTGCCCGACAAGCACCACCTGAGAAGACGCAGGTCAACCTTAATCAGGTGGTGGAAGATGGGCTTTATTTTTTCGAAGCTCGGTGTGCCAAGGAAGGTATAGAAATTGTTCGCCTGGTTTCGCCGGACCTGCCAGAAGTCACAGCTGATCCGGCGCAATTGAACCAGCTTCTGGTCAATTTGGTTGTCAATGCCTTGCAGTCAATGCCGGGAGCAGGCAAGATCACGGTTCAGACACGATTTTGCGACCATAACGTTTATCTGATTGTGGAAGATACTGGCACCGGTATGAGCAAGGAGGTTCTTGATAAAATATTTATTCCATTCTTCACGACAAAAGATGTTGGTCATGGAACGGGTTTGGGTTTGCCTGTGGTATATGGAATCGTTACCGCCCACGGCGGTTCGATTAATGTTAAAAGCGAACCCGGTTGTGGTACTCGGTTCGAAATTCAATTGCCGGTGGCAGAGCCGCAAGATACGGAGGAAAGAGCTTAATATGTCGTCTTCTCCCAGGAAAGAACGCATTCTGATAGTGGATGATTCTGCAAACACGCTGGAGGTCCTACGGCGAAATCTGACAGCAGAGGGATATCAGGTTTTCACGGCGCCAGGTGTGGCTGAAGCAATTGAAACTCTTGGGGCCACGCAATTGGATCTGGTCATCACTGACCTCAAGATGCCCAAGGTCAGCGGCCTCGACCTGGTGCGGCATATCAGGGAAAACTTCAAAGATACTGAAGTCATGATGATTACCGGCTATCCGTCAGTTGAAGGAGCAGTCGAGGCGGTCAAGACCGGTGCCGAAGAGTTTTTGCCCAAACCTTTCACTGACGCGGAGCTTTTGTCTGCCGTTCAGCGTGTGCTCGACAAAGCAAGGGTGCGCAGGTCTGGACGTGCTAAACCAGACCAAACAGTTCCTGTGCACAAAGGTCTTATCGGGACATCTAAAGGAATACGCGAGGTCTTCATCGCTATAGGTAAGGCTTCATCCACTTCGGCCACTGTGCTCATTACAGGGGAAAGTGGTACAGGCAAGGAGCTTGTAGCCAGAGCCATTCACTATAGCAGCAAGCGGTCCTCTTCGCCGTTTGTGCCGGTCAATTGTGGAGGCATTCCTGAAGGTCTGCTTGAAAGTGAGTTGTTTGGGCATGTCAAGGGGGCCTTTACCGGAGCAACCGAATCCCGGGCAGGGTTCTTTCATACTGCCGACGGCGGTACGATCTTTCTCGATGAAATCAGCGAGATGAGTCTGTCCATGCAGGTCAAGCTTCTTCGCGTGCTTCAGGATAAACAAATCTGCATGGTTGGTTCCGACCGAACGCGAAAAGTGGATGTAAGGATTCTGGCTGCAACAAACAAAGATTTGCCTGGTTCAGTGAAAAAGGGACTTTTTCGGGAAGATCTGTTTTACCGCCTCAATGTTATTACTATAGCTATCCCGCCCTTGAGAGAAAGAGGGGATGATATCATATTATTGGCACATCATCTTGCAACCAGGTTTGCAGCCGAATTGGGCAGGTCGCCGCTTCGTTTTTCCGACAAGGCACTGCAGAATCTTCGGAACTACAATTGGCCGGGAAATGTAAGAGAACTGGAGAATGTAATTCAGCGTCTTGTGGTAATGACTGACGGTGACCTTATAGAGGTTCCTGATTTGCCGGATCTTTGCCGTTTCTCCGCCCTTCGAAAAACAGGTTTCACCCGGACTCTTGCCGAAGTGGAAGCCGAATATATCGGCAATGTTCTGGCAGAGGTGGACGGCAACAGGTGG
>JABUBL010000628.1_pt1 | contig 10899 bp, 11 predicted proteins | sample 7240371 | NCBI WGS metagenome assembly JABUBL01 (sample SAMN07256343, study PRJNA390944) | subsurface metagenome | isolation source: Methane hydrate marine sediment | place: Pacific Ocean: Eastern North Pacific, ODP site 1244 | collected 2002
GGCATGGTCGATCGACTCAGGCGGGAGTTCCCAACGAAGGAGTTCATCCCCGCGCTTGAGACGGCGATTTGTAAGGATATGAAAAAGCACACACTTGAAAAAGTTTACCTAGCTCTTCGTGACAAGAAAAATGTGGTGCGAGTACCACCGAGGATAGCGAAGCGTGCCCGCATCACGATCGAACGTATGCTCGAAATTTCGGGGAGGGCAACGCGTGACTAGTGTGTCAGCGAAGAAGAAGATTTGTGAGATGCTGATGGAAGATATTTTCGGCGACCTCACTGCCCTCAGCTATGCTCGGGGACATTTGGGTAAATCCTAACTTGCCCCTGCCACATACTCGCTCAGCGCGGTTCATTACGCCGCCGTGGCCTTTCGCCACCCGCTCTCGTTCTCCCCATCGATTACCTTCTCTTGATCCGTTCGCTTATCGGGACGGAAAGCGTGCTTATTTCATCTATGCCTTCCACCGAGCTGGCCATTTTCCCCGTTGGGCAGAGGAGGTAGCACTCCCCCCCGCACGCCATGCACTGGTTCAACGCTATCTCCGGCACAAACGCCACCTGCCTTTCCGTCCCCCTGCCTATGAAGCAGATGGCGTTCGCTTTCTTGACCTCGGCGCAGTAACGCACGCAGCTGCCGCAGAGGATGCAGTTTGTGAGTTCGGCCTTGAACCGGTCCCTCTTCGCCCCGTACTCCTTGGCCAAGACTTCTATGGGGCCCCCCACAGAGTCCTCCTCTGGCGGCGGGAGTAGCGGGAGGAGCAGCTCCAAGATTAGTTTTCTGATTTTCCTTATCCTCTCGTTGCTTGTTTCGACTTCCAGCCCCTCCTCGGCTAGGTAGACACACGAGGTGACCAGCCTCCTCCTCCCCCCCTTGGCTATCTCGACCGTGCACAGCCTACATGCCCCGTAGGGCTTCAGCCGCTCGTCGTGGCAAAGGGTCGGTATCTCCATTCCATTGGCCTTGGCCGCTTGAAGTATGGTCGTTCCTTCTTCTGCTTTGATTTCTTTTCCGTCTATCTTCAAACTTATTTCTCCGACCAATTTTTCACTCCCCCTTCTTTTTGCGTATCACTTTTACTCCGTGGCGTGGCGGCGGTGGCGTCGGCGGTGAGAGCTTTTCGATTGCATCGAACGGGCACTCCTCGTAACACGCCCCGCACCTGATGCATTTTTCTTGATCGATCACGTGGACCGTGTCCTTATCGCCCGTGATGGCACCAACGGGGCAGCTCTCCGAGCATCTCATGCAAGCTTGGCATTTTTCGGGCTGGATGTAGTAGGCCACCAGCGCGCGGCAGACTTTGGCCGGGCAGCGCCTCTCGCGTATGTGCGCCTCGTACTCCCCCCTGAAGTGTGTCAGGGAGGTTACCAACGGGTTTGCGGCTGTTGTCCCGAGGGCGCAGAGCGAGGCCTCCTTCAGGAGCCAGGACAGGTCCTCCAAGTCTTTGAAGTCCTTCTCCTTCCCCAGACCCGAGCATATCCTGTTCAATATGTTGAGGATCTGCCTTAGCCCCTCCCGGCACGGGACGCACTTGCCGCAGGACTCCTTCGAGAGGAAGTCCATATAATACCGTGTGACATCGACTATGCACGTCTCCTCATCCATGACAATCACCCCACCCGATCCCATCATGGAGCCGACCTTTGCGAGCTCGTCGAAGTCGATGGGCAGGTCGAGGTGTTTCTCGGGGATGAACCCTCCCGAGGGCCCCCCCGTCTGCACGGCCTTGAACTTCTTACCGCCCCTGATCCCGCCGCCTATCCTGAACACGAGGTCCCTGAGGGTTATCCCCATGGGGATCTCCACGAGCCCAGTGTTGTTGACCTTGCCGACCAGCGAGAAGATCTTGGTCCCGCTGCTGTTCTCGGTTCCCATGCCCCTGAACCAGTCGGCGCCGTTGAGTACGATGAGCGGGACGTTGGCCCATGTCTCGACATTGTTCAGGCATGTGGGTTTCTCCCTCAGCCCCCTCACGGCCGTGTGTATGTATTTCGGCGTGGGTTCGCCCGCCCTCCCCTCGATCGCCGCAATCAGAGCGCTCGATTCGCCGGATACGAAGGCCCCGCCCCCCCTGTGGACCTCGACCCTGAAGTTGAAGCCCGAGCCAAGGATGTCCTCGCCCAGCAACCCGTGCTCCTCGGCCTGTTTTATGGCCTCGCTCACGTTCTCCACGGCTAGGGGGTACTCCTCCCGCACGTAGATGAACCCCTCGTTCGCCCCCATGGCGTAAGCCCCTATCGCCAAGCCCTCGAGGACGCTGTGCGGGTTCCCCTCCATCAGGGACCTGTCCATGAAGGCCCCGGGATCTCCCTCGTCGCAGTTCACGATGACGTATTTCGGCTCCCCGGGGGCGTTGTGCACGGTCTCCCATTTCCGCCCCGTGGGGAAGCCCCCGCCGCCGCGCCCCCGCAGGTTCGACTTCTTGACCTCCTCCATCACCTGTTCGGGGGTCATCTGGAAGAGGGCCTTGCCCAGCGCCCTGTAGCCCCCGAGCGCGATGTAGTCCTCGATCTTTTTTGGGTTCACCAAAGCGTTGTTCTTCAGCAAGAGCCTCAACTGGTGTTTGTAGAATGGGATGTCCTCGAGCTTCCGGGACCTCTCGCCCGTGGTGGGATCCGCGTAAAGCAGGCGCTCGATCACCCTCCCGTTGACGACAGTTTCCGAAACGATCTCCGATGCGTCCTCGGGTTTGACCTTGGTGTACGGGATCTCTCCTGGGTACACTATCACCCTAGGTCCGAGCTCACAAAAGCCCAAGCAGCCGGTCTCCTTTATCTCCACCTCGCCCTCCTTTATTCCCGCTTGGTCGGCGAGGCCCCGTTTTTTAACTTCCTCCCCCAAAGACTCGATGACCTTTCTGGCCCCCAGAGCGCTGCATCCGGTGCTGATGCACACGGTAATAATCTTTTTCTTGGGGTCCCTCCGCGCGGCAATCTCGCTTCTCAGCCTTTCCAGTTCTGGCAGGGAACTTATCTTTTTTACCATTCCATCGGCCCCTCACTTATATTTTGAGATGATCTTTTCCACCCCTGCGGGCTCCACATTTCCGTGGTAGTCGTCGTCCACGACTATTATGGGCCCCAGGGCGCAACAGCCGAGGCAGTTGACCCTCTCCAATCCGAACTTGCCGTCCGGGGTCACCTCCCCGTCGCCGACACCGAGGACGCGCTCGGCCCTCTCCATGATCCTCTGGCCCCCGCGGACGTGGCATGCGGTGCCGAGGCACACCCTGACCCTGTGGCGGCCCCTAGGGGTCAGGCTGAAGACCTTGTAGAACGTGGCGATCCGGTAGATGGAAGAGAGGGAGACCTCGAGCCTCTCGGAGATCCACATCACCGCGAGTTTCGATATCCAGCCGAACTTTTTCTGGACGTCCAAGAGTATCTGGATCAGGGCCTTCGGATTCCCCCCGTACCCGTCCACCACCCCGTCGATGTCGTGGATCTCGCGGATCACCCCCTTCAGGGTCTCTTCCTTGCGCCTGATTCGCCTCAGTGCCTCGATATGGTGCACGGCTTCCTCCTCGACCCTCTTCAGCTCGTGGCTCAGGGGCGAGCGGTCTAAGCCGAGCGAGTAGTACTCGTCGAGGAGTTCCAACCCCCTCAAGAGGGTCTCCGTCTTGCTCATTTTGGCGTCCTTTTGGATCCGGGACAGCATGGAACGCTGCTCCTCGGTCATCCTCAGCCCCGTGAAGAAACGTTTTCCCATCATGGGTATGTTTAACAAGTAAAACTATTCATAAAATTATTTAAGACAATTGAATAAATTTTCACCATAATTCACAAATATTAATAAGTATGATTAAATCATTAATCTGTAGAAGCAGATGGAGAAATCAAAATTTAGGAGACATCCTCCTGTGCGCCTGAGTATTTCCCTAGACGAGGAGAGCGTGACCCTAATTGAGAAGTTACAGCGCAAGCACAAAACCTCTAAGGCCGATATTATTCGCAGAGCCGTTCGCTATCTCAATGTCACGGAGGAAAAGGGTGGGGTTCCTCTAGATACGTGTAGGGTATATCTAGATTTCCTGAGCAGGGGGGAGCACGTCATAGTTGATGTCGAGCACTGGAGAGCTCTGTTCTCGGAGATCGGGAGCGGCTCTGACGAATTCTGGAAGGAAGTTCGGGAGATAGGGAGGCAACATTGGAGAGAGTATTACGATAAGGGGCTCAGAGACGTGAGGGAAATCTTGGGATACGTCGAGAAGACGAACTGGTACAAGCTAAGCGTGGACTCCGAACGTGGGTTCACCCTGATACTCAGCGTACCGGAGGCCAAGAGGTTTGTGAGTAGTTTCTTTGAGGGACTTTTCGATGCGTCCACCCACAATGTGGAGATCACCGAGAACCACGGGAAGATACGAGTGACCATCATGGACTAAAACCGGCCAATGTTTGCCATCGCCCCCCACCGCGGCGGTCGCGGAGGATTCCCGGAACTAGGACCCGCCGCGTTCGGGGTATGAGAGAAATTGAACCCGTGAAAGATATAGGGGTTGGGAGAATAATAGGAACCTACTTGAATCCCGTGCCTTTCGCTGCATCCTGCGCAGCTAAAACTAGGGGATACATGGTGGGAGACGCCGTGAGGCAAGGGTGGGTGGCCATCTGCAGGGTTTCCAGTTCTGTTATTGAGAACCTCTTTTGTATTGCGATTCCGAGAGCGTTAACTAACTCTCCACAGGATATTCCTCCAGCCACCTGACCACCCAGCAAAGCTTGGCTCTCCTTCGAGAAGATCAACTTAACCAACATCTTGTGTGCCTCCGGCAGTGTGGAAGGATGTTTATCCATGACCTCCGCTTTGCCCGATATTATGTCAAAGCCTTCCCGCTTTGCCGTGTTCTCGGTCATCCCCGCCGAGCCTAACACCAGCCCGCTCACGTAAGTGGAAAAGATCCCGATAGTCCCCTTGTTTTCGCGCAGCACTTTCAATCGATAGAGGTTCGCTCCCGCGATTCGGGCCTCCGCGGTGGCGATGGAAGCCAACATGACCGGGGCGTCTTTCCGGGTGAAGAATTCCCTCTTACCCGCACAGTCCCCGATAGCGAAAACATCCGAATCCACGGTTCTCGTGTATTCGTCTACCCAGATTCCCTCGCCCTTCCCGAGATCGAGACCCGCATCCAGAGCTAACTTGGTATCCGGGTTAGCCCCGATCCCTAAGACAACACAGCCGACATCGATTTCTTCCCCGGTTGAAAGACGTGCTTTTCTGATTTTTTCATCGCCCACGAACTCCTCCACTTTGGTGTTGGTCAATATTTTCACCCTCGGTCGCATTTTCTCCTCGACTAGCTCGGAAAACTCAGGGTCAAAGGAATTGGCCAAGAGGTGCGGAAGCATCTCCACCACGATGACTTCAAGACCTTTAACCTTGGAGAGTTCGTCCGCGAATTCCACCCCGATAAAGCCCCCGCCCAGAACTAAAACCTTTTTGCACCCTTTTACCCTCTCTATCATATTCTTGAGGTAGTTCAGGTCCTTCCTTATCGGGTATATTCCTTCTTTATCGATGCCGGGAATCGGCGGGACGATGGGGGTAGAACCGAGAGCTAGGACCAATTTTTCGTAGCGATAATTGTTGCCGCTTTCCGTGCGGACTGTCTTGTTCCGACGGTCGATTTTCACCGCACGATCCACCACGAGTTCGATGTTGTTTTTTTCTAGGGACAAGTAACCCATGGCGTTTTGCTCGGGTTTTTCTAAACTCGCGAACATGTAGGGTATGCCGCACGGGATAACCCCTTTTTCCACGTCCCTCATCAACAGGATTTTCTTATCAGGATAATTTTGGTGGGCGGTGAGTGCGCTGACAATTCCCGCCGGACCTCCGCCTATAACTAAAACATCCGTCTCCTTTTCCATCGTGTCCCCTTGCTCTTTGTCCATTGTCATTTAAATTTTAAGGTTCATCCTGTGGCGGGTCGCGGCGGTCGCGTGTGAAACCCCGGGACCGGGCCCCGCCGCGCTCGGGGAATAAGGGTGAACTAACCCTACCCCTGCCACGTGTTCGCTTGTCGGCGCGGTCTTGTGCCGCCGTAGATTTTCGCCACATCATTCATTTTGAATATCCCAGACCCAGCCTTCTCTTCAGCCTGCCGATGAGACCGGGTTTCTCCCTTCTCCACAGGTGGTTGTAGACCGTCATCGAGGACAGCCCAAACCTGTTAGCTATCTTTTGGTAGGTCAAACCCCCTTCCTCTGAGTCATCCATTTTCGAGAACTTTATTGTAGACATTTAAGGTAGCCTTCGTGACAGTCTCTGCCGTGAAGCGAGTTTGAACCATGCGCAAACCAGCATAAGTAAGCCTCCGCCGAAGTTCGATGTCTGTCAGCAACCGAAGAATTCGTGAAGCCAAAGCCTTGTAGTCTTTTACTGGTACAATCAATCCGTTCACCCCGTTTTTTATGATTTCAGGCATCCCCCCCGAATTCGTTACAATTACTGGCCTTTCGCTGGCAAGAGCCTCCAGTACTGCAATGCCAAAAGGTTCCATTGCTGAGGACGGATAAATACAAACCGAAGATGCCTTGTAAAGCTGGATCATCTCCTCACAAGTAAACGAATCTATGAGTGTGTTGTCTTCAAGACCAAGCGTTTCCATTAAATCCACGAGATAAGCAATATCTTTTTGCTGGCTCTGACTCCAATCAACTATATCTTTGCTACCAGATAACACCAAAATCACGTCGGGAAATCTTTTTTTCACTATGTTCACGGCTTTCAGGCTTGTGTCGCATCCCTTGGCCATGCCGATCCGTGCGGGGTGAAAAATTATCTTTTTGTTTTTAAGAAATGGATATTTTTCCCAAATCTTCTCAGTACCAACGTGTGAACGAAACATCTCTGTGTCAATACCATGATAAACGACAGTTATCTTCTTGCTATCACATCCTACCCCGAGTAGCTCCCGTTTTATGAAACGACTGACTGCGATTATGTGAGACCATGCCACGCGTCTAGTGAGGTCTAAACAAAGGGCATTGTCCCATATGTTATGAGCAGTTAAGACCAAAGGAATACTTTTTTCTTTCGAAATACGTTCTACATCTTTTGTATGCATTCTGCTGAAGTAATGTAAGTTGTGGCAATGAATTACATCCGGTTGAAAAGTTTCAAAAAATTCCTCAAACATCTTCAAAATCTTAGGCCCTATTCCTTCAAACCCCCTTCGAGCAAGCCAATTAATATCCATTAGGGGCGTGCGCCAAACTTTAACTCCCCGGTATGTGTACTTCGTCTTTGTCTGTGCCGTAGTCCCAGTGAGAATCGAAACTTTGTGTCCCCACTTCACCATTTGTGGCAATATCGTCACTAGATGGTTTTCAACTCCTCCGATAATGGGCGGAAATCCCCAGTGAACGCACGCGACACGCAATGGCTTCTCCCCCTCACAAACCATTTAGTAATACGGTTTATCCTCCCAACCCAAAAACTTTTTTGTCTACGGAGAATGTTTAAATTAATAACAGATGGAGAAAGAATTATTTGGCGAATCGTATGGTAAAATTTAACCAAAGGAGACGCAAATATCAGTCATTCTGGCCATTTCCTGGAGGAGTTGAAAATTTCTCTACCCCTCCTCCGAGCTAAAGGAGGAAGACTGCTACAAGACTTTCGGCAAACCTCAATGATACTCCCCACTAGGTTAGAACTAGGCAATACCACTTATTTTTTGCGCTATACCAATCTAACATTGGAAAAGCTTCGTGTTATACCCTGCCCATTTTTTGTTTTAAGCTCAAGAAGCACAAGCTTATTGATGCCCCTTTCAGTCGGTCCATTTCGTGCTACAATGTATGAAATGGTTGTTACAGATCATCAAAAAGAAGGATGGGATTCGGGGGTTCAAATCCCTTCCCCTTACCAAGCGCAATGAACCGTGCTTTCCAGGCAGAGCGCGGTAAAGTGTGGAAATCAGTTATCCACGATTAATTGTTAAGTAGGATGATAACCTACCTCTCATTTATGAAAGACGTGCTCCCCCCAAAAGAATGGTATAAAGTCAATCGGTTTGTTAACGAACTCAAAACTGCGTATGTTCCCCCAGTGGTTTCAGTATATACACCACCCCGGGAGATCGATCGAGTGATTCGGATTCTTGAGGAGACGGAAAGAGCCCCAGAGGTGGAGGAAGTCGAAACGGCGATCGAAAGGGAGCTGGATTCGCTCAGGGGGTCCGTGGGCAGCATCTGTATGTTCGGATGGAGGGCCGGAGAGGTTGTCCTAAAACACTTGATTACCTCGGGTGATGTTCCTCCGGTTTACGTGGTCGATGCCAAACCTTTTTTTGAACCCCTCCACGACATCTTGGAGATACAGTATGATACGCTTCTGATTTTGCTCGACCAGAAAAAAGCACTTTTAAAATTATACAAAGGCGGGGAGGTTCAACGACAAAAGCGGATCAAGAGCTACGTGGGGGCGAAACATCACAAGGGAGGTTGGAGCCAGAAAAGATTCTCAAGGATAAGGGAAACGCAGGTACAAAATCACCTCAACAGGGTTCAGGAATATCTCGGAAGATTTGACCTCAAGTCCATCGAGCGGATAATTCTCGCTGGATCGGGCAATGCGAAAAAAGATTTTGCACGGGGGCACCTGATTAAAGAGCTCGCCGATAAAGCTGTCCTCGTAAAGGGGCTCGATTTTTCCAGCAGCGACGAGGAGATAAATGCCATGCTCGTTGACCAGTTGGATAAACACAGGAAGACGGTGGAATCGAGGCAGCTATCCCGCGTGAGGGAACGAATGCCGAAGGGGCTGGCCCTGACCGAAAATCGGGAGATCCAGCGGGCCCTCGAAAGCGGGGCGGTGGAGACGATTTTGATCGCATCGGACTACTATGCCGCGACCCCTGAGGAGGATGAGCGGATAATCCGAATGATCGAAGAGGCGGAGCACACCTCGGCGGAAGTGGAGTTCATCACCGACGAAAGGGTGCTTGAGGAATTGCATAAGCATGGATCGGTGGTGGCATCGCTGCGGTACAGGCCATTTTAGGTTCTGCCGCAAGGCGGATGATGTGATACAAGAGATTGCACACGACATTTTTCCAAATAAAGCCGACCCAGCCCATCGTCAAGCTCGTAGGAAATTCGAACCACTGTGGAGAACGTGGCTAAAGAAAATGTGTCGTAATTATACTAAGATAGTTGCCAGTAATCCTTCCATGCCTCTAGCCCCCGGGTGGTCCATAATGGTCCGAAACCGATTTATTATCAGCGCTTAAAAGATAAGAACGGCTATTAGGAAGGAGCCGATGGAGCTGGCGCAGTATTTGAGGGGAGAATGTCATGGGGGTGATCCAACGAGGGAGATGACCGAGATGGACAAGCTCAAGGAGGGGCGCTTTGTAATTATCGACGACGAGCCCTGCCGCATCGTGGGCTTCTTCTCCTCAGCGCCCAAGAAGAATGGGCACGCGGAGGTGAAGGTCGGCGCGATAGGCATTTTCGACTCCCAGAAGCGAAGCATGATTCGCCCTGCCAGCGCCAAGGTGATGGTACCGATAATCGAGCGGGGCAGCGCCCAGGTGCTCGCGGTCGTGGCGAACAACGCCCAGCTCATGGATTTGACGACTTATGAGACATTCGAGCTTCCTGTCTCCATGGCACTCCGCGGTGAGGTTCGCGAGGGTGTAGAGGTCGAGTACATTCAGGCGTTGGGTCGAAGGAAAATCGAGCGGGTAAGGGGTTGGAAGGTGAAAACATAATAATTCTACCCCATGACCCCAATTAGGACTTGAACTCAGACCAAATTCTATAAGATGTCCGGGGTACTCATAAATGGTGGTAAGATGAAAGTTTTAGACCCTCAGGTGTAAACTCGGCTTTAGTCTATTTGGTAGAAATTTCCCATCTTAGCCCAAAACTATAGCTTTATCGGGGCCTCACTCATCTTCTATTCATTTTTGAATCTGTTTTCATACCATGCCTTGCTGACCCATTTATGTTTTTCACATGCATTGAGTTTTGTTTCGACATCGATCCTACGTTTTGGGTTGCAAAATGGGCAGTTGTTGTTTTCAGTAATTTTTAATTCGCCCTGCTGTAATGCTTTTTTAACCCAGCCCATCTCAATCTCCTTTGCCCATACAGATTGTTATTGATCTTCATTGTTAATAATTCGGATTTTGGAACCTTTGCGCGTGGTCGGAGCGTCTAGAGTTATGGAGGTAACCAAAACTCGAACCGGCCACGCGAGGCCCGCAACCCCTAACTTCCAGTTTGAGGCCGAAAGCTTGGAGGCCACGGATTGCCAATAAACGTTTTGAGGGCAGATAAAAAAGGGCTTCGGTTCTGGGGAAAGTCATAATTAAATACCTAATAATAAATACTCCGATAATGGGTGATGCTTGGTGAAAATGTCGAAACAGGAGCTGGCACGTCTTAACAGGATAATAGTATCGTTGGATGGTATTGCTAAGCGTGCCGATGCTATCATCAAGGAAGCCCAATGTCAGAAAGAAGCGATTATTGAGGCACGTGCAGTTCTGAGGGCATCCACTATGAAGCCTACAAAGCCCAGAGCCAAGATAACGACTACTGCAATAGGAACTACAATTGGGTTAGGCTATCTAATAATAAATGTAATCGATAGAGTGACAGAACAGGTGGAAAAGGCCACTGAGAAGATCGAAGAACGGTTGAGAGATCAAAAGCGGGAAACTGATGAACTTAAAAAGCGCTATTCGAAATGAAATAGTTTGGCCCCCACAGCGGATAACACGCTTCAATAATTATTTTCGCGATAGCGATTGGAGCCGTAGCGTTCGTTAAAAAGTGGTGGCCTTTTGGGAGCATGTTATAGTTGCTTAGAATGGATTTGAATTCAAAAAGAAAATTGGTGGAGAGTATTGTTAAGACTTTCCGAAAGTCTTAACAA
>JABUBL010000629.1_pt1 | contig 10895 bp, 9 predicted proteins | sample 7240371 | NCBI WGS metagenome assembly JABUBL01 (sample SAMN07256343, study PRJNA390944) | subsurface metagenome | isolation source: Methane hydrate marine sediment | place: Pacific Ocean: Eastern North Pacific, ODP site 1244 | collected 2002
GGCGGCGACATAGTAAATCTGAATTTAGATGCAGTTACTGCCATTGCCGATGCTAAGATAGCAGTGGAGGGAATTCATAAAATGCTCTGTGAGGGATAGCTAATGGAAGTTGTCCCTACCGAAAATTATATTCGTGGCAGAGACGAGACGCGGAAGAGATTGCTTTTTGAAAAGTTTATGTCATTATTGACATTTCAGTTTAATGGTAATGGTCGAATTTTGCTTAAACAGAAATTGAGATAACAGTTTTTCTGTGGTGATATCCGACGTTGGGTGTTTTCTACTTAGGAGGGCGGACAATAATAGTGGTGACGAATTTTCTTGTTAAGCGACTCGTTTGTAAAGATGATGGAGCCCGCAGACTTTTGATATTGAGACGACTTTGCCTTTGGTAAGATTTTCAACAGTTCTTGGCTTTGGTGAATTCTTTTTCAGTGACAGATGCGTTCTGCAATTATTGTAATAATCAACATACTCATCCAGGATTCTTAGCAGATGCTTTTCATTCAGGATTATAAAATGGTCCAGACATTCTCGGCGAATTGATCCAATTACCCGTTCAGCGTATGGATTTTGCCAGGGCGACTGGGGTGCGATTATGACTTCCTGGATACTCATTGCTTTTACTCTCTTACGGAAATCCTTTCCATAAACTCCATCACGATCACGTATCAAATACTTCGGTGCAGTATCGTACGGAAAGGCTTCTGTAATCTGTTGTGCTGTCCATTGTGCAGTGGGATTAGTAGTAATGTTGAAATGTACGATTTTTCGACGGTCGTGGCGTAATACGATAAAGCAATAGAGGATGCGAAACGTTGCTGTTGGTACCGTGAATAAGTCTATTGCTGCAATTTGCTTGATGTGATTTCTAAGAAAAGTCCGCCAAGTCTGTGATGGTGGCTTAGGCTTTCTGACCATGTATTTTGAGATTGTAGATTCTGCAACACTATAGCCCAATAGATGTAATTCAGATTGTACCCGGGGTACTCCCCATGTAGGGTTTTCTTGAGACATTCCCTTGATCAGATCGCGTATCTCCTTTTTGAGTTTAGGGCGTCCGACCTTGTTCGTTCTTGACTTCCAACGCCAGTATAGCTTGAAACCGAGCCTTTGCCATTTGATAACAGTCTCAGGCTTTACGATGACAAGGGCTGATTTCCAATCTTGCCAAATGCGTGAAAGAAATACCCAAAAGATTCTGTCGCATTTATGTAGCTTGGGTCACCTGATAGTTCTTTGCTGGACGGCCAATTGCTGCCTTAGAGCCAAGTTTTCTGCGATTAGAATTGAGCGATTCACGAAAAGGTTTCGGAAAAGGACACAAACAGCTTTTAAGATGGACATAGATTTCATCTATCCTCACCAAAATATGGTTGAACTAAATCTTGGCCATTTTACCATAACTTCTTGTAAACAAAGAAGGACCGAATTTTCGGTAGGCACTACTGCCAGCAGCAGCCAAGCAGACCTATACAATGAATCTGAGCCTTGATGAAAATATGCCAAGAACTCACCTTATAATTACCTACCCCGAGGACTATGGCAACATCTGAGCGAGCCAGTCTCCTTTGAAAAAATTCAAATAATCTCCCGTGCGCCAGTGATACTTCGAGCCTACGGGCTTTCATCGCTCAATTCGATCCCTCGGAGCACTAACTGGTCAAACCGATATGGCGATTCCGCAGCTGCCCAAGCCATGCCGCGAAGCAATAGGATGCGGAAATATGGGTCATCAAATGTCCAAGTATAATGCCCAAGTATGCAGCTGAAAACACGTCCCTTGCCATATCTGTAGGTGTAGAACATCGGTTCTGGCTTGGCCTGCTTGGAGTTCTTGCTGATCGCTTCATCCGATGTAGCTAGTACCGTGACCTTGTTGAGGTTCCCCTTCAAAGGCCAGTAGGCCTCGTCCAGGAAATGAATAGTCTTGGGTAAACCTAAACAGACGGGATGCTCCGGGGCCGCAATCTTCAAATCCATCGGACCATGACGCCAGCGCGTATAACCATCTTCCCAGGCCAATCCTATGAGCTTGGTCACTTGACCTGTGATATCCTTACCCTTGGGAATAATCACGGCCGGGTGCAGAAGGACAAAACCTCCACCGCGGGACAAGAACTCTTCCAAGTCCTCGAGTCTTTGTTCGTCCCACTGGGCATAACAGAACATGACAATCAAATCGGCCGTCCTGAATTGCTCCTTGCTCGGCCATCCGTAGGTCGTTGAGATCTTTACTTTCGGTGCACCGACCAGAGCCCCTTTTTGTTTCCGCTTAGGGGCCGGACCATAGAGGTTAACCTGTTTCTCTTGCCCAGCCTTCTTGCCACCAAGTAAAACCGCCCACCGCTTCTGCCATAAAGGATAATCGTGCTCATTGGACCCGTGGTCCTTCTTGAACGCGACAAGAACAACGTTGAGCTCACGCAGCCCTTGCTTCGCTGGCGGTTTCGGGGCTTTAGCGAGGACCGCTTCGACTTCGCTACGGTTGCGCGGTTTTGGTGCCTCAGCCGCCCATAAGTGTGATGCGATCTGCGAGCTAATAGCAAGGAAAAAAAAGAGACAACGAATAAGCCACCTCCCCGTTCCATGTCGGGCTGATGGTGAATGGCCATCCACAGGCAGCATCTGTGCGACTCAACTGAGCAAGACCATTCTCAGTTGCTCACCATTGCGATCTTTGCCCAGTGACCGGCCTCAAAGGACCAGCCATTAGCCTGGTTAATCAATTCGAGTTTGACGCTCCTGCCGGCATAAGCTGTCAAGTCAACAGCAAACTCTGTCCATCCGTTCTCAGTTGTGTTCTTGCCGATCAGTTTTCTTAGCAACTCTTTGCCATCGGCTTTAACAATCAGCATCCAGTCGCCGCGCTCGTCATTGCCAACCGTCAATTGTAGAGTCGTCCTCTTTCCGATTGGAACGTCGTCCTTCCTTGAGAGTACACAACCATGCTCACGGTCCAGCGGGTGAGTGACAAGTACACCCTTCCTGCCACGCTTCTCGGCAAAAAGGCCAGGGTTCATATCATGACCACAGTGGGCTATTTTCCAGCCGGGGGCGAACCTTTTGATTGCCTCACTCAGATTCTTACCTTTTCCGGGCGGCTGTTTCGGCAGCCAAACGCTGATTGCTTCGCCTGACACCCCAGCCTCACAATAGGGTCTGAAAAGCAGAGTCACTTCACCATGAGAGCTTTCTGCTTCGCCTCAGACTCTCTTTCCCCTGATGCGAATCGGGTGATATGCACCAGGTTCAAACGCCGTCCTACGGCCTTGGTGTTTCAGGTACGACAGGTCGGGGATGACCTCGTGAGCCATCACATCCTGAGGTTCGACTTTCTCCAAAGCCAGAACAATCGGGCCTCGTGTCAAGGCATAGCGCCCATTGCGTTCATGCACCACCACGGGCATATCGAACTGCAGGACGATTCCCGTTTTGCCCGACCACCGCCTCTTGACACTCGCGTATTCACCTGCCTCCACCGGTGTCTTCTGCCTTGCCCCAAACACCCGGATGTCTCCTGATTGGACAAATCGCGGCACCAGCAGTTGCAGCTCAAATTCCACGGGCCGGCCCACTTCGACGTCAATGTGGACATCTCCATCCCATGGATAGTCAGTTCTCTGTTTCAAAGTGATATCGACGCCCCTGATCTTCCCTTTGAACTCGGAAGTCTCATAGAGATTCACAGTTAATTTGTTTGCGCCTGTCATATAGGCAAAGGTCGGAATCAGGGCTATCGCCCGTGGTCCGCTCGATCCACAACAGTGGACAGCCGGACCAGACTCCTTTTTGCCTTCCATCGTAGTGAAATAGCACCAGTTGATGCCATCAGGCTGTTGAGCTGCGAGCATATGGTTGTAGATGTGATGGTGGAGCATTTCCGCGTACCGGGCCTTGCCTGTGGCCCGCAGAAGCTGCCAGGTCAACTGAATCCAGGTAACCTGAACGCAAGTCTCAGTACAGTGCCCTGTCGGAATCAAAGTATGAGGCTCACTGAAGTGCTCATGTGCATCCGGCGCACCGGTTATGAAAATGTTTTCGTTCTTGATGCTTTCCCACGCCAGTTTTGCTGCACGAAGGCCTCGCTGATACCCGGTGGCCCGCCAGTGCTCCACCAACCCCACATAGTTGCTCATCATCTCATAGGCTTTCTTGTTCCCGACACTCTGCACCGTGTGTGTTTTCTCGATATTGGTCAGCAGTTTGGGGCCCGCGTCGGCTCGCCTAATCACGTATTCGCAGAACTTGCGGTACTTTGGTTCGCCAGTCAGTTGGTACAGCACGCTCATAGGCTCCAGCACGCTGGTCGAGGCCATACCCGCATGTGTACCTGCGGCAAGAATGTCCATCTTGCCCTCGCCGAAAGTCTCAATCAAAAGGTCGGCTGCCCGTTGACACGTCTGCAATGCCCTCTGATCGCCAGTCATCTGGTAATAGCTCAGAAGCCCAATCAGGCAGTACTTGTGTACCCACACGTCCCACCCCCGTCCTTTGCCCAACGACCATCGATCTTCTCTCGCATAGGTTCCTAGGTAGCCGTCGTTCATCTGACAGGCCATAAGGCCCTCTGCAATTCGTTTGATTTTGTGTTCGAGTGCGATATCACTCGGCTCGTTTAGGTAGGCCAGTGTTGCCGCGTGCAACCATTTGCCGACATGCTCACCAATCCAAGGATGCGAGCCGGGTCGCTTACGAAAGCCCGCCAACAGGTGCTCTTCCTTGATGTGTTTCTTGAGCCGTCCCTCTCGGTTCACCTCCACGCGCCCGCATAGGAAGCCTTTCATGGTGACCTGTCCTGGCTCGGCTGGCTGGTATTCGTCCTGACCAACAATACACTTCAACAAGGAGTTGGAGGCAAGGACCGGGACGGTTAGTAGTAGAGATATAAGTACGGCGGTTCTATTCACTCTTTTGTTCATTGCAAGACCACTCCTTTCACATTTACAAGGCCAAATGCACGTCACGCCTTTCCATAGTCAGATATCTTTTCACTGAACAAGCCTATACCTCACAGGCACCCTGTTGTATCCGGGATTTTCATATACACGGTTCAACAGCCTACTCAGGCCGCGGATTTTGCTAGATTACAGAAACCATCGCGAATTTTAAACTGATTTCAGCTTCTAAGAAACTCAATTACATCGTGCAGAAAGATAGCGATGATTATAACCATACAAAATGCTTAGTTAAATGTATTATTTTGGATCGGTCCTGCCAGCCTAACGCCAGATATTATGGTGCCAACGGCCTACTACCCGACTACAACCCGAATACAACCGTACAACCCGTTATCTGCCGAATCGCCAGAAATACCCATTCCATAAGCTCTTCATTATCAGTGACTTATGAAAATCTGAAAATTTTGCGACGGATTCAATGTCCGTTGGGCGATATCGTAATTTGGGCATCGGATTATATCCGATACTCATAAAAGGCCGTAATCATGATCAAAGGACTCTTTATCCGTTGCTCAAAAACCCAAAGCCATGATGAAAGCGGTTCTTATCTTTTGCTTATATTTTGGTTTAGCCGCAAAAAGTGGCGCAAGGAGACTTGGGGTACGGCCATTTGCGAAAAGCGTATAAAAATCAAATAGCATATCGTCTGATTTCTTCAAGTAAAAACTTGACTTTGTTACCACTCACTCTCTGTGGGACTGGGTAAATAGGAAGGAGAAATAGGACAATTGTAGGACAGTCAGGTACAACTCTGTGAAAGATATGTTTTCAACTTGTTTTAAAACAAGCATTTACGGGATAAAGTAAAGGAACGTGTCAAAGAAGCTGGCCTCTCCGACAAAATGACTCATAAGTCTTTTATCTTGAATTAGTTAAACAGTTTGCTAAAAACAACCGGAGAGGGCGGGATTCGAACCCGCGGTACCCTTCCGGGCACACCGGTTTTCGAAACCGGCTCGATCAGCCACTCCGACACCTCTCCACAACACCTGTAACCTATACACCCGATGGGCTGAAATTGCAAGAACATTAAGCTCAAAGCGAGCGTTAAGGACCGAGGGTAGTGGCCAAGAGCCGGGCAAATTTTTGCGATAAAGCAATATTCAGGCAAAATTTGTTGAAACAATAAAACCATTCATCTAAAATCCGACGAATTGTTATCAAGAGTTTCAGGGTTTGAAAGTTTCAGAGGTTAAAAGATGTATATCATACCGGCAATCGACCTGATAGAAGGTAAATGCGTCAGGCTTATTCAGGGGCAATATCACCGCCAAATAACCTACCAAGACGACCCCGTCAAGCAAGCCCGGGAATTCAGCCTGGCCGGAGCAGAGTGGCTGCATATCGTCGATTTGGACGGGGCCAGGGTCGGCAGGCCGGTTAACACTGACACAATATCAGCCATAGCAGCGCTCGGACAACTCAAAATCGAGATTGGCGGCGGACTGCGCGATGAAGCTGCCATAAAACAACTGCTCGATATGGGCGTCGAAAGGGTGATAATCGGCACGAAAGCCGTAAGCGACTTCGAGTGGTTCGCCCGGTGCGCCGAGAAATTCAGCGGTAAAATTGTACTCGGCCTTGATGCACGAGGCTCAACGGTCGCCAGTCACGGCTGGACAAAAGACAGCGCCCAAAACCTGCTGGACTTCGCAGCCGAAGCGGCGAAACTACCCCTGGCGGCAATAATATATACCGACATCACCAAAGACGGTATGATGGCAGGGCCAAACCTCGAAAGAACAAAGGCGCTTGTCCAGGCGGTAGAGACGCCCGTTATCGCTTCAGGCGGCGTAAGAGAGATAAGCGATATTAAAAAGCTGGCTGAATTGGGGGTTGAAGCGGCGATAATCGGCAGAAGCTTATACGAAGGCACGCTCAAACTCTCCGACGCAATAAACGCAGCAAAGTAGCAAAACTCACGCCCTTGAGCGGCTTTTAACTTAAAGACCGACCAAGAGGGGGTTTAATCGCCCCGCTCGGGAGGCTCAAATTTGTACCCGATTTCTCTTATAGTGTGAATGAACGTCGGGTTGTGTGGGTCCGGTTCTATTTTGTTCCTCAGCGTGGTGATGAAACGGTCGATGCTGCGGGGGCCAACGAAGCAATCATAACCCCAAACCACATTTAATATCTCATCACGCGTAAGTGCCCGGTCTGGTTTCTTGACAAAAAGTTGCAGCAGTTTGAATTCCTTTGGTGAAAGCTTTATCTCACTTCCCTTGTGCGTTAGTCTTCTGGCTGGAATATCAAGGCGGTAATCAGCAAATTCATAAATATCCTGTTCGCTTTGCCTCCTTCGTCTCAAGAACGCTGCTGCACGGGCAAGAAGTTCCTTTATGCTGAAAGGCTTGGTAACATAATCATCCGCTCCGAGATTCAGCCCCAAGACCACATCAGATTCCTCACCCTTGGCGGTCAGCATTAGTATAGGCATATCCAGATTTTCCTTGCGGATTAGTCTGCATATTTCATAGCCGTTTATCTTCGGCAGCATAATATCCAGAATAATCAAATCGGGCTTTTTGTTAAGGGCCGTATTTAATCCTTCCTCACCATCGGCTGCAGTTAGTACATTGTATCCTTTGAACTCGAAGTTATCCTTCAAGCCACGCAGCATAGTCGAATCATCTTCAATTATTAAAACTGTTTCCATTTTGTTTTACTTCAATCCGCTGTTGGCAACCTCACCGTGAAAGTACAACCTTGCCCGGGCTTGCTGTCAACGGAGATTGAGCCCTTGTGGGCATCGACGATAAATTTTGCAATGCTCAGGCCCAACCCACAGCCTTGGGCACGTCGTGAAAGACTGCGGTCAACCTGGTAAAACCTCTTAAATATCCTTGTGGTGGTCCGCCGTGACATACCTACGCCGTCGTCGGCAACGCTAAAACAAACCAGGCCATCTTCGGTAAAAACTCTCAACTCAATATGCTTGTCATCGTAAGAATATTTGTAGGCATTATCCAGCAGGTTTACGAGCACCGTTACAATCGCATCACGGTCGGCCAACACATCGGGCAAATCCTCGCTGATTTTTACTTCAAACTCACATCGGCCCTCGCTGAATTTGGTCTTAACTACCTCGGCGGCGGCACGGGCGATTGCAGCCGGGCTTGTCTTGACTATCTCGAAGGCCTGCTTGTTCCGCTCCATCCTCGAAAAGGTCAGAAAATTATCAATCAATCTACTGAGTCGTTCGTTCTCCTTCGCGGTCAATTGCAGGTATTCGGTGGCCTGTTTCTGGTCCTTATAGTTGCCTTCCAGCAGGGTATCCACCAGGACGCGCATCGAGGCCAACGGCGTCTTCAATTCGTGCGAAACGGTTGCTATGAAATCATTCTTGAGTCGATTCAGCTTTATCTGTCTGCCAACAGCCTGCCCCGCAAAACCACCGGCCGCAAGAATCAAAACAATAACGAGCACCCCGGCCCAGATATAAATAGCCACCTGTCTGCGTGCTGCCTCCTCAAAACTGCTGTTATCTTTCAAATATAATTCCAACTTCCAACCTGGAAAGTACGCACCGACAGAGGTGCTCAAAAGGGGCCCACCCTTCGGTGTTCTTACTCCCCCGATGTAATCATTCCATCTGTCCACAATACGATACGCAACGTCCGAATTCTCGAACGCTTCAGCATAATACCATAGATCATAGACCATGCCCTTTTCACGTGCCACCTTCGGTTCGTGGACGAAGCTCTCTCTCTGTCTTAACAGCATGACCGTTTTATCGTCTGCTTTGCAATTAAAGAAATAAACGCTATCCTTGCCCGGGCCCGGTAACTTATTATAAACACGCAGCAGGCCTCCGAGGGGACTGATGTGTTTCGAAGCCACCTGCAGAGATAATTCTTCCGCCGCCACCAATTTCCGGGCTTCATTACTGATCCTGGCGATAGCCCCGGGGATATCGTTGTAATCCGGATGAGGCAAAAACGGCCCGCTCTCTTCTATCAACTCAAACGCTTTACGCCCAAGAAAAACACGCTGCGCTGACGAAATATCCAGCAGAACACCTGAGCTGCTATTGTAGTTGCCGGCCGTATTTAATAGGTTTCGCACCGCCGCCTGGAATTTCCATTCGCTGTCTCCATCCCGGTTTCTTATCTCTTTTCGCAGTTCTGCCAACAACAACCCCGCATTCGCCTTTAGAGCCAAACTACGTTTGTCCACCTTTTTTTGTGTTGATTGATATGCAATGCGCCCGCATACATCGATGGCCTTTTCAATCTTGCCAAACCCTCTCAGGCATCTTACTTGCCCCAATAATGCTTTATAGTAGCAATACGCACTTTCAGACTTGCCTGCGATTTCTTCATACCGCTTCATCGCCGATTCTAAATCATTCTGCAAAAATTCGACTTCCCACACCCCTTCCAATTCCTCCGCAAGCTCTGTTTCTTCACCCATTTCTGGTGCGCGCGCGGGATAGATGCATTCTCCATTGCTGTCATAAACAACTACCCCGTCGGCGTTGGTCGCGTTGCTTCTTATCAGGTGCCCAAAAAAATCCGGAAACCTGTCTTGACGCAAGATTTTGGCAACCATCTCTTCCTGGTATTTCCACCGTTTGTCAACTTCGTTACGCACCTCCAAAGCCTTGTCGCCATAGACATTTACCAGCTTTTGCCGAACCGCCAACCGTTCGTTTTTGACCGCCTGGCTCATAAACCAGAGCAGACAGACGGTGGGCAGTACCACCGCTATCGCAAGCAGCAATATTACCCACCGCAACTGGCCGTAACCGCTACTATTTATCGTTTTGCTTCGCAAATCCACACCACCGATTCTATATTCCCACAATCAGCCAGCGGTCTCCGACCTTCTTAACGTTGCCATCTAAGTCAAAAGTCTCACCCGCCTTGAAAGTCTGTCCTTCTATGGTAAATCCTCGCTTCAAGACCATTCGCCACTTGATCGAACACCGAGTACCTTCCTCTGCCATCTCCATCGAAACTATTATAATCCGCGCGTCGGGATCAACCGCATCGAGCATCATTCTCAGAGGATTCGTCTCCGCACCCGTAAGCAGCTCCTTCGCATCTTCATAATCATGGCTGTCAGGAGCAAAACACGCCAAGGCCAATTCAACATCGCCGGCAGCGGCAGCCTTGGTGAAACTTATAACTGTCGATGCTGGAGAACTTAGATCAAGCTCTGCAAGTTTTTTGCCTTTCTGCTGCCACCACTTACGCCATTTGGCCTTGTCAGCGCCGAAATACGCTCCTGTAATTTCGCATAAAGCGACCCTGGCATAAAGTTGAGTGTTTTCATTGTAGTGGTCAAGCAGGTCAATGAGCACCGGTACTGCACGCTTATCACCTATTCTGCCAAGTCCCCGAACAGCTATCCATCTGGGCCGATTGCTTCGACTAAATTCCAGAGGTTCCTGCGCAATTTTCATCATTAAATTTGTTGCTTGCTTACAGGCAATGTTACCAAGAGATGCTATAGCACTCGACCGTATTTTAACATCAGGCTTCTGAGCGTCAGCCATCCATTTTCTAATCATCTGTTGCTTCTTGACCCGCGAGGCAGTCTCGTATTCCCGTTCGACCTTGAACCACTTAGCTCCAAACTGGTCCTGGTTATTGACTGCTATTAACGTCCGCTCATCGAGAAGCTTACGGTGCGGCGATACGGGCAGTCCCTGAACATCGCGCAGCAAAACTTCACCGGCAGCTATCCCTAATTTTTCGAGTTGTTCAGGTGTTCTAAATTCGACATGGTGGTCATTGAATAAAACATTTGTACCGTTGCCTTTTTTCAATAGAGTTCTGTCATAAGCTATTACAGCATCTGGCGGGGTTCGGGCTTTTTTACCTTTGCCGAGGTATGCGACGTTATCAAGAATCCACTGAAAATCTTGCTTCTTCCCTATGTAAGGCTCTAATTCTTGCAAAGTATCCAGCAGTTTCGAGTCGTAGTCAT
>JABUBL010000630.1_pt1 | contig 10887 bp, 23 predicted proteins | sample 7240371 | NCBI WGS metagenome assembly JABUBL01 (sample SAMN07256343, study PRJNA390944) | subsurface metagenome | isolation source: Methane hydrate marine sediment | place: Pacific Ocean: Eastern North Pacific, ODP site 1244 | collected 2002
TAGCTATAATCCTTTGTTGGCCTGTTTAGCTGGTTGATGATCTTGACCGTTTTGCCAAAAAAGGCAGCAAAATCTTTGATATTGAGACCAACAGAGACATTATTTGTTTGTGCGGATTTGAAGGTTTTTTCATAGTTTCTTAGCCTTGCCAAATGCTCTCTTACTTCCTGTCTCGTATAGAGCTTTTTCTTTTTTGTCATAATTAGCCTTTATTTCAAATGCTTCAGACCAAGATAGACCCGATCACCGATAATAAAAAAGGTAGCTGAAGCCCCCAACTGATTGAGATAATTCAAGGCCACCGAATTTTGATAGGATTCAGGCAAGAAGTTATACACGATAGCCGCCAGGACAATGACCCCAACCGCGATATACCGGAAGGAAGCCCTCAAATCTGCTACCCATTGGGAGATATTGCCGGTTGGCTTGTCCAGGCCTGCAAGGGCTTTGAGCTTTTCGATATCAAGCCTTTTTTCTTCGAGCCTTTCATTGAAAGTCATAGGTTCGCCGGTAGGGACCCCGATGATCTTAGACCAACCGACCTTGACCATATCAATAATGACCGGAAGTAATGCCGGTAAAAGCGTGGTTAGAATTAAACTCATATCGTGACCTCTCCCAAAGCCTTCTGGACCTTGTTATAATAAACCACTTGTGTTTTGCCTTTCCGTAGCTGTGTCTCTCCGATATTGTATCCCATGATCCCTTTATAGGTTCCGTACTTCTTTAACAGATGATTCAATTCCCTTGTGGCATAGTAGATATTAATTTCCGGATCAAGAAGCCCGTAAGGTGTGCCGGTATAGCCATGGCCCTTTGCGGTTGGATACCAGATTTGCATAAGACCAAAAGCCTTTCCAGCGTCACCGATAGCTGAAGGATTAAAATAACTTTCGACCTTGCAAACCGCTTTTGCAATCATGGGATTATCGGCATAGCGTTTAAACAGATCGTCAAAAGCGTGTTGATCCTTTGGCCTTCCGGTATAGACTTCGCCGGTAATCTTGAGAAGGATCCCGAGCAAAGCCAGTTTGATGATAAGATCTGATGATTTGCTCATGGTTTAAAAAACTTCCATAGGGTTATTGCGCCTAAAGCGATTGTTCCCAGACCGACAGCCGCACCTGCAGGCGTGGCAATAATCTTTTCAATCTTGTCCAGGGAAAGAAAGCAAAACAGACCGGCCCCAATCGCACCGATAACACCGACCACTATAACAACCGGAAAAGGATTTTGAAGGATCTTGACCCGTATCCGGACTTTGTTCTCACCGTCAAAATCAAATTCCTGGACTTCCCATCGTAAGTCTTGGTCAAGCTCATGGACAAGGCTATTGATTTGACCCTGTTTCCCAAAACCCTTTATCGAGTAGTGGAAATCAAAAACATCTCCTATACTTGCTTGTTCGGCTTGTGATACTTCCATTATTTTTCCACCCACTCAAAACCTGCACTCATCGATGTGGCTGCCGTTATTCTTTCTATGATTAACCCCCAGCCTTCAGGAATGATAATCACCGGGTTTATAATAAGCCTTGTTATTACTGTACCAAAAACGGTTTGACTGATAACAGTACCGGGTGCCACGGGCAAGGTGTCCATTCGGACAAGGCCAGATGGTGCCGCTTCATCCAGATATTTGTTCGAGAGATTGGTAGAAATATCAGGCAAAGCGGCATCATGCTTTCTAAGATTGACGCTTTCGGTTGCAGTAAGAACCCCCGTCAAAGCATGAAGATAAAGAAGTACACCGCTAGCCGCCGGATTCCATAACTGAATCAAGGTCTGCTCTCCGCCTACCCCTGTCTTACTGTCAAAACTTATAAAACTTCTTTTTTGAGCAGTTTCATAGAAAGATGAATCATCGATCAAGACATGACTATCAACGGTTCCAGTAATTCCTAAAGACTTGCCTACGTCAAAAACCTCAAAATCGCTTGCTTCAATCCCGATAGCAAGCGTCACGGACTTCCCGGCTTGCGCGGCGTTTGAGATATAGAGCCGATAAAAAGGGACCCGGATACCCCGCCCCTCTTTTACATTGATTGCCGCCCGGAATAATTCATTGAATCGAACATCAACGTTAGCGTCAACGTCCGTGGCTTCAAGGGCATAGATATAATTACCAGTGAAAACCATTTCCTCATTTGTTCGAGCAGTAGCCAGGTCAATCGTGATCGTGTTATATAGCTGTATCCTTTGAGCCTTTAGCTCGTCAAAGTCAATGCCGCCGATAAACTTTTGTTTTCCCTCGCTCATTGCTTACCTCTTTTTAAGCATAAGAAAGACCAGGCCAGCGCCTATCAGGATCAAAGGCACGGAAAGACCGGCTATGCCTGGTTTAGCTGTTGGTTGCGTGCCGCTTGTTGGTCTCTGATAAGGCGTTGACACAACAAAATCCTGACGTGGGATCTCTGCCCTGGGTGTCTCTCTTACGATAAGAGCGGTATTATCAACCGGCTTTTTGATTCCCTGGATTTGTGCATAGAACGACCCCACATCCGGAGCGATTTCTTTAGCCTCTTGATAAACTGTTTTGACTCCGGATTTAAACTTATCCCATAGAGATTCCCCATATTCCGGCGCTGGAAGGGATACTGTCTCCCAAGGTTCCAGTGTTGGATAATCATATTGAGCGGGTGGCGGTTCCCATTCTGGAAATTCAGCCTTTGGATACTGATATTTAAAGGGAATGCCAATCTCTGCTTGCGTTGATTCAGGTGTAAACCATGATTTTACTGTATCAAGCCATCCCATTTATCACCTCTTTTTCCTGACAAAATAAAAAAGCAAACCTACCAATAAAAGAATCGGCATACTGACAAGGGAAGCCGGTTTGTCTTGTTCCATAGCTAAAGAAGGATAACCACCAGCAGGTAAAGCCGCTTGCGTTTTAAGAAATTCAAACTTGTCTCGATCTAATTCAAGATTTTTTTCAGCTATTCGCTCTTGTGATTTTATATCCATTTCCTCAACAGTTTCTATATAGGGAGCATCCTGACGGACCGGCCTTTTCCTTGAGACATCATTTCCGTTTTGATGTCCTGACATATTATCTCTTTCTCCGAACAAAATAAAAAAGCAGCCCGCCACCCACTAATAGAACCGGCATAGTAATAAGGGGAGCCGCTTTGTATTGCTTGACTGCTACGTAAGGGAAACCATAAGAGCCGGTCTGACCGATAGGGGAAGCCGCTTGTTTTTTGAGAAACTCAAATTTCTCCCGATCTAATTCAAGGTTTTTTTCAAAAATCCTCTCATCAGATAAAATCTGTGCCTCACTTACTTGATATTGATAACCGGTATATTGAGCTTGAGCTTTGGAAGCCTTACGAGAAGCAAGATACCCGAGCACTGCCGGTACTATTATGCTCCATGGCATAACAAAGCATCCCTTATCTTTTCAGGAAGTACCAAGCAGCAACCAGCAAAAGAATAGTGGTTCCTGACAGCCCCCCGATCACCGTACCAGGTCCGCCCCGATATACATCTTTACTGCCGACAGGCGGTTCTGTTTCCCTTAGCCCTGCCTTTGCCGCTTCATCCGTTCGCCAGACATCAATAAGTGAGCCTGTGGCTGCCCCCACATACTTTTTAATCGATTGCCAACTCATAGTCATTCTCCCTTATGCTGGCATGGGCGGAACGAGCTCACAAGGATAAATCCGAACCTTGTCAGTAGTTCCAGGATGTGAGACATCAAGGATCATTTCCAGGGATGAAAGACCGGAAGCATTGAGAGCATCGACAAGCCGACCCTCCGGACAAAAATCTACATAGCCATAACCAACAAAGGTTTGTGCTTTCAGATCATAATCTATAGCATTCTGCCCCTGGATCACATCAAATGCTTTAGACCGGAAAACATCCGTTCCGCTCTTGATCGTGACCTTGTTGATTACACTATTGACCATTTCCCCGTCCGATTCCTGCTCGATAAGAAACCCCCGGTAACGATTGCCCACCGGAAGTAAAATTTGAAATTCCGCGCTTGCCGCCCCAACATCCTTTTCAATATACAATTCCTTGTATGCCGAATAGGGTTCATCCTTGCCGTCCAGCCTGATCGTTTCATCCAGGTGAACCTCTACATCGGCCTTGGTGATCGTGTACGCTGTGGCCTCTGTTGACATCATATCGCTAACAGCCCCATAGGTAATTCGGAGCTCAAGCGTGGAAAGCATACCGGAATTGAGAAGCGTGTCAATTTCCCTGATTGAACGCGGCATGATAAGGGGAAGCTCGATAACGCCGCCAAAAGGATGTTCAGCAACAGTCAAGCCTATCTCTGTTAAAACCGGCTTGGTTCCCATAAGAAACATATTTTTCATACCGATTGCATCGCCGGAAATTGACTTGATCGTATCCCGACCATTGGCTACCAACTCAACCCGTTTAATCAGCTTCAATGCCGATCCCAGACCCCCCGCATATAAGACAGGCGGCGTGGTGATATCGGTAATATCACAGAGACCCTCAAGGTTTAAGATGATTAAGCGATAGAGGTTTTTTCGCGGCATATCCAGGGATACAGCCGCCGATTCGTTCCACTCGACTTTGCCGACCCTTCTATCCCGATTATCAAAAGACCCGACTTGATTCAGATAGCGACCCATCAAAAGCATAAGGATCGGAAACAGAAAAAGACAAATATAAAACGTTAACATGGTACTACCCCCTTCCTGGGCATTAGATTGTTGACTGTGAACGATCCTCGTTAGCCTATAGCGAATTATAGGCCAATGTATTGATTAATCTGTGGGACTTTTTTGACCACTACGATCACGATCAAAACAGTAAGCCCGAACATGATCCATCCTTTTATATCCTTTGGCATAGCAACCTCCTTAGCCATAACAGCCTCCCATTCTTACCTTCCCCTCACAGCACAAAAAAAGCCCCCACAGCAATATTGCGCTGTGAGGGGCCAGGTTGATAAAAAGATTTAACAAGACTGTGGTATTATTGCCACAGTTAATTTGCAGATGTCAAGCTTTTTTTAAAAATCACAATATCTTGTGGTTTCTGGTCCAGGATCCGGATCCGGCAACCACAAGATATTGTAATTCACAATAGCAATCCCAGGCCAAAACCTAAAGAAAAAATACCGACCAAAATCAGCAATATATTGGAATACAAAAAATCTTTCAGTCTTATTTCATCCCAGTACATTTTTTAATCCTTTACAGTAAAGACTATTTCGCCCTTTTCTATGATACCGTGTTTCCAATCCAAATAATGAAGCATAGGGATCTCCGGAAGTTCAAGAGCCGGATTCCCGATAATAGATCTTAGATACCTAACATCATTAGGTTCAATGGTTTTGAAACAAACAAACCTTTGAGCCTGGCTTGTAATAAGCCGGTTGATTTCTGGCGGCCGCCTGGAAACGAATATCATAGAGACCCCGTAATGCCGACCGATTTTAAGAAGTTTCTTTAACTCAAAAGGGATTATTGACGGTGTGGCATAGGTGTCAACTTCCTCTATAATAAGACAAACGTTCTCAACAGAACCGGCGACCGCGCAAACAAAATCAAAACTCTCTGCCTCGTTTTCTTCAAGGGAATTGACAACGACCCGAAAGATACCGTTTCGTTTTTTCCAGACATACTGAAAAAAACTCTCATTATCCTCGATCATATCAAACCCCGGGTAATCATCGCTGACAGTATTCCACAAAATAAAGCGGGGCAGGGCGGGTAATTGTTGTTTTACCCATGAAGTCTTGCCCGAACCCCGCTGACCTAACACGACCGTTATAGGTGCATCCGGTAATTTAACCATTTAACCTTTCTTCGCTTGGCAAAACACCAGGTGTTTTTAAAGCCTCTGCCTCCGCTTCTAATTTCCTCGTCATCGCTAAAGTTTCTAAAGCCCTGGGCAACGTAGTTGACACAGCCACCAAAGCGAGACCTGTTAGCTCCGGATGATTTCCGGCAAAATCCGGCAAATATCGATTTGCGACCCGTTCTAAATTCTCACCGTATAGCTTGACTTCGGTTTCGTTCAACTTCCAATGCTCACCATATTTGCCGGATAGATAGTCATAGATCATCGCGGGAAATACCCCCCACATTTCAGGTGGCATTATAGCCGCGTCTTTTGCCTCTGCCTCTGCCTTGCCGATTTCCTCAAACCTTGCTTCCAGTTCTTTGATCTTCTTCCTGGATTTACCGGCCTCTGCCATTAAATCCTTTTTTGCCATAGTTTTCAGATTCGGCATAAGACCCTTTGCCCCGATCGGCCTTCCTTTTTCGCCTGGTCTGGCTTCCGGTTTGATCCCTAAACCTTCACCTACAGTCTGTAGCGTTTCCTCTGCCATTTTACCAATCCTCGTGAAAATGATTATGTTCCGATTCTGCCTTCGCCTTATCATCCATTACCTTGATCTTGGCTTCAAGGACTGCAATTTCTGCCAAAGCAGCTTTATATTTTTTGATATCTGCTTTGTCAGCAGGATCACCGGATTCCTCTAATTTCTCTAATCTTTTCTGCATATCCTCTTGAGCCTTGATAATTTCTTCTTTTGACTTTTCCATAATTTCCCTCCGATTTTAAGATTTTCGATTTACCATATCTTGTGGTTGCCGGATCCGGATCCGAGCTCGGATTACACAAGATGTTGTGTTTCTTCTATTAAGGTTAAAACTTCTCGATACTGTTCCTTCAAAAGATCCCTTCGTTTCATTCCTGACCTTAGATCTGCCATGAAATAAACATATTTACAGGCGAGCATTTTTTTCTTGTCAGGATCCATAGCTTTATCTTTTAAAGCCTTTCTTACCTTGCTATACAAAATTGCCTTTACTGCACTAATAGATCCTTTCATCTGCCTTGTCCGATAACATTTCCGATCTCGATCATTTCAAAAACTCCACGTTAAACCAACAAACCCAAAACCACCGGATAAATCCCGATACTCGACAAATTCGACCCAGGACCCAGGAATATAATTCCTGTGATCCCTGACATAATGTTCCTCAAGATTCAAATACCGATAACCTGCACCGAATTGAAAAGAAACGTGCTCACTCACCGGATAAGAGACATTGACCTTGAACCATGCTCCGATATTTCCGTGTACCTCGTAAGTGTAAACATCAGGAGACGAATAAATGCGTTTTCCCTCTGGATACATATGATTAATTTTAAGCATCATACCCTCACGGAAAGCCTTTCGATTAGAAACATCAGGGAAGTAATAGGAAGCCCCCAGGGAAAATGTCAAAAATTCATAAGGATATTGAAACCCAATCCCGACCCCGATCAAGGAAATATCGGCTGTCTCTTGACCGCATAGTCTCAAAAGCAGGTCCTCATAGGAAAAGGACACAAAAACCGGCAAGCTTTCCTTTTTGACTTCCAGGATTATACCCCTGGCCGGTTCAAGATCCTTATCACTAAAATATGATTGCGTGAACGTGGTTGATACCTCTGCGCCCTCACTAAACAACACTGTGGCGAAAAAAGAGCAAACGAGCGCAAGCAAAAAAACAAAAAGAACTCCCAAAAACGTGAGCGGTTGTTTCATATTCTTTTCCTTCCTTCCTTTATAATTCTTTCCTGTTCCTGGATATACCCAGGCGCACACTCCGGACAGATCCCATGGGATACCGGTGCGGGCTTTCCTTCCACGATCGTTTTCCCACAGATCATACAAATGACTTTCATTATCTCACCGCCTTATAAAGCTTCCTGTCTTGCATGGAAGCGTATTCACCCCTAAGTTCTTCCGGTTTGATTTCCTCCCAGGGATCGGTAGAGCCTTTGTTCCGGACAAAAACCCTTTCCCGGGTAACTACCTTATGTTTATCAAGGTCATAAATATTATCTGTCTCTCTCCGGATATCCACATCACAGACTTTTTCCCAGTTTTTATCGTCCTCGTAATCATCCCTTTCAATTCCCAAAAGCTTTGAATATTTAGGCAATACGCGCATGAAACCATAAGCCATACGGATTTGAATCAAGGGATTAAGGATCAATTCAAGGGCATTAAGGATCTCATCAGAAGTTTTAACACAAGGGATATAGACATTTTTTTCCTTATCGTGAAGGACACAGACAAATTCCGAAAAATCATCCCTGACGTGCTTCACCGTATCCATAAGATCCTCGGCCTGTGATCTATTGGTATATTTAAAAACATGGTTAAACCTGGCCTCATCCTTCCAATTTGCATAACGTATATTGACCGTGTATTCCGGTTTGATAGCCTCGGGTACTCCGTGTTTCAGCAGGACCCGATCCAAATGCTTCTTAAAAATCTTTTTAATGTGTTTATGTGGAATATGCCTTTGAAGCTTTATTAATTTTTGAGTTTTTAGATCTGCCAGGACCGGATTCCCAATAACATGAAAATGAGAAGCTTGTTTAAAAGGATTGCTACTGGATACAGGATGATAAATGACATGAAATCCAGGCTGGATATTCCTTGATTTTTTATTAAGGCCAAAATTCTCTTTAAACGTATCGGCTACAACTCTACGTACATCCAAAAGGAAAGGCTTTGCTTCATCCGGATGATTGTCAATCCAATCCCTGGTCTCTTGTGGAAGGGTATATGTTTGAGAGAAGATTCCCCAAAGGCCATTGGCATGGATAATTTGTTTTTCTTGATTTTTCATCTCGACCCCTTGACCGTTTCGATACCGGATCGCGCATGGAATATGAACATCCCTATGATTGCAGTAATGACCGCGATACCGCATTCCCTCATTTTCTTTCTTTCTCTGTTTTTCCCCATACTTTCCACACTGTTGAATTTCAAAAATTGTTAGGTAAAGGTTATCACCTTGATATTTGTTTTCGGCCAATTCCCTTGAGACAGATTCAAGAAGCCTTTGTTTTGCAATCTTGAATTTGAGAAAGCTTAAAGGATTTAGACAATTTCCCTTGATCCAATTCCTTAGCTCGTTTCTATAATCACCAGGAAAGAAGTAATTGTCAGAAGCTAGGGGCGCCATAATTGTCTATTATCAAGATAAGGGTGTGTGACCCACACTAGCTTTCAGGGAAAAAAAAATCCACAGGAACGTCAAAAGCTTTTGCGAGTTTATGGATAGTGAGAGGCGAACAAAGCCTGGCATATTTCAGATGATATACCGTCTGCCTCTTTAATCCACCCTTAGAACAGACTTCATCAAGAGTCAATCCCTTTTCTGCCATGAGAAGCATAATTTTCTTATGGATCCCTTGCGCTGGTATCACCGATTCATCTCCTTTCTTTAATAATCTTCTTCAAGAATGTGTCTTATGACTTTGATCTGACCGACTAAATTCCAAAACTCACGATCATATTGATCCATCTCATTGAACTTATGTTCTCGGAGGCACACATTACGTCTAGCATCAGCGATACGCATGGCATCTTCGATAGTAATCAGGTAATCTCTCACTTCCTTTTCAGATAGCATAACGTCACCTTATTTGCGTTATGTGTATCAATAACATTAGATATATTCCAATGTCAAGCTTTTTTCTCTTGACAAATGATTATCAGTAATATATTGGAATATAAAGGAATAAACCTTTTATGCGCCGATCGGGGGAGATAAACCATGGATAATAGGAAAAAGTTTGGAAGATACATAAGATCCTTGAGAGAGAAAAGAGGGCTTACCAAGAGGCAGGCGGCGATTAAAATGGGATACAAAGGTCTCGGGACAATTCATTCGGTAGAGGCAGGCGTTAGCCCTCTACCCATTGACAGGATCCATCCCACAGCAAAGCTCTACAAAACAGACGTGGAAGATATCCTTGAACAACTCAAAAAATATGAGCCGGATCTTTACGATAAATATATGACTCTTGAGAGAGACTTTGCAGACTATCTTTTGCACCAGGTCAAGAATTTTAGCAAGTCAAAAACCGCGCGGCGGCTTGCCGGATTGAGTCTGATAATATATAAACTGTCAACAAAAAATCCGGTAGAAAATACTCAAGTTTGTGAAGGGATAGGCCGATAAGAAAGTGACCGCTTAATTCTTTTTTTTTATCGTATCCGGCCATGATCCCTTATGAGATAATCAAGGAATTTGTCAATAAGGAAATAAGGTTTGTCGAGAGTAGACAGACCCTCTATGATGTGTTCTTTTTGATCCTGAAAGACCAGGGGATATCCTATCAGAGCCTTAGAAGATCATGGATAGATGAACACTCAAGGCAGTTTGAGCTATTTAATGGATACCATCCGCACTAAATTGAATTTATCAGTGATTACAAGGAATTGAAAAAAATACAACGTTCCCGGATAACTTTCCTGTAGGAAGGAAAAGCGGTTTATTTCTTTCTTTTCAGATACCACCAGGCCAGGATTCCGGCACCGGCCAGGACAAGCCACACCGGAAGCCCAAGCTTTCTACATAATTCTCCTAAGTAGCCTTTGCCTGTTTCGATCATATCAAGCCTCCGGAGTTTCTTTCTTTCTTTTCAGATACCACCAGACCAGGACCCCCGCACCGGCCAGGGCAAGCCACACCAGGACATCAAATCTTTCATAGAGATTCCGTAAAGCGCTCTTTTCTGTTTCGATCATTCTGGGCCCGTGAGTTTATTTCTTCCGGATCTTCTTCAAATGAGCCCTTCTCTTGGCTGACTTAGGGGCTCCGATCTTACCCCATTTTTTACTTGCCTTTTTTTTTCGTTTTTTCCCCATTAGACACTCCTTTCAATACGACCTTAGTTAAAAATTGCACTTTCCAGGTATTATAAAGCAGGACCACCAAAATAATAAAATCAAGCGGTCTGCAAGAATCCCAAAATCTAAAAATCAAACCTTCCACTGATCAGTAATCCTTTGTTGGCCTGTTTAGCTGGTTGATGATCTTGACCGTTTTGCCAAAAAAGGCAGCAAAATCTTTGATATTGAGACCAACAGAGACAT
>JABUBL010000631.1_pt1 | contig 10885 bp, 7 predicted proteins | sample 7240371 | NCBI WGS metagenome assembly JABUBL01 (sample SAMN07256343, study PRJNA390944) | subsurface metagenome | isolation source: Methane hydrate marine sediment | place: Pacific Ocean: Eastern North Pacific, ODP site 1244 | collected 2002
ACAAGGGCCTCATACGCAAGAGCCAAGCATGGAAAGCGCTTGAGGTCCGCTCTCTCGAACTCAAGCGACCCGACCTTTGCCAGATCAAGCTGGGATACAATCCTAGGGCCACGTTCAGGGTAAAGAAGGGCGTATTCGATAGGCAAACGCATATCTGGCAAGGAGAGTTGAGCAAGCACCGAGCCGTCCATGAACTCAACTAATGAGTGGACGATCGACTGAGGGTGCACTAGAACCTTGATCCTTCGAGGCTCAATCTTGAACAGGAAGTGGGCCTCTATTACTTCAAAGCCCTTGTTCATTAGCATAGCAGAATCGACCGTGATCCGCTCCCCCATGTTCCATGTAGGGTGAGCGAGAACATCCTCCGGTTTGGCCCCTTCGTAGCTTCTGTTTCTGAACGGACCACCAGAGGCGGTAAGTATCAATCGTTTGACCGTCGAGGGGTCCCTTCCCTCTAAACACTGGTGGATGGCGTTGTGTTCGGAGTCTACGGGCAAAAGCTCCCCCTTGCCTTCATCTAAAGCCTGGTTTACGAATCTACCGAAGCTTACAAGTATCTCCTTTGTGGCCAGCGCTACCCTCTTACCTGCTCTCAATGCGGCAAGCACCGCATCTACGGCCGCAGTGCCTGTCATCGCGACTACCAAGATATCAACCTCAGGATGCCGTGCCAGATTCAGGAGCGCGGCAGAGCCGCAGGATACGGGTATCCTTGAAGAGGAAAGCAACGCACATTGTTCTTCATCCAAAACGACCGCTTGTTGGGGTGTAAACTCGGCTATCTGGGAGGCCAGGAGCTGGATATTTCGGTTTGCCGCCAGACCGAATACCCGTAGCCTTGAGCTTAGCTCCTTGATTACCTCAACGCTAAGGCGTCCGATGGTTCCTGTTGATCCCAGTATGGCTACGTTTTTCACCGCTTTCGCGTCAGGGGCATGTTCCCGCTGCAAGAAGCTCTTCGGCAAGCTCCAGATCGCGGCGGAAGGTTACTTTTAGGTTTTCGGCTCTGCCTGGGATGATATGGATTCTTTCTCCAAGCCGTTCCACGTAGCTTGCCTCGTCGGTCCCTATAAACCCTTCGGCCTCAGCTTTTGCCAAGGCTTCTCTCAAAATCGGTAAGCCGAAGAACTGTGGGGTCTGCGCCTGGTAGACGCATTCTCTGGGTATGGTTTCTACCACCAGGTTGTCCTTCACCTGCTTCAGGGTATCGGTCGCTGGGATAGCGTAGATGGCCGGTCCCTTCGTCTGAACCACGTGGAATCCCCTGGCTATCTCTTCGGCACGAACGAAAGGCCTTGCCCCGTCATGCACGGCCACAAATCCCTGCGGGGGTAGTACCTTTAGACCGGCCTTCAGAGAATCCAGTCTTTCAGCTCCACCCGGGATAACCGCCTCCACCTTCTCTATTCCCCTCTGTTTGATCTCATGTTCGAAGAACTCTACATTCCCCTCGTCTGCGACCATAACGATCAGATCAACCTCTGGGCATTGTTCAAATGCAAGGATGCTCCACAGAGCCAGTGGATGCCCGCTAAGCATCATCCTTTGCTTTGGGGAACCGAATCGCCCGCCGCGTCCTGCGGCCAGTATGAGACCGAACCTCATTTTATGCTCCTTTTTTTTAATGCTCCTTTTGCCCTGCGGGGCAAAAGATCGCAAAGGAAAGAGGTTCTGAACGTAAAAGGAGGTGCCGATGAGATTAGAGTCTCGCACAACATACCTCGTTTGAGACATCGACAAGATCTTTTAAATCCGTTCGGCATACTTTACGTCCTTGTTGGAAGGCGGTCTAAGACGTTCTTTCTGGAATCCCGCATCTTGAACACGGATACGAAGTCTATAAGCTCACACCGGGTGCACTCAAGACAACGTATGCAGGCGGTGCTCTGGGGATTCTCATAGGGCTTGATCTCCATCGGACAAACGCGGTAACACATATCGCATTGGTTGCAGTTGGCTTTATCAACACGAAGCCTCATCAAGCTTACAGGGTTTCCCAGAGAAAAGATCGCCCCCAAGGCACAGACTCTGCAGAACGGCCTCTTGGCGAAAACCGAGAGCGTAAGGGTTAGGGCCAGGATGGCAAGTTTGGTGGTAAAGAGCCATCCCAAAAGTCGAGGCAGCTGGGGATTCAATAGTATCTGGGGGATTCCTGCTCCCAATATCCCTGCCGGACACAACTTGCAGAACCACGTCTCACCGGTCAGGAAGACTACCAGCCCGGCTATGATCACTAAGAAAGCGAACTTGAGATAGTGAGTCCAGTAGGGGAGCCCCAGCTTAGCCGTGCGTATCTTGTATAAAAGATCCTGCAGGAACCCGAATGGGCAGAGGAATCCGCAGGGCATGCGGCCTACTACCGCCGATATAGCAAGCATAGATCCGGCGGCGAACCAAGGGATCTGCTTTACCGCGATGAAGTGCTGGATTGAACCCAGGGGGCACGCACCACCTGCGGCAGGGCAGGAGTAACAGTTAAGTCCAGGTACACATATACTTTTGGTGGTCGTTTCTACAATGTTGTTACTTGCGGCGATCACTTTGGCCAGACCGGCGGTTGGCGTCTTACCGATTCTTTCAAAGATACGTCCTATGAGGCCTGCCACGTTGAAGTTCATGGCGAGCGCCGAGAATACCTGAACTATGAGACGCCTCATTACCCGATACCTATGCAGGACAAACACAATATAACTGCGTTACGCAGAATCTCCGGCAGATCCCCCAACCTTATGCCGAACACACACACCGCTATCATTAGAGCCAGAATCGGTATCCATAGCCAACGCAGTAGTTGTCGCATTGCGAAGCTTACGGGAAAGAGAGCCGGTTGTCAAGAAACGAAAATACCCACACACCTTGACAGGGTATCGTTCCATTCCTATAGTTATTTAAGTAAGCCAAAAGAGCCAAACCCTTCAACACAAGGAGGAGGACATGAAAAGAATAGGCTATCTAGAAGGTACGGATCCCGAACTTCTATCCAAGTTGGTTTTGGATGGAATGGGAACCCTTCCGTTGGGCAACGGGTGGGACGGTCACGGCAAATACATCAACCACCTTACCAATGAGGACAACGTATCCGCGGTTGTGGGCTATCTACATAAGATCTTCCCGCCTGAAGGAACAGCAGAAGGTCCCAGGGACGTGCTGTTTTCCTGCAGGACCCACAAGATCCCGGTTTATCTGATCGTTCCCAAAGCCAAACACAAGGCAGCCAGATCGTACCTCAGGCAGATGGCTGAAGGGGTCACGCTGGTCGACCCTGGTGAGGTCTACGACGCACTAACAAAGTAGATGCTCCTTTTATACCTTCGGGATAAAAGATCGCAGTTCCCTCACCCTACCCCTCTCCCAAAGGGAGAGGGGGTAAAAATGAGGGCTGGCTAACAGCCAGCCCTCCCATTATTTATTGTCTTCCGATCTTTTCTCCCGCGGGAGAAAAGGAGGGTAGGTTTCCGGGGTCCCCGGCCGGTTACGAAGTAACCGGTTGGGGTGTATTTTTATACCCAGCCGCGGAGCTTGACCGCCTCGGCCACACGCGCCACAGACACCAGGTACGCAGCCAGGCGCATGTGTACCTTCTTCTCCTTATGCATCTTGTAAACCGCGTGGTAGGCCGCAGTCATCTTGGCATCCAGCTGCTTGCGAACCTCTTCCAGCGGCCAGTAGTAGTTGTAGGTGCCCTGAACCTGTTCGAAGTAGGAGACGGTCACGCCGCCTGCGTTGGCCAAAAAGTCCGGGATCACGTGCACACCCTTTTCGTGAAGGATAACGTCGGCCTCCGGGGTGGTAGGTCCGTTCGCCAGCTCGCAGCTGATCTTTGCTTTGATGCGCGGCGCGTTCTCCTTGGTTATCACGTTCTCAAGCGCGGCAGGATAGAGGATGTCCACTTCGAGTTCTAAAAGCTCTTCGTTGGTGATGGGCTTTGATCCTGGGAAGTCGCCTACCTTCCCGGTCTCAAGCTTGTGCTTGACGATGGCCTTGGGATCCATGCCGCCTTCTACGTAGATACCGCCGCGGGAGTCGGAAACAGCAACCAGCTTACCGCCGCCCAGCACCTCAGGATGCAGAAGCGCCGCGAACTGACCGGCGTTGCCGAATCCCTGAATGGCGTATGTCCCCTTGGGATCAACACCAAGGATCTTGCAGGCCTCACGGAGTGTGAAGATGCCGCCGCGTGCGGTAGCGTCGCCGCGTCCCTGGGAGCCGCCGATCGGGATTGGCTTACCGGTGATCACCGCAGGATGATTGCGGCCCACGATGCTCTCGAACTCATCCATCATCCACGCCATGATCTGTGGGTTGGTATAGACGTCAGGAGCCGGGGAGTCGCGATGTTCGCCGAGCTCACGGGCAATCGCACGCATCCATCCGCGGGCCAGACGCTCCTTCTCGCCCTCGGAGAACTCCTTGGGATTACAGGTAACACCGCCCTTACCGCCGCCCAAGGGGATGTCAACGACCGCGGTCTTCCAGGTCATCCATGCGGCAAGGGCGCGCACGGTATCCATGGTTTCGGCAGGATGCCAGCGAAGCCCGCCCTTTGTAGGACCGCGGGCATCGTTATACTGAACGCGGTAGCCGTGGAAGACCTCGGTGGTTCCGTCATCCATCTTCACCGGGATGGTGAAGGAGTACTCACGACGCGGCCAGCGAAGAATCTGGCGCATCGCTGGCTCAAGTCCGAGAACCTCGGCTGCTTCATCGAATTGAGCCTGTGCTATCTTGAAGGGATTCAGCTCTTCGCTCATTGATTATCCTCCTAGCTAGAGAAGGTTGGGGGTTTATATTTCTTATCATCGAGAGACGGAGGGCAGCTGGTCTTCCGTTCTCGACGGCCCGCAAAGGAGCGAGGATTAAAAAACTTCTATAACGCTTCTCCCTATTCGCTTAAGACCTTCAGCTCAACGCGGCGGTTCATGTCACGTCCCAGGATCGTGCGGTTATCTCCTATCGGTGCAAGCTCTCCATAGCCCTTGACTACAAGTCTTCTCTTGCTGATGCCCCTCTTGATTAGGTAGTCTCGTACCGCTTCCGCACGTTTGCGTGAGAGTTCTCTGTTGGCCTTGGCATCACCTACGCTGTCTGTGTGTCCCTGTATCTCGACGACCATCTTCGGTCGGTCATTAAGGAAGCGCACGACGTCCTCAAGTACGGGCACATAGCGCGGCTCGATCAGCTTCTCGCCCGGTCTGAAGTGGAAGATGATCCAGTTCTTGCTCATGTTGATGTCGAGTTCAGTGGTGGAGCCGGCACCTGCCTCGGCGGTGATCTCGTGATCGAAGTAGCCTCGCGCTTGTGCATGCAGGGTGTACTTGCCCGCTTCAAGCCCCACGACCTCGTAGCTCCCTCCGCGTGGACCGGCACGAACCACGTCACCTGTCTCGACCACGTAGACGTTTGCAAGGATGCCTGAGCCGTCTTCCGAATCCTTTACCGTTCCGCGGATTATCCCTTTATTGCGGATGTCCTTAAGAACAAGGTCCTCAGCCTTTGTCGGAGAATCCGGGGTAACCTTTAACAGCTGAGGTTTGCTGCGGTATCCTTCTTGGGATGCGACGAGCGTCACCATGCCGGCGGGCACCGCGCGCATCTTGTAGAGGCCTCTTTCGTTAGCGGTGGTCTCCTGGGTGTAGTTATCGCTAAAGACCTCGATCTCGGCACCCGACGCAGGATTACCGTCGGCATAGACTGCCTTGCCTACTATTTCCGTTCCCTTGGGGAGTTTATGGTAAGGCGAGGTGTAGAGATTCAGCCCGGCAACCAACCGGGGTGAGTAGCTGGTAGTGGTGTCAATGAGGTTCTCAAGACGTGTTACTGCAAGATAGAGTTCCCAGTGATTAAATCCCACCTTGGTGCCGAAGTTCACATCCCTTCCGTCGTACTCTGCGGCTACAGAAAACCAATCACGGTAGTTGAACTCTACTGCTCCAAAAAGCCCGAACGCCAGTTCGGAGACCGCGTTCTCGTTGAAGATATCGGTGTTGAAGTACTGGGAGATGCGTCCGTAACCCGTGTAGCGGCCTCGACCAAGACCTGCGTGGATACGGAAGTAGTTGCAGAACTGTTTTGAGGCTACAGCAAAGGCACTGAACCACTCCTGCTGTTCCCAGTAGATAAATCCTGGTTTGTCGATGATTTTATCCTCCGGATTCCAGTTACCGGAGCCAGGATCCTCGCTAAGTTCGTTGCCTCCTCCAAAGGAACCGATGTACGGCACCCATGTTATCTCATGGACCCCTATCGCCACAGATGGGGAGTACTTCTTCTCCCGCAGCAAGAGGGCGGTGAAGCCCAGAGAGTAGTTTTCAAGGCTGTAGGCTGAGAGGGATATCTCCAGGAAGTTCCCTATCCCTGCGCCCAGACAGAGATCGAAATCGTAAGGGGGGGGTATAGAATCGTAGGCGCTTAAAGCAAACGCTCCAACCGCCGTCCCTTGAATCACCTTGTGCCGCAGCACATAGGCGGTCGGGACATCTATCAATACGGAAGAACGATTGAACTCGGCAAAAAGTGCCAGGGCTAAGCCTAATAGCCCTACCACGATCTTTTTGCCCATATCGCCTCCTTTCGACTGAGACTTTAGTAAAGTTTACCGAGAAATCACCCCTTTGTCAAGGTGGATGGCGGCATATCCGGTTGCGTATCGGCCCCATACTCATTTCTAGCTATAAGGGTAACGGTATAGATTCCAGCGGTTTCGTAAATATAACGAAAGGTGCCCCCGGGGGATTCAGAAGTTTTGTATCCGTCCCCTAAATCCCATTCGTTCATCGTGTTTCTGATTGACTGATCATAAAACCAGACTGCTAAAGGGGCAAGACCCGCAGTTGGTCTTCCCCCAAAATCAGCTATAGGGAGAGGAGGTAGAGTATCGGTTCCACAAAACACGGAATCGGATTGAGCAAGCAGGACCGAGTCTTCATCGTAGATCGAGAGCCAATACCAACCCTCAGTGACGGATAGGGTAGAGGTGTAAACATCCTTCCATATAGTTGCTTTGAAGCCCCATGCCTTCACGACAGCAATCACGCGACACAGTTCTTGACACCGCGCCCCTTTTCCTTAAAATGGAGTATAAAAAAATAAGGAGACGTCATGCTCAAGCGTAGTTTGGTTGCGGTGCTTTTAGTGGTTGGGATTGCGGCGGGGTTCCCTGCGATAGGGGGGAGCCGGGGATTTTACAGGGTGATCGATACAAAAACAGACGGCTATGGGATGCTTTCCCTGTCCCTGCACAACACCATACAGAATCAGGAGGTTGGCAATACCTCCTGGTACCAGTTAGCCTTGCACGGCGGGGTAACCTACGCTCCTCTGGACTGGATGGGGTTCTGGGTCTCGCCTACCTACGCGGGTTGGTCCGAGGACTTCAGTTTTACCAACACCCGGACAGGTTTCTACGACACCCGCTTCGGACTTAAGGCAAGTGTTCTGGCCGTTCCTGTGTTCAAGTTTGGCCTCATGGGTTTGGGTTCTATTAATACCCTCAGTGAGGAGTTCGAACTTCTACATGATCCTGCTGATACGGTAAATCCGGGCTTCGGTTACGGCGGCGGCCTGCTTTTGGGTTTTGATTTCGCGGATGTCTCGATCGCCGCTCCGTTCAACCTGGTTTTCAATGTCGGATACCTTACCAGCACCGGTACCAACGTCGAAGATTCGCTTTCCCTAGGAGTGGGGCTTGAGCTTCCTGCCAAGACGTACGCGGTCACGCTCGAAGCGACAACTGTCCAGGGACTGGACGCACTCTTTGACTTCAACCAAAACGCACTTCGCGTCACTCCAGGGATCAAATTCACCTTTCCCTTCGGTGTCGGACTTGATCTGGGTCTTGATATCGCCTTCGGTAACGCCCCTACATTCCAGGGCATCTTAGGGATAAACTTCGTATCACCCTTCCTTCGTCCTGCGCCCCCGCCCGTCGGGGTTATCGCCGGTGCCGTACGCGACGCTGTTACAGAGGAACCGATTGCCGCCCGGGTATCCTTCGCCGATACCTCCATTAAGATCCCTGAGGTTAATACCAATCCGGCTACAGGTGTATTTCAGTTTGAGAACGTTCCTGCGGGAGTGGTTACCATCCTAGCCCGGGCAGATGCCTACCGGGAGACGAGTATCCCGATGGTGGTCAAGGAGGACGAGACCACCACCCAGGATATACTGCTTATGCCCAGGCAGACCTACGGTTCCATCACCGGCGTGGTCAAGGATGCAAAGACAGGCCGACCGCTTGCTGGAACCCAGGTTAAGCTCAAAGGGCTTGAGCGTCCACCTGTCAAGACGGACGCCAACGGTTTCTACCGTCTTGACTCGGTGCCCACCGGCGTGGCCTCAGTCGAGGTTACGGCGCCTGAGTTCGTGCCTGCAATCAACACGGTTCAGATTGACATCAATCGCACCTCTAATCTGGATATTATGCTCAAGACCACGAAGGTTGTAGGGCAGTTCATAGGTCAGATCAAGGACCGCAAGACCGAGGAACTCTTAGCCGGTGTGGTACGCTTTCCTGATACCGATATCCCACCGGTCCAGGCGGATGCCACTACGGGCGTGTTCAAGGCGGAGATCCCTGCAGGAACCTACGCCATCATAGTCTCCGCTGAAGGGTACATTGAACAGCCCTCACCTCTGGTTATTAGTGAGGATCAGGTTACGGAAAAGGAGTTCAAGCTCGTCAAGAAGGGGATGACATTTACCCTTCGCGGCATCTACTTCGACTTCAACAAATCCACGATCAAGCCTCAGAGCTATGTGGTGCTGGACGAGGCGGCCAAGATACTCAAGGAGAATCCTTCCATACGCGTTGAGATCCAGGGACATACCGACAGCGTCGGTTCCGATTCCTACAACCAGAAGCTTTCAGAGGCTCGCGCGGCCTCGGTGGTCAACTACTTCGTGATGACCCATCAGATAGATCCGCGCCGGCTGGTTCCACGAGGATACGGTGAGACAATGCCTATCGCATCCAATACCAGCGAGTCGGGACGCGAACTCAACCGTCGTGTTGAGTTCGTTATCCTTGGCGAGATGTAGGCATGGCTCGGACGAGGCAAAAAGAGGTCAAGCAAAAGCAACTCAACTCAACGACGGTTATCGGATGGGTGCTTTTTGGACTCCTGATCGTATCCGGGCTGATAAACGTCTTTACCATTCTTTCAATTCAAGGCCTTAAGCGAACCGTTAACGAGATGCGCGACCCGGTGAACAACTACTTTTCGAAAAAGCTTGACGTAATGGAGGCGGAGCTTGATGAGTTCGTGAAGACTACTTCCGAAGACGGCAAGTCGCCTTATAAAGGTGACATCAAGAAGCTACGCAAGCAGATAGAGGAGACACGCGAGTTGTGGGACAAGACGAGCCGCGTTAGTGGGGTACGCTGGATAAACCTCTACTGGAAGGCGCAGTCTGCCCAGGAGAAGACCGAGAAAGCCTGGGAAGAGCTTCGTGCCAGGCACTCACCCTAGTTTTTCTCCGAGGAGGCATTTTGACAGGGCGGCCCGGAGTTCAGGGCCGCCTTTCTATCCTTTACTCGGTCATCCTTCCGTGTAAATCCCTCCTCGGGGTCCCCAAGGCGTAACGAAGTGACGCCTTGGGGTGTTTTATTGTTTGCGCAGAAGCTGGTCGATGATGAGCTTCATTCCCTGCGTCTCCGAGGCGTCAGCAAACCCTCCAATCTTATAGAAACGAACCCTACCCTCAGGATCAATCACCAGCTGCCAGGGCTTTATGGCGGGATTCGCGTTGAGGGCGTCGCAGAAATCCCTGCCTTCAACTCGAAGCATGCGATATTTGAAAGGATGCTCAGCCAGATAGTGTTTCAAGGGATCGGGGCCATCTCCGGAGAAAGCAACGAATTCGACTTCTTGACCTTTGTACGCATCTACCAGTTGATTTAACACAGGTATCTGTGCTCTAATACCACCGCATCCCAGACCGAAGCGGTTTACCACCACGATCTTGCCCCGGAGATCGAACCAGCGGCCTTCCTCGCCGTCAAGGGTGGTGAAAGCGAAATCCCGGGTAACGAAAAGCTCCTCACCCTCCCTGGGAGCCAACTGCTCAACCAGCCACTCCTCGAACCCTTCCTCTCCGTGATTCAAGAGATATGTTCCCCGAAGAGCAGCCTGGGCATCAGGGTATCCTTGCCTGAAGGCTTCAAGGTAAGCTTCCTCCGCCCTTTTGTAAAGTTCAAGCCCCTGATAGACCTTACCCATCTCGAAGTAGGCTTCTCTTTCTATCTGCGGATCGGACTTCAAAAAGATGGCAAGGGAGAGGTCGGCCAGTGCCGCATCGTATTGCCCCTGTGCCGCACGAATCCTACCTCGATTGAGAAGCGATTGCTGAAGATTGCGTTGCAACAATAAACCGCTGACCTCTCCACTTTTCTTTTGAGGAACTCCGGTCAGTATTAGGTCAATAGCAACCGAGTACTCTTCTTCTGCTTGAAGTGTATCTCTTGTTGCAAGGTAGTGATCAGCAAGGAATACATGACGCCAGTATTCGTGTGGGGCCTGGTTAACTGCGTTTTTAAGTATCCTCTCCCGTTCCTTGAGCGATAAGGAGGTGTTCCCTTCTTTCCATCTCATACCCACCCAGACAAGGAAGCCGCGATCGGTGTTGCCCCGCTTCGCCTCCTCGTCCATCCACCCGTAAAGGGTAGCCAGCTTCTCTGGGTCAAGCTCGATCACCTTGTCATGAACATCGTAGTTAACCGAAAGCAACGCCCAGGCGTAGTCGGTGCTACCTGCATCCTTTTCTCTCATCTGTGCTAGAACGTCGAAGACCGAATCAATCTCCCCCAGCTGCAGGAATCCATACGTCAAGAGATGACGATATAGAGCCTGGTCAATCGGGTTTTGTCTCAGGCTGTCGATCTCCT
>JABUBL010000632.1_pt1 | contig 10885 bp, 9 predicted proteins | sample 7240371 | NCBI WGS metagenome assembly JABUBL01 (sample SAMN07256343, study PRJNA390944) | subsurface metagenome | isolation source: Methane hydrate marine sediment | place: Pacific Ocean: Eastern North Pacific, ODP site 1244 | collected 2002
GCCCAATCAACCATATACTATTAAGGAATTAGCATTAGAAGTTTGTAGAGCAATGAATGTTGAACCGAAAATTATATATTTAGACGAGAGAAATGAAGTTAAACATGCATATGCATCACATGAAAAAGTGAAAAGCTATTTTAATGTAACACCAAAATATTCCCTGCAAGAGGGATTGTATAATATGGCTGATTGGGCTAAAAAAGTAGGTATTAAAAGAAGTAAAGAATTTAAAAATATCGAAATAAATAAAAATATACCAAAAAGCTGGATCATAAAATGAAACCATTAGTATATATTATTATCTTAAATTGGAATGGGTGGCAAGATAGCGCAGAATGTGTGGAATCGGTTTTAAAGATCACATATTCAAATTATAGGGTATTAATAGTTGATAATGGTTCAACCAATGATTCGGTAAAGATATTGGCAAAGAAATTTCCCAATATTGAGATATTGGAAACTGGCAAAAATTTAGGCTATGCTGGCGGTAATAATAGAGGTATTGAGAAAGCGATAGCCAATGAGGCAGAATATGTGTTTATACTTAATAATGATACAAAAGTAGATAAAAATTTTCTTCAGCCTCTTGTCCAGGCAATGGAGGGAGATAAACAAATAGGTATAACCGGAGGAACAGTTTATTATTATGATAATCCTGATGTTATCCACAATATGGGCGGATATACCAGCCTTTACACGGGCAATAGCCAAACTTTTGGGTTAAATGCCTTAGATAGAGGACAATTTAATAACGCTAAAGAGGTTCCTCAGTGTTGTGGTGGCGCTATGCTAATTAGGGCAAGTCTTATCAGAGAGATCGGTGGATTTAATGAAAAGTTTTTTATCTATTATGACGAGCCAGATATTTGTTTTAGGACAAAAAAGGCGGGATATAAAGTTACTTTTGCCCCTGGGTCTAAAATTTATCACAAAATAGGTAGAGATTCTTCTCGGGAATCAGGTCTCTCTAACTTTTATGGCTTAAGAAATCGGATATGGATAGAACGAATGTATGCGAATAAGTTTCAATATTTTATTTTTAATCTTTACTTGTTGTTTTACCTTTTGCCCCGAATTTTATTAGGCCATATTTTCCATAAACGACTTCATCTCCTAAAAATAATTTTTTTAGCTGTTTGGAAAGGATATTTTCAAAATCCATGGTAAAAAAATATAAAATAGCTGTACTTATATCACATCCCATTCAATATCAAGCACCTCTTTTCAGGAAATTAGCGCAACATCCTGAAATCGATCTTATGGTATATTTTTGTTCAGACCATGGTGTGACTGAGAAAGTTGACCCAGGATTTGGGGTTGCTTTCAAATGGGATATACCACTTTTAGAGGGCTACCGATATAAATTTCTTAAAAATTATTTCCCTTTCGTATCCGGGGGCAAGTTATGGTTATCAGTTAATCCTGGTATTATAAAAGAGTTATGGAAAGAAGAGTACGATGCTATTCTTGTCCATGATTATGTTTCGCTTACAAATTGGTTGGCTTTTCTTGGAGCCTGGCTAACCATAACACCAATTTTATTTCGTGGAGAGACCATTCTTCGACCTGATCAGTCAAGAATAAAACGAGCAGTAAAGAGTCTCTACTTAAAGGCTTTATTTCGTAAGATAAATGCCTTTTTACCTATTGGCACACGGAGTAGGGAATTTTATTTAGCTTATGGAGCTCGGAAAAATCGATTGTTTTTTACACCTTATTCAGTTGACAATAAATACTTTTTTAAAGAGAATAAAAAGTGGCATAAAGAAAAAATGAAAATCAAAAAAGAAATAGGAAATTTAGAAAATAATCCAGTAATTCTTTATGTTGGAAAGATTTATGGCCTAAAAGGTGAAGGTCCACTACATTTATTAAAAGCTTTTGAAAAAATTCAAAAAGACTGGAATGCATCACTGATTTTTGTGGGAGACGGGAAGGAAAGAGTTATTCTGGAAACATATTTACAAAAAAATAACATTAGGAATGTTTATTTTTTAGGGTTTAAAAATCAGTCAGAACTTCCGAAATATTATTCCATTGCAGATATTTTTGTTTTACCTTCGCTAAATGAAACATGGGGGTTAACAATAAATGAAGCAATGTGTTTTAGTCTTCCAATCATTACTACAAGTACAGTAGGAGCTTCGTCTGATCTTGTATGTCATGGTAAAAATGGATTTATTTATACTGCAGGAGAAATAAATTCTCTCTCAGGATACTTAGCTAAACTTCTTTCCGGTCCTTTAAAGCGCAAAGAGATGGGGAAATTATCCTTAAAAATTATCTCTAACTGGAATTATGATGTTTGTGTGGAGGGAATTCTTAAATCTTTAGAATTTATTCAAAGGAGGAACAGATGATTTGTTTAGTAACGGGTGGAGCCGGATTTATCGGTTCCCATTTAACCGAGGAATTATTGAAACAAGGGAATGAAGTCTTTGTAGTAGATAATTTCTCTACAGGAAGTTTTAAAAATATTTGCCATCTTAAAGAAAGTAAAAACCTACATCTAATTATCACTAATATTACTGACAAACCTACCTTAGAACTCTTAGTAGCTCAATGTGACGTTATTTATCACTTGGCTGCTGCGGTTGGAGTAAAACGGATTATACAGGAACCCGTGGAAACCATTGAAACAAACATTCTTGGATCTCATACAATTCTTAGCCTTGCGGCTAAATATAATAAAAAAATTCTTATTTCCTCAACTTCTGAAGTATATGGAAAAGGAAATAAAATGCCGTTTAAGGAAGATAATGATTGCGTCTTGGGGCCCACTATTAAAAATCGTTGGAGTTATGCTTGTTCTAAAGCAATGGATGAATTTTTAGCTTTAGCATATTATAAAGAAAAAGGTCTTCCTATAATTATCGCTCGTTTATTTAATATTATAGGACCACGGCAAACGGGAACATATGGAATGGTAGTACCTACTTTTATTGAACAGGCTTTAAAGGGATTCCCAATTACTGTATTTGGCGATGGGAAACAAACACGATCTTTTACTTATATAAATGATGCAGTACAAGTCATGATTAAGCTTATGCTTCATCCTAAAAGTATCGGGGATATTTTTAACATCGGAAATGATTTTGAAATTAGTATTATTGAACTTGCCTTAAAGATAAAGAAGAAAACTAGAAGCCAGTCCAAGATTGTTTATATACCATATGACAAAGCATATGAGGAAGGTTTTGAAGATATGCTTCACCGTGTGCCAGACATTAGTAAAATTAAAACTTTAATTGATTATAAATTTATTACTGATTTAGATACTGCGTTAGAGTTAATCATTAAATATTTTATTGACTTAGGAGGAGTAACAAACGAGTGACAAAAAAATTAAAAATTCTTTTTACCCATTGCTTTGGCTTTGGAGGAGGCCTGATTATTACCCACTCTTTGTGTAATCATCTTGTTGGCTTGGGACATGATGTCATATGTATTTATATTAAAAATAAATTGGCACGCCAAGAACCCCTTATGCTCGATAATCCCAAGTATAAGGTTATTTGGTTAGAATCTCTGCCGATGATATCCCCCTTAACCTTAAACAAGTTTTTAAAATCGTATTTAAGAAAGAATCATGTTGACGTAATTGTTTCAACCGGTCCAGAAGGGGCTTATCTTAAAACTCTTTGTTCGAAGAAGTCTATAGTACATTTAACCTCTTATCATCACCCTAATCCAACTTATGCAGATGCAAGAGTTTTTCTGCCTAACCTAAAATGCCTCAATCCTCGGAATATTGGCAAATGGTTTTACCGTTGGAGCTTATACTTTGAACGATTGACAGTATTAAAGGCCGATGTAGTTCATTGCCTTAGTAAATACCAAAAAAATGCTGCCTGTAAAGAATTGGGTGTTCCCGAGAATAAAATAGTGGTTATCTATTGCGGTGTTAATATAGAAAGGTTTGTTCCAGATAGGAATATAAAAAGAGAGTCTCGAATTCTCTATTGTGGCGGGCTTGTTTCTGAAAAAGGAATTGATGTTTTATTAAAAGCATTTTCCAGAGTTATAAAAAAACATGATGTATCGCTTGATATTTTAGGAGATGGCAATTGGGAGCCATATAGTCAGAAAGCTATGGATTTGGGTATTGCTGACAAGGTTCATTATCGTGGATACATAGCAAATGATCAAATAGGAGGATATTATAAAAAAGCCTATCTTTTCGTAGCTCCAACAAAACATGAGAGTTTTGGATTGACCATTGCCGAAGCTATGGCGGCTGAACTCCCGGTTGTATCCACTTTAACTACAGCGATTCCAGAAGTGGTAGAAGATAGCGCAACTGGCATACTTGTCCCCTGGAACAATGTGGATGCATTAGCAAATGCAATAATTTTACTTCTTAATAACCCTAAAATGGTTAACACCATGGGAAAAGCAGGAAGAAAGCGAGTCGAGCAAATGTTTACGTGGAAAAAAACTACCAAAGAGATAGAAAATTTAATTATTAAAAATTTAAGGTCTAAAGAGAGTTATCAAGATGAACATACTATATGAATATTATTACTTGTTTATTTTAATTTTACTGATTATTAGCTTTATTATACTTCGTCAATGGCGCAATGGAATTATTTTTATTTTTATTTGTATCTATCTTGAGGATGTCATTCGAAGAATTATTCCTGGGCAACCTCCCCAGGTGATGCTTATAAAAGATAGTTTACTTCTTATAACTTATTTTGCATTTTTCGTTACTTTAGTTATTATAAATAACAAAAAACCATTTGCTCTATGGAAGCCGCCTTTTTTGACTGGATTTTTACTTTTTGGGGGGTGGTGTTTTGTTGGGTCTTTTAACCCAAACATACCAAATCCTTTATTTCCTATTATTGGACTTCGTAGTTATCTTTGGTATGCACCCTTATTCTTTCTGGGGTATTATATGTTTAATAGTGAGGAAAAGGTACTAAGATTTTGTAGGATTCTAGTATACACGGCTATTCCACTATTTATTTTTTCTATATATCAATATATATTTTTTGATAAAGCTAATGTTTTGATTCGTCCTTTTGAGAGAGCACATCAGATCCATAGTTTTCATTTGGTAGAAACAGGAGCAGTAATGAAGATCTCTTCTTTTTTTGGAACAGGTCAACGCTACGCAATGTTTTCAATGTTTCTATTTTTCCTAGGGATGGCTATATACTTAACATCAAAAAAAAATAAACTTCTGTTAATATCTACCATAAGTGCATTTCTGGGAGTGGTTATCAGTGGAAGTCGTGCTGTGTTTGCCTTAAGTGTTGTTGGATTTATATTATTTTTTATGCTAATTACATCTATGGGTAGACGGGGGAAAAAAAGTGTTTACTTATATTTATGGAAGGGCAATCGTATAATTAGGTTTGGTTTAGTATTGTTTGTAGTGTTAATTGGCATATTATCTATATATAAAATTGGTGGTGATATCGGATTATTTCAGATATCAGCCTTTTATTTTGCTATGGAGGAAAGAATCCCCTGGTTAATCCGAGATATTAGTGGTGTTTTATCTGGTTTGACATGGTTAGGGTATGGAACTGGAACGATGTCTCAAGGATTACAATATATTTCTGGAGGAGTTGACTGGAAATATATAATGCCTGGAGGGTCTTCTCTTGAAAGCGGTATAAGTAAAATTATATTCGAACTTGGGATCTTTGGTTTTATCTTTTTCTATTTTTTTTGGGGGCATTTGTTCTTTAGAATTAAAAAAGAGTTAAAAATTATAAATCATACTAATTTGAAAAATATCGGAGTTTCGATTTTTGTTTTTTTAATTTGTACATTAATACGTTTTTCATTTATACACCATCAGGTTTTAGGTGACGCAACTGTATTGATTATATTATGGTTTTTTATTGGAATTATTTTTAATTTAAAAAATTTAAAATGTACTATACTAGAGGAATAAAATTGAAATATTTTATACCAAATTGTTAGATTAGTATATTTTATAAATAATAATATATTTTTAAAGTATAATAACATTTATTAACGGTTTGATTGGAGGGACGAATATGAAGAAACGGTTACTTTCCCGAATGAACGATAAAACTGCTATAGTAGGAATAATAGGTTTAGGTTATGTGGGTTTACCATTAGTATTGCGTTTTGTGGAAGCGGGATATCGTGTAGTGGGTTTTGATATTGATCAAGTAAAAATTAATATATTGAAATCAGGAAAGAGTTATATAAAACACATTTCTTCATCACTTGTTTTAGATGCAATAAAAGAGAAATTATTTGAAGCGACAAACGATTTTAGTAAAGCAGCAGAGGTTGATGCACTTATTATTTGTGTGCCTACACCATTAAATAAATACCGAGAACCAGATCTTAGCTTTGTTATAAATACAATTGAATCCTTACTGCCTTTTCTGCACCCAGGTCAGGTCATATGTTTGGAAAGTACAACTTATCCTGGTACTACTGATGAAGAACTTTTACCACTTGTTGAATCCACTGGTTTGATGGTTGGTAAGGAAATTTTTTTAGTATATTCTCCGGAGAGAGAAGACCCAGGAAATCCAAATTTTGTTATAAAGAATACTCCCAAGATATGTAGTGGCATTACTTCGGATTGTTTGCAAGTAGGAGTAGCACTCTATAGTAAAATAGTAAATCGAGTAGTACAAGTGTCGAGTACCCGGGTAGCGGAAATGACCAAACTTTTGGAGAATATTCATCGCGCTGTAAATATTGGTTTAGTCAATGAACTTAAAATTGTAGCAGATGCAATGGGTATTAACATATGGGAAGTAATTGATGCTGCTGCGACTAAGCCTTTTGGTTTTACGCCTTATTATCCGGGCCCTGGGCTTGGTGGACATTGCATTCCTATCGACCCCTTCTATTTGACCTGGAAGGCTCGTGAATATGGATTAAATACACATTTTATTGAACTTGCAGGCGAGGTTAATACAAATATGCCGGATTGGGTGATTTCTAAAGTCGTAGACGCGCTTAGTGAACGTGGCCTCCCACTTAAAAGGGCAAAAGTGCTAGTATTGGGCATTGCTTATAAAAAAAATATTGGGGATACACGTGAATCACCGAGTGTTGTTTTAATGGAAAAATTAAAGAAAAAAGGTGCTGTTGTTAGTTATAATGATCCTTATGTTCCTGTATTTCCTAAAATGCGTGAACACTATTTCAATCTTTCAAGTGTTGATATTACACCAGATAGTCTATCTGAATATGATTGTGTTATTGTTGCCACTAACCATGATAATTTTGATTATAAGTTAATCCGTGAACGTGCATCTTTGATTGTAGATACACGAGGTGTATATCGCGAGCTATTTAATAATGTTGTAAAAGCTTGAGTATAATTATGACATGAAAAACGAATATTTATTAAGTCGGAGAAATAATAGATGAAACTTTTGTGTGTAACTCCAAGCTATTGGCCTGCATTTCAGTATGGAGGGCCAATTGCTTCTAATCACAATTTAAATAGAGCTTTAGTAAAAAAAGGCATTGATGTAACTGTATATACAACTAATGTCGGTTTGAGGGAAAAGGTTTCAATCAATCAAGAAGTTGATGTTGACGGAGTCAAAGTTACCTATTTTACATTTATAAAATTCTTTGAGTTTTTAGGTACAACAGGATGGCAATTTTCGTGGAGCATAACAAAAGCTTTTAAAAAAAACCTAAAAAAATTTGATATAATATATATACCTGCTATATGGAACTACCCTGCAGCGATTGCAGGCTATTATTGTAGGCGATATAATAAACCCTATATTATAGCTCCGAAAGGCGTATTATATCCGTATACTATTAAGAAAAAAGCTTGGAAAAAATGGCCATATTATAAAATAATTGTAAAGAGGAATATACAAAAAGCAACATTTATTCATTATACCGCAGAAGATGAAGCAGAAAAATGTCATTTAAGGTTAGATTTGAAAAATAAAGAAATTATTGTTCCTAATGGGATCAATTTATCCGAATTTACTATTCTACCTGACAGAGAAAGGATTGTAGAGCATTATCCTATTCTTAAAGATAAAAAAATAATTCTTTTCTTGGGTAGAATTAATTGGAAGAAAGGGTTAGATATTTTAGTAAAAGCTTACTCTAGATTAGCAAAGGAAAGAAGCGATATACATTTATTGATTGTGGGTTCTGATGAGGGGGGGCATGAAAAAAAAGTAAGAATCTGGCTTAAAAATGAAGGTGTATTAGAACGAGTGACCTTTACAGGGATGTTGTTAGGGAGGGAAAAATTGAAAGCATTTGCAGGTAGTGATATATTTGCCTTACCTTCTTATTCAGAGAATTTTGGGATGGCTGTTGTTGAGGCGATGGCTTGTGGGTTACCCGTAATTATTAGTGACCAGGTAGGAATTTACAAAGAAGTGGAAAAAACCAAGGCAGGGACTGTTATTCATACCGACCAAGAGGACCTTTATAGGGCTTTGGTGGAATTATTAGATAACAAAAAGAAATCGTTAGAGATGGGAAAACGTGGAAGAAAATTAGTTGAAGAACAATTTTCTATTGAAAAAGTTGCGGATAAAATGATTAAGGTTTTTAAGGAAATTATAAAGTGAAAAGTCATTTTTACAATATTAAGTGGGACATATTCCTTTTTTCTCGGATAACTGTTTAGAAAGATTATTTAAAAAATTTGGTTTTAAAATCATTGAAAAAAATATATTGGGTGAACTTGGTCAATATCTAAATCCATTTATATAGTTGGAAGGAAAATACAAGATGTCTAATAAAGTACCAATTTCGGTGATAATCTTGACCTATAACGAAGAAGAGAATATTGAGAAGTGTTTAAAGAGTATCTATGGATGGGTTAATGAGGTACTTATTGTTGACTCTTATAGTACAGATAAAACCCTTGAATTAGCTAAAAAATATATTGATAAGATATATCAACATAAATTCGATGGTCATACTCAACAGTGGCAATGGGCCTTAAACAATCTACCTATTAAAAGCGATTGGATATTTGCCCTAGATGCTGATTTTATAGTAACAGAGGAGCTTTGGAAGGAGGTTAGTAGAAGGTTTGATAATGTAAATAAAGAAGTTGTTGGTTTTTATGTAAGGCGAAAAGAGATTTTTAAAGGTAGAGCAATATTGCATGGCGGAGTATATCCGAACTACCGGCTTATAATATTTAAAAAAAATCAAGTTAGATTTGATGAGAACGAACTTGTTGATGCACATTTTTATGTTGGTGGCAAAGTCGAAAAATTGGAGTTCGATGTTATAGAACAAAATTCAAAAGATAATAGTATATTTTTTTGGATTGAAAAACAGAATAAATATGCAAGAAGACAAGCAATTGAGGAAATTAGAAGAAAAAATGATAAATTAGACCACCCTATTAAAATGAGCATATTTGGTACTCCAGACCAAAGAAAATTATTTTTAAAAAATGTATGGTACAGGTTCCCATTATACATAAGACCATTTATATATTTCTTTTATAGATATATATTAAAATTAGGAATTTTAGATGGCAAGGAGGGTTTTATTTATCATTTCACACAATGCTTTTTGTATAGAATGCTGGTTGATATAAATATTGATGAGATATTGAGTTATAAAAAGAAATCTTAGGGTAATTTCTTTATGAAGAGTAGAGTGCGGATTAAAGTTAAGCTTATCTTTATCCCGTGCTCCCTTTGCTCGATTTCATAAAAAAGTTGTAAGAGTCTTATCAAGGCAACCAAGCTTATCTTTTCTGAAAGAGAGATTGAATAATTATGGAAAGATTAAAGAAACAAAACGAAATTTAACAGATATATTTGGAGTTGAAGCGAAGGAGATAAAAGCAAAGATAATAAATATTGAACATCATCGAGCACATATTGCCAGTAGTTTTTTTGTTTCTCATTTTAAAGAAGCGGCAGTAGTTTCAATAGATGGTTTTGGTGATTTTGTATGTGCAATGATTGGAGTGGGCAAAGAAAATAAAATCAATGTTATAGATGTAGCAGATTTTTGCCATTCTTTTTTTTAAATACTTTTTTAATGAAAATGAGCAGATAGTCAATACACCGGAAGAAGCTATAGATTGTTTTTTAAGAACGGAGATGGATACACTAATTTTAGAAAATTATTATATTTCTCGAAAAATATAATTTATTATGGTTAAAATGGTAATATTTAATTTATAGGGGGATTAGAAAATGAAAAAAGCACTGATTACCGGCATTACCGGTCAGGATGGCTCCTATCTGGCAGAGTTTTTACTCTCTAAAGGATACGAAGTTCATGGAATTATAAGGCGGGCTAGCACCTTTAATACCAGCAGGATAGATCATATTTATAAAGACCCTCATATAAGAGGGGTAAAATTACATCTTCATTACGGAGATTTGAGTGATTCGGGCCAACTTACCAATCTTATCTATAATATTAAACCTGATGAGATTTATCATTTAGGAGCCCAGAGTCATGTACGGGTTAGTTTTGATATACCAGAGTATACCGGAGATATTACCGCTTTGGGGACTACCCGGATATTGGAGGCAGTAAGAAGAAGCGGAATAAAATGTAAGTTCTATCAAGCATCTAGCAGTGAGATGTATGGTGATGCCCCCGCACCCCAGAATGAAGATACCCCTTTTAGAGCAAGAAGCCCTTATGCGGCAGCTAAGATTTATGCTTACTGGATGGTTCGTAATTATCGGGAAGGATATAATCTGTTTGCCTGTAATGGGATACTCTTCAACCATGAAAGCTCCAGAAGGGGGGAGACTTTTGTAACTCGTAAGATTACCAGAGGAATAGCTCGGATTATAGCGGGAAAAGACAAAAAACTATATTTGGGTAATTTAGAGGCCAAGAGAGATTGGGGATATGCCCCTGATTATGTAGAGGCGATGTGGTTGATGTTACAAAAGTCTCC
>JABUBL010000633.1_pt1 | contig 10876 bp, 14 predicted proteins | sample 7240371 | NCBI WGS metagenome assembly JABUBL01 (sample SAMN07256343, study PRJNA390944) | subsurface metagenome | isolation source: Methane hydrate marine sediment | place: Pacific Ocean: Eastern North Pacific, ODP site 1244 | collected 2002
CCTATCAATAACAAAAAAACCCTGTCCCTACCAAGTAACAGGCCCAACAAAAATCCCGTGCCAACTAAAAATAAAATCAAAATCACTTCCCAACTACTTATATTCGCCACTGTCGCCAATTGGTCCATGTTTTAATTATACACTTTTTTTCATTTTTTTAATCAATTCTTTTTCTTCTTTTGATAAATTTTTCGGGAGTTTGAGTTTTATTTTTAATTTAATGCCTAAATCATTTAATCTTATTTCTTTTTCAGCTCCTTTCAAAGCATCCCTTAAGCCGATATCTAAATTGATAAGGATATTTTTGCTTCTTCTTTTTCTACCAAATCCAAATCTAAAAAGCACGTCATCAAAAACATCTGAAAAATCCTCCCAGTCAAATACTCTGCCACCGCGAAAAGAAAAACCTTTAAACATATCTTCGAAATTTGCATCTTGACCAAAGCCAGCCTGTCCTCCGAAGCCTTGTGCATGAGAGGAAAAAATATCTCCAAATTGATCATATTGCTGGCGTTTTTGGTCATCAGATAAAACCTGATATGCCTCATTTATTTCTTTAAACCTTGTCTCATCACCGCCACTCTTATCAGGATGATATTGATGACGTGCTTTTTAGATTTGGATTTGGTAGAAAAAGAAGAAGCAAAAATATCCTTAGGATGATATTGATGAGCTAATCTCCGATAAGCTCTCTTAATTTCATCATTAGTAGCGGTTCTTGAGACACCTAAAATATTGTAGTAATCTTTACTCATAATTTAACAGTTTCTACTTCTTTTTTCTCTATTCCTATATTAATAAACTTAGTAACAATCAATAGTTTCAAAACCAGCCAACTGAACAAAATAACTAAAGCTACATAGAGAATACTGACAATCTTTAATACAATAAACAATCCAACTACTAAACCAAAAGGAATAAACTTTCTATAGGGACCAGTGACATTGTTTAGTTGATAATCAACCAATTTATATAAAACATCCTTGCCAGTATCATTTGCTTCAATTATTACCCCATACTTATTTTTCAAGTCCTGTTTTTCTTCGGCTCTTAAAAATAGATTAGCATTAGCATCTAAGCTCATGCTCTCTGGCAGGCGCTCTGAAATCAATTTACTTAAAGGCCCAATAACTACATCAAAGACATTGCGGGAAATTTTGAACTCAAACTGCCTCATTTCCATAAGATTTGGTGAAAAATAATAAACCAAAGAAATAACTAAAATCAAACCAGTAATCAAGATTGGCAATCCTCTTTTCCAGATTTTCCAAAAATCTAAATTAGCCTGAATTTTTTCCTCTTTTCTGACTTTTCTACTCGCAAATAAGAAAGCCAAAAATAAAAGAACTAAAACAATTAAATAATAAATTGGATGGTTGTTAAAGAAAATATAAAACAAGGCTAAGGTAATAGCAAAAGAACCATACAAAATTACCTTGTTATCAATTAAAAGCATTGCCAAACACAAAGCAATGCCCCAGACAATAAAAAGAATTGCGCCAGAAATCCAACAAGCTCCTGTTAAATTCCCAATATAAAAAACATACTTCAAAAACCACCAAGAAAAAACACTTAATAAAACGACCACAGCTCCTAAAGTGAGCTCTTTTTGTAATTTAGTCATAGTTTTTAATGAATTAATTGTTATTTTTTATCTTTATCTTCTTTCTTTTTCTCTTCTTTGTCCGGCGCCTCAACATCTGGATGTTCCTCTTCCTTTTTCTGGGCTTCTTGTTGTGCCTTGTATAGTTCGGTTCCTACTTTTTGAATAGCTTGAGATAATTCTTCTGAAGCTTTTTTTATTTGTTCAATATTGTCGCTGTCCTTGACTTTCTTTAATGCCTCAATTTTTTCTTCAATTTCTTTCTTATCCTCTGCTTTAACCTTTTCACCAAACTCTTTCATTGTTTTTTCAGTAGTATAAACCAAAGTATCAGCCAAATTACGAGCATCAATCAATTCTTTTTTCTTTTTATCTTCTCCTTCATGAACTTCGGATTCTTTTTTCATTTTCTCAATATCTTGTTCAGAAATACCTGACGATGCTTCAATTCTAATTGACTGCTCTTTGCCAGTGGCTTTGTCTTTAGCACTAACATTCAAAATCCCATTGGCATCAATATCAAAACTAACTTCAATTTGAGGAATACCTCTTGGAGTTGGCGGAATACCATCTAAAATAAATCTGCCCAGGGTCTTATTATCACCTGCCATTGGACGCTCCCCCTGTAAAACATGAATTTCAACGGACGGCTGATTATCAGCAGCTGTTGAGAAAATCTGGGTTTTGTTAACAGGAATAGTTGTATTTCTTTCAACTAATTTTGTCATTACTCCACCAAGAGTTTCGATTCCTAAATTTAAAGGAGTAACATCTAAAAGCAAAACATCTTTTACATCTCCCTGGAAAATTCCTGCTTGCACAGCTGCGCCAACAGCTACTACTTCATCAGGATTAATGTCTTTATGAGGTTCTTTGTTAAAAAGTTTTTTAACTGCTTGTTGAATAGCTGGCATTCTGGTTTGACCACCAACTAAAACAATTTCATCAATATCAGAAATTTTAAATTTAGAATCTGCAACAACGTTTTTAGTGGTTTCAATTGCTTTATCAATGTATTCGCCAACCAAGTCTTCAAGCTTGGCCCGGGTTAGTTTTATATTAAGGTGTCTTGGTCCACTGGCATCACTGGTAATAAATGGAATATTAATCTCGGTTTCAGGAGTTGAAGAAAGTTCAATCTTGGCTTTTTCCCCTGCTTCTTTCAGTCTTTGTAATGCCATTTGGTCTTTGGATAAATCAATCCCCTGCTCTTTTTTATATTCATCAACCAACCAATCAATTATTTTCTGGTCAAAATCATCACCACCTAAATGAGTATTACCACCAGTTGCTTTCACTTCAACCGTGTTCTTAGAAACCTCTAAAACTGAAACATCAAAAGTTCCGCCACCAAAGTCAAAAACAACAATCTGCTCATCTTTTTTCTTATTTAATCCATAAGCTAAAGCAGCTGCGGTTGGTTCGTTAATAATTCTTTTTACTTTTAAACCAGCAACCTTACCAGCGTCTTTAGTCGCCTTCCGCTGTGAATCGTCAAAATAAGCTGGCACAGTAATAACTGCTTCTTCTATTTTCTCGCCTAATTTATCTTCAGCATCGCTCTTCATTTTCTGTAAAATCATTGCTGAAATTTCAGCTGGTCGGTATTTCTTTCCAGCCATTGTTATTTCAACACCACCTTCTTTTGATTCATTAATTTCAAAAGGCATAAGTTTTTTATCCTTTTGAACAGCAGGATCAGAAAATTTTCTGCCAATTAATCGCTTGGTAGAAAAAATTGTGTCTTTTGGATTAGTTACTGCTTGTCTTTTTGCCAAAAGACCAACCAATCTTTCATTGGCTTTTGAAATAGCAATAATAGAAGGGGTTGTTCTGTTCCCTTCTTTATTTTCAATTATCCGGGGCTCGCCTGCTTCAACAATCGCCATTGCCGAATTAGTCGTGCCCAAATCAATACCTAATATCTTTGACATAGTTTTATTTTACTTAATTATTACTTGACAACTTTTAATTATTATGATAATATTTAAATCTACAAATTTTAAGGAGGTAAAAAATGATTAAAACAGTTGAAGAGGGCTTGGAAGTATACAAAAAGGAAGTAAAAGATCTTGTAGGGTTGGAAAAAAGCCTTGAAAATCCCATCGCTCCTTTCCCGGCTGTAGTCCGTTCTGAAATTCGGTTACAAAAAATCAGAATAGAAGGAATAAAGACGGCACTCAGTCTTTCCAACAAAGAAGTGGAAAAAATTAAAAAAGAAATTCTTAAAGAAACCCAAAAGGAGGTGTGAGGTGAAAATACTTGAAAAGCTTGACTGTAGGCCAATAGCAATTGGATTGGCCCTCGGGACAGGTATCAAGTCGGGTATCGAGTACGGACCCGGGTTTGGCCTTTTGGTTGGACTCTTGGCTGGTATCGTGTTTATTCCTTGCGCAATCATTGTGCATGAGGTGTTCGCTAAGCTCAGTAATCAGAAAAACCCTGGATAAGAGAATCATGGCTAATCCTACAAAATGGGTTTTTGAACCTTTCTTAAACAGAAGGGTTCTTTTTTTATTTACCTATTTTAACCTTGCTCGGTCTAATAACTTTTTTATTTAATAAATAACCCTTCTGCAGTTCCTCAATAATAATCCCCTTTTTTCCTTTTACTTCTTCAACTGATTCATGAAATTCTGGATTGAATTTCTCCCCCTTTGCCTTGATTTCTTCTAATCCCTGATTCTTTAAAATGTTTTTTAATTGATTATAAAGTTGTAAAGTTCCTTCATCCTTAGAATGTTTCATTGCTTGTTCAAAACTATCTAAAACAGGCAGGATTTCGCTGATTAATGTTTCATTAGCAAATTTAAAGAATGCAGAATTTTTTTGCTCCTGCTCTTTTCTATAATTTATCAAATCAGCTTTAGCCCTTTGCCACCCAGCTAAATATTCTCCTCGTTCTTTTTCGCAGGATTTAAGCTTGTCTTTTATTTTTTTCAATTTCTTAGCAAAATCTTCACCACCTTCTTCAACATATTCAATTTTGTCTTTTTTACTCATAATCCTCAAGCATTTCCCTTAATTTGTTAATTAATGAAATATTATAATCATATCTCATTCTTGTTGGGCTAATTAAACCAATGGTCTCTTGTTTTTTCTCTGAAACTTTATAATTAGTAATAATTAATGTAAATTTCCTGGTTCTAACCATTGGAATTTCTTTATTAATAAACACTTTTGTTTCTTGTTTGCCAGCCTGTTTGAATAAATAATTAAAATGTTTTTCAAACACGTCTTCGGATGATTGTCTGCTTATTTTTTTTATTGGAATTTTCATTTCTTTTCTTTCTAACAATTTAATAAAAAGCCGATATGCCTTTTCAGTGGGCACTCGACCAGCTGATGTATGAGGCTTAGATAAATAACCAGCTTTTTCTAATTCCTTCATCTCGTTCCTAATAGTAGCTGAACTTAACCCGAGCTTATGTTTCTGAACTAAAATCTTAGAACTTACTGGTTTAGAGGTTCTTACATGTTCCTTAATTATTGTCTCAATAATTTTTTCCTGTCTTTTTGTCATAGAATTAGCACTCTAACCATTAGACTGCTAATTCTATTATTATCTATTTTGAAACCTGTGTCAACCTCTTTGGCTTGATTTCCGTTTTTATGGTAAAATTATAATATAATAATTAAACTCTACTATTATGGAAAAAATACAAATACAAAATTTAAACTGGATTGATTTGATTGATCCAGATAAAAAAGATATTGAATATCTTCGGAAAAATTTTAATTTTCACCCCGTTGTTTTAAAAGAACTTTTCTCTCCCACTCTCCGACCAAAAGTGGAACACTATGATGACTATCTTTTTATGGTTCTTCATTTTCCCATTTACCATCCAAAAGAAAAAGCTACCAAATCATTAGAGTTAGATTTTCTTATTACCAAAGATGCTTTAATAACTATTCGCTACGAAAAAATTCAACCCCTTCTGGATTTTTGGAAAAAATGTCAAACTGACAGGCAATATCTTTATTTTCAAGATTCACCTGCTCTTTTGCTCCATTGTATGCTTGAAGAACTAAATAATTTTTCCCTTCGTCAAATTGACCATATAACTAAAAAAATAAACGATATAGAAAAAAGAGTATTTAAAATAAAAGAAACAAAAGAGGAAACAGAATTAGTAAAAAAGATTTTAATGATTAGAAAAGATATTTTAGATTTTCGCCGAACTATCAAACCCCGAGCAGCAATTTTAGAATCATTAAAATCAAGAGGCATAGAGTTTTTTGGCAAGAAAATGGAGCCTTATTTTACTGATATTATTGGTGACCATATGCGAGTCTGGGATTTATTAGAAAATCACAAAGAAACCATTGAATCTCTTCAAGAAGCCAATGACTCCTGGCTGTCTAATCGAACTAATTTGGTTATGAAAATCCTAACTATATTTGCTGTTATTGTCTTCCCTCTTAGTTTATTGGCAGCCATCTGGGGAATGAATACTAAATATCTTCCAATTGTTGGTATGAGACATGATTTCTGGATAATTCTGGGCATTATGATAGTTGGAATGGTTTCCATGCTCCTCGTTTTTAAAGCAAAAAAATGGCTCTAAAAATTTATAATACATTAACCCGGAAAAAAGAATTGTTTAAACCCATCAAAAAAGGCTTGGTGGGTATTTATACTTGTGGTCCTACTGTTTATTCATATCAACATATTGGTAATTTAAGAAGCTATATCTTTGCTGATATATTAAAGGGGGTTCTAACTTATAATGGCTACAAAGTAAAACAAGTAATGAATGTTACCGATGTTGGGCATTTAACTAGTGATGCTGATACTGGTGAGGATAAAATAGAAAAAGCAGCCAAAAAAGAAAAGAAAACAGCTAAAGAAATAGCTAATTATTATTGGAAAATATTTAGAGAGGATTTTAAAAAATTAAACATTATTGAACCAAATATCTGGTCTAAGGCAACTGAACACATTAAAGAACAAATTGAATTAGTAAAAATTTTAGAGAAAAAGGGATATACTTATAAAACCAAGGATGGAATTTATTTTGATACTTCTAAATTTAAAAACTATGGCCAGCTTGCCCAGTTAAAAAAGCAAAAATTACAAGCTGGTAAAAGAATTGCTTTGGGCGAAAAAAAGAATATCACTGATTTTGCTTTATGGAAATTTTCAAAAAAACCCAGCCAGAGACAGCAAGAATGGAATAGTCCTTGGGGAATTGGCTTTCCTGGCTGGCATCTTGAATGTTCAGCAATGTCAATAAAATATTTGGGAGAACATTTTGATATTCATACTGGCGGAATAGACCATATACCAATTCACCACCCTAATGAAATTGCTCAAAACCAGGCAGTCACTGGCCATAAAGTTGTTAATTATTGGCTACACGGAAACTTTTTAATCTCTAAAGGAGAAAAAATAAGTAAAAGTACTGGTGGTTTATACACTATTTCAGAATTAGAACAAAAAGGATTTAAAGCACTTACTTATCGATATCTTTCATTAATTACACATTATCACTCGCCCTTGAATTTTACTTTAAGGAGCTTAGAAAAAGCCCAAAATGCCTACGAGAGATTAAAAAATATTATTTCAGAAATCAAAGAAGACAAAAAGATTAATAAAAAATACCTAAATCAATTCGAAAATGCTATTAATAACGATTTAGATATGCCGAAAGCATTAAGTGTATTATGGAAATTACTGCGAGATAAAAAAGCAACAGGCAAAATAAGAACTATTAAGGAAATGGATAAAGTTTTCGGATTAGACTTACTTAAAAAAGAAAAGTTTGAAATCCCTGCAGAAGTTCAAAAACTAATCACTCAACGAGAAAAAGTAAGAAAACAAAAAAACTTCAAAAAATCAGATGAGTTAAGAAAGAAAATAAAGAAATTTGGATACTGGGTTGAGGATACAGCTAAAGGACCAAAAGTGAAGAAAATGTAACCCACAGAATTTACACAAATTCTAAACAAAAACCCGTTTGACCTCGGGTTTTTTGTTTGCTATTCTAAAATCTATGCCAGAAAAAAAGATTGACAAACTACCACCGCAGAGTATTGAGGCAGAACAATCTGCTCTGGGTTCTTTGCTTTTGGATAAAAAAGCTGTTGTTAAAATAGCTGATATTTTAAGACCCGATGATTTTTACCGCGACACTCACAAAATGATTTATCAAGTAATATTGGAACTTTTTGAAAAGAATGAACCCATTGATATTATAACCATCTCCAATCAACTTGAAGAAAAAAAAGAATTGGAAAAAATTGGTGGTTCCAGTTATTTAACAGAATTGGTTAATTCCGTTCCCACAGCTGCTAATGTTGTAAAATACGCTAAAATTGTTCAGAAAAAGAAAATGCTTCGGGATTTAATTGAAGCAGCTCATGGAATAACTCAATTGAGCTATCAAGAAACCGAAGAAATAGAAAAAGTTTTAGATCAAGCAGAAAAAAATATCTTTGCTGTTTCTCAACGCTCTCTTAAACAATTTTTTATTCCGATAAAACCTGCCTTAGAAGAAGCATTTGAAAGATTTGACCAGCTTCATAAACATAAAGGAGGAATTTTGAGAGGCCTGCCAACTGGCTTTACTGACTTGGATAATAGATTCTTAGCTGGCCTTCAAAAAGCTGATTACATTCTTTTAGCTGCTAGGCCAAGTCTAGGAAAAACTACTTTAGCTTTAGATATTGCCAGAAATATTGCTGTAAAAGAAAAAAAACCAGTAGGATTATTTAGTTTAGAAATGGCCTCCCCTCAAGTAGTAGATAGATTGTTATGTGCCCAGGCAAGAATAAGTTTATTTAAGCTAAGAACTGGAAAATTGTCAGACAATGATTTTGAAAAACTAAATAAAGCAATGGCTGTGTTGTCAGAAAGTCCGATTTTTATTGACGATGCTGCTGCTCCAACAGTTTTAGAAATTAAAACTAAAGCCCGTCGATTGCAAGCTGAACATGAATTAGGTCTAATAATTATTGATTATATTCAATTAATTAATCCATCAAGTGGTTATGATAGTCCAGTTCATCAAATGACTGAAATTTCCCGTTCACTTAAAGCATTGGCTCGGGAATTAAATATTCCTGTATTAGCAATTTCTCAGCTTTCTAGAGCGGCTGAGCAACGTAGCGATAAAAAACCGCATCTTTCAGATTTGCGTGAATCTGGCTCTTTAGAACAGGATGCTGATGTCGTACTTTTAATTCACAGAAAAGATTTTGATTCCGAAGAAAGTGAAAAGAAGAATAAGGCTGAAATTATTATAGCAAAACATAGAAATGGACCAATAGGTTCTGTGCAATTACAATTTAGACCAAAATGGGTTAGTTTTGAAACATTAGAAACAAGATATGAAGATAAAGAATAAAATGCTCCCAAAACCCATTCAAAATTTAATAGATGAATTTGCTAAACTTCCTTCAGTCGGGCCCCGACAAGCAGCCCGTTTTGTTTTTCATCTCTTAAACCAACCAAAAGAAGAAATTGAAAAATTCGGAAAAAAATTTTTTGTTTTAAACAAGATACGTTATTGCGAGTTTTGCAATAGAGCAATTGAAATTACTTCGGATAAATTATGCGATATTTGCAAAGACAAAAATCGAGACAGAAGTACAATCTGTATTATAGAGAAGGACACGGATATAGAGAGTTTAGAAAAAACTAAAAGATATAATGGAATTTATTGTGTTTTAGGAATTGAAGATGAAAAAAAACAATTAGCTAATCTAAAAAAGCTAATTGAACGCATCAAGAAACCCCATTCGACAAGCTCGGGGCAGGCAAAAAAAGAATTAAAAGAAATAATTATTGCTACAGACGCGACAACTGAAGGCGAAACAATTGCTCTATATTCAGCCCGGCAATTAGAAGAATTAAAAAAGATTTATCCAGGATTAAAAATAACCCGCTTAGGCCGCGGATTATCTACTGGCAGCGAGTTAGAATATATGGATGAAGATACGCTAACTAACGCTCTTCTCGGTAGAAAATAATATATCTTTTATCTCGATTTCTGTAAAGGGCTGGCGATGGCCAGCTTTTTTCTTATATCGCTTTTTAGCTTTGTATTTGAAAATAATTATTTTCTTGCCTTTGCCTTGCTCTAAAATTTTAGCAACAACTTTAACATCTTTAATTATTGGCTTGCCAATTATAGTTTCCCTATCCTTCTGAATCAACAAAACATCAGTGAACTCAATTTGTTCACCCTCTTTTTTATCCAATTTCTCAACTTTAATCTTATCGCCCTTTTTTACGAGGTATTGTTTACCTCCTGTTTTTATAACTGCTAACATATTATTCTTCTAAATTTTTAGGTTTCTCTAATTCTTTTGGTTCTATTTTGCCCTTACCTTCGGTTAGTCTTGCTGTGTCTTTTTCTATCTTTGCAAACTCTTTATAGGCTCTGTTATAAGTACTAACTGTTGTTCCTAAATGAGTTCCAAGCTTCGCAAGAAATTCATTATAATTTAACATGTGTTTTCGTAGTTTTTCAACCCCTATTAAAATATCCTTGGTTTTTTCTTCAATTTGCAAAGCTCTTAAACCCTGTAAAACTGTTTGCAAAGATAGAAAAAGACACAGCAAGACTAACCGAAGGTAAGGGCAGAATAGAACCAAAAGAACCCTGTAAAACTGTTTGCAAATAAGCATAAAAAGAAGTTGGTGAAACCACTATAACATGTTTTTCCTTAAAAGCATACTCTATTAAATCATAAGTGCTGATTTTAACTGCTCCAACCTGATTAATCAATAAATCATAGTAAATGCCCTCTGAGGGAATAAACATAAAAGCAAAATCCATTGTTCCTTCGTTGGGTCTAATATACTTGGCTGTTTCTTCAATTCTATTTTTCAAATCCTGTTTTAAAACTTTTTCCAATTGCTTTCGTCTACTTGGATCTTTCTCTTCTAAGATTTTATTGTAATTTTCCAAAGAAAACTTGGAATCAATTGGAACAATTTTGTCTTTTATAAAAATCACAGCATCAACTATTTCTCCGTCTTTAAATTTGTACTGCAATTTATACTGATTTGGCTGAAAAACATTTTTAAGCAAGGTTTCTAAAAAATATTCACCTAAAATTCCTCTTTGCTCGGGATGCTACTACCAGAATAAAAGACATTACTTCTCAGTTAGAAAAAATTCATTCTGACCATCAACACGTAAAAGATGTTAAACAGCAATTAGGAAAATTAACTGACATTTTAGCCAATCCCAAGCAAAGAGGAATTTTAGGTGAATATTTTTTAGAAACCTTGCTTAAAAATGTTTTTCAGCCAAATCAGTA
>JABUBL010000634.1_pt1 | contig 10870 bp, 18 predicted proteins | sample 7240371 | NCBI WGS metagenome assembly JABUBL01 (sample SAMN07256343, study PRJNA390944) | subsurface metagenome | isolation source: Methane hydrate marine sediment | place: Pacific Ocean: Eastern North Pacific, ODP site 1244 | collected 2002
CTTGGCGATGATGTCCACCTCTAAATTTACCATATATCCGGGTCTCCGGCCACCGAGGGTGGTATTCTCCAGCGTAAAAGTGACCAGCGAGACAATAAACGAGGTAGAATTACATTCTACCACAGTGAGGCTAACGCCATCTACCGCGATAAAACCCTTTTCAACTACATACCTCATTATCTCTTGAAGTGCTTCAAATTTCAAGAGGAGAGCCTCCCTCTCCGGCGTCACCGAGAGCACCCGGCCCACGCCATCGACGTGCCCCTGAACGAAGTGCCCCCCAAAGCGACCGCCCACCGCCAGGGGGCGCTCCAGATTCACCCCATCGCCGGGGCGAAGCGCCCCAAGGTTGGTGCGCCGCAGCGTCTCGGGCATCACATCAACGGAGAAGGAATCAGGCGAGACCTCAGTAACGGTGAGACACACCCCGTTTACCGCGATGCTATCGCCCAGCTTGGTATCCTCAAGCACCTTTTGGGCTGCGATGGTAAGCTGGCCAGGGCGAGCTGCCCTGACCTTGCCTACCTCTTCAACGATTCCGGTGAACATCCTTTCGCTTTTTCGCCCTCTACTTCTCCAGCGCGTCCAGCGCCTGCTTGATATACTCATTGCCCATTTCTATTGACGCCTCCAGCGGTATAAGTTCACGGCTGACGGTCGCCAGGGTTTCGGGGGCCATCTCGCCGTCCCGCACCAGTTGCCTACCGGCTTCCTTCGCCGCCTCGAAGACATCGTCAAACAGCATACCCATCTCCCTCATCTCTTTCAAGCCCCCTCCATGAGGCCGTAGCAGCGCTCCTGCAAACTCCCTATCGGCATTCCGGCAATAGGCTCTCAGGTGGGCAAGCAGCAGGTCGAAGTTGTCCATCTCCCAGAAGCCACAGGTGGACACCAGCACGACCTTGCTGCGTTTGGTTCCTTCCCGCCGAGGATGGAAGCTGTGACCATCGTGCAGCTCTGTAAATGGCAGCATCAGAGGGTTCATTCGCTCCATCACGGTCTTCATTGAGGCGGTGACCCCATCAACATAAACTGGGGTGGCGAGTACCCAGACGTCGGCGTCGCCTAGTTTGGGGAGGAGCATCTCCATATCGTCATTCTGGAAGCATTTACCCGGTGTCTTAAACATGCAGATGTACTCCCCCTGGCATGGGTTGATTTTGAGCTTCTTCGTGTAGAAGAGTTCGACCTCCGCCCCTGCCTCTCTCATCCCCTCAAGGAAGGGATTCAAGATCAGAGCGGTATTGCCCTTGTCCATCTTGGGGCTGCTGTTGATTGCCAGCACTTTCATCTTTGGTCACCCTTTAAGATAACCCGCATATCATCACATCGTCGCCGTAACGCTCTACCTTTACATGGCTCAGCCGTAGCGCATCGGTGATTCTTTCTGCGCCCTTGCCGCCGACGGCCAATCTCGCCTCCGCTCCCCCTATAATCACCGGGGCGATGAAGGCCACCACCTTGTCCACCATGCCACCCTCGAATAGCGAGCCCAGCAGGGTGCCCCCACCCTCCACCAGGACGCTGGTGATCTCCCTCCTGCCCAGCTCCGCCAGCAGCTCCACGAGGTCGACCAGCCCCTCATCGTGCGAAAAAGACGGAAGCTCCAGCACCTCGGCCCCTGCTTCTTTGAGTTTTTTCCTCTGCGCGGACGGGGCTGCCGGAGTCGTGGCTACAATTATTTTCCCTGGCTGCTTGAATACTTGCGCTGTGGGTGGCGTGCGTGCCTTGCTATCCACGATGACCCTGAGCGGCTTTTTTCGCTCTCCCCCCTCTTCTCCCATCCCCTTTCGTTCTCCCCCCTCCACGCTGTCCCTAGCAGTGAGCTGGGGATCATCGGCAATTACTGTGTTCACCCCCACCATGATGGCATCCGCTGCCCAGCGCAACTGATGAACGTATTCCCTGGATTCTTCACCGCTAATCCATTTGGAATCGCCCGTCCCGGTGGCGATCTTACCATCGAGGCTCATGGCGAATTTTACCGTGACAAAGGGCAGGCCGGTGGTGATGAACTTGATATAGGCTTCATTAAGCTCCCGGGCCTCCTGCTCATGCTCACCGAGTTTTGTTTTTATACCGGCATCATCCAGCGCTGCCTTCCCCTGGCCCGAGACCAGCGGATTGGGGTCGAGGGTGGCGATATGCACTTCGGCGATGCCCCCCTTCATAATCGCCTGAGTACAAGGCGGGGTGCGCCCGAAGTGGCAGCAGGGCTCTAGTGTCACATACATCGTGGCCCCTTCAGCCCAGTTCCCCGCCTGCCTCAGTGCCACTACCTCAGCATGGGCGGAGCCCGGTGGCTGGGTATAGCCCTGGCCAATGATCACGCCATCCCTGGCGATCACCGCCCCCACCGCGGGATTGGGGCTTGAGCTTCCCAAAGCCAGCCTGGCCAAAGAAAGGGCACGCTCCATGTAATCCATTTTTCGCTTTTTCGCCGTTTTTGAAACGATTTCCATAGAAAAGTAGTGGCTCGGGGAAAGCAAGCGTTTACGTTTACATCATAGTACGAAAATTCGCCCTTTTTTATTATATCCCGATCCCGAGCGTGCGCACCGGATGGACTTAGTTACCAACGACTTTTCTTCTCGAAGTCCTGATAGAACCTACTCTCGGTAGGCTCAGTCTGCCCCTGGTATTTGCTCCCCAGGCTTTCATCCCCATAGAGCCGCTCTGCCACCGTAGTAAGACGTAAAAATGATATCTGCCCGATCTTCATCCCGCAGTAGAGGGTAATGGGAAGCTTCGCAACATTGGAGAGCTCCAGCGTCAAATGCCCCCGCCAGCCGGGGTCAACATAGCCAGCGGTGGAGTGAATTAGCAGCCCGATCCGCCCTAGGGAGCTCTTCCCCTCCAGCCGACCAACGATATCATCAGGGATGGTGATATCCTCGAGGGTACTCGCCAGCACGAACTCCCCAGGCTGTAAAAAGAAGGGCTTTTCGTCCTCGATCTCCACAATTTCGGTCAAACCCTCGGGGTCCTTTTTTACATCTATATAAAAGGGAGGCCGCCAATTACGGAAAACCAGCAGCTTTCTATCTAGGCGAACATCGACGCTCGCTGGCTGGATGCAAGCAGGTTCCAGAGGCTCGATTATGATCCTCCCCCGTGCGATCTCCTCTTTTATGGTTCGGTCGCTCAGCACCATATACAATTACCTGTGCCGCAATTCTATCACCCCCCCTACTTAAGTGCAACATAGCTAAGGGGCCCCAATAAATCGGGACTCCTGTAAGGCGCCGTCCGGTGAAATACTCACTGTATGGTAAAAGCCATCTGCACTGTGAGGGTGATCTCGGTCTCCCCGGGGCTGATGGGAGTGGTGGGGACACTGCCCCCTTCAGCCGCCATTAACCCATAATCCCGGTAAATAGGGGCGAAGCCACCGCCCTCCGAGATGTAGAATGGGTTTCCTAGCTGGATGCCGGCAAGATCGGCCAACTGCTGAGCCTTATCTGTGGCATCGGCTACCGCTTCAGCCCGTGCCTCAACATAATACTGCGAGGGGTCATCAACAGTGAAGCTCACCCCCTGGATTCGGATGAGGTCCCCGCCGGCTTTAGCTACCGCATCGATAATGACACCGGTAGCTTCGATATCCCCGATCTTGACGGTCACCGTATTGGTCACCCGGTAGCCGAGCAGGATCTCCTGGCCGTTGTCCGTCCACCTAGCGCCCGAAACTCGAAACTCTCAACACCTCCAGCGCCAATGGCCTCTGAGGAGGACTAGAATTTGCTTTCTACCAGTTCAAAGAGTTCGTCATCGAACTGAGCCTGCCATGCATAGCCTGTGGTGAGGTTGGACTCCAGAGATAAGAGGAAGCTGTCGACCAACCTCCACCATCATCGCCTCAGCGGTTTGTACACCTGAATCACTGGGGATCATCTCCTGGTTCATCATATCCCACACCTCATCCATGGTCGCTTGAAAGACCTCCCCTTCCTGAACTCCAATCCACGCCGTATGGCAGGTTATGACCTCATTGACTGCCTGCCCCGACCTATCACCATAGCCGGCATGATGGCACTGGAACTCAAACTCAAAGACCCAGCAAGAGGGACAAAACATTGCGTGGGTTTCCACCAGCCAGAGGGTCTCCTCTATGCCATCAAAGGTGAAGGTCGGGCTATTCCTCAAGTAGTTTTCAGCTATTTCCCTGCTCTCCTCTTCGGTCACCGGCGTAAGCCCGTCGTTCTGGCCCCATGGATCTAAAGCATAAGCCAGGGTTCCCGACAATGTGCCCGCCAGAACTAAACAGATGGCTATAAACAACCACTTTTTCATTTTGTCGCTTTCTTTTATGACCATTTAACTTTTTAAAGCCCCCTCACCTCCTCTCCTCCTTTTTTGCCATAGAATTGCCGTCGCCCCGCCCAATACCACCACCACCCCCGATAGGGCTAGCTCGAGCTCACTCACCGGCCAGACATATTCTTCGCCCTCAGCAGGCACTCCACCCGTGTCTGAGACCTCGCCATCCTCACCATCCATGAGAGTGCCTTGTTGGGCAGTTCTCTCCTCAATAAGTCCTCCCTCAAAGAGGTGAGTGGCATCGCCGGCGAAGACAAACACCAGTAGCAGCGCGGCTACGGCGGTGGCGACGCGCAGCACCCCAAAAGACCAGACGGCAGCGGGCAGCGGTTTTGGCGCCGCCTTAGCGATGGCGAAGGAGCGCGGTGGCGAAACCATCGTCACCCGGTGAAGCAGATTCACCGTCGCCCTGAGGGATTCAAGTTCCCGACGGCATGCCCGGCACCCCTCGAGGTGGCTTTCCATCCCTTCTCTATCCGAAGGGCCGAGCTGCCCATCGATATATGGGGAAAGCATCCCCTGTACTCTCTGGCACTCGCTTTTTCTCTTAATCATCTCTAATAATAAAGACGAAATCTCTAGGGAAAAAGTTCCCGACGTTGCTCCAGATGATGGCGAAGCCTGGCCCTCCCCCGGTTGATCCTGGACTTCACCGTTCCCAGGGATCTACCGGTGACCTGGGCGATCTCCCCGTAATCGAGCCCCTCGATATCGCGGAGAATGACCGCCAGACGCTGGTCGGGAGGGAGAGCAGCCAGCGCCCTCTTGATCTCCTCCCCCAGTTCTCGGCGCATGGCAAAGTCCTCAGGGGAGGGCTGGTCGGATTCGAGCTCAAGAGGCAAGCTGTCTGTGGAAGTAGCGGGGCGACGGCGAAGTAAGCGAAGCTGGTCTCGGCAGGCGTTGGCGGCGATGCGATACAGCCATGCCCTGAAGCTGCCACCCCTGAACTTGCCGATGCCCCGAAAAGCGGAGAGAAAGGTATCCTGAGAGGCATCTTCAGCAGCCGAGGCGTTACCCAGTATCCTTAGAGAAAGGTTATACACCTCCCTTTGATACCTCTCTACAAGCTGATTAAAGCAGTCGAGGTCGCCCTCTTTAGCACGCTTGATAAGCTCGTCCTCTTCCATAGTGGGACATTCTACCAGACTTGGGGCTTTAGTCCAAGATGAGGCGGCTAGCATAGACTCGCTAGATAGGTTATAATAAAAAATGATGAGGCCTACCGTTCGTGAAATAATAAGCACCCTTTTAGTAGCACTGCTTATCTTTCTTGGAGTGCAAGTCACAGTGGAGAGCCGTGTGGTGGAGGGTCTCAGCATGGAGCCCAGCCTTCACAATGATCAACGCGTACTGGTCATTAAGGCATCCTACTGGTTCGGCGATCCCCAGCGGGGAGATGTCATCATATTTGACCACCCAGAGGACCCGGGCCGCACGATTATAAAGAGGGTGATCGCGTTACCCGGGGAAGAGGTGGAGATAAAGGATGGCCAGGTTTATATCACCGATATCAACGACGATACCTTCATACTAGATGAGCCCTATATCAATGAGGAGCCCAACTATACCTATGGCCCCCGGGTGGTACCCGAGGACGAGTACTTCGTTCTCGGTGACAACCGCAACCACAGCACCGACTCCCATAGTTGGGGGATGCTGCCCGGTGACAACGTCATCGGTGAGGCGTGGCTTCTCTACTGGCCTCTAAGCGAGTGGCACCTCATCTCAGGCTGGTCCTATAGCCAAGATCAATGAGAAGACCTTTATCCCCACCCCGATCTTGTCAGGGACACGGCGAGGAGTATTTCCAGGTATGTTGTTGTCCAGTGAAAATGTCACCATAACGGGTGACAAAATCATAGAACATCAACACCCAACAATTGCCTACTTGACAAAACCACAAACTTATGTTAACCTCCCGTAATTTTGTCAGCAGAGCAACTGAAAAGACGTAAGCAAGGCTATGAATGAAGTGGACTTTAGGCTTAATGTGGATGTGGATGAGGCGGCATTCGATTGGCTAGCAGGAGGGAAAGGTGTCGTTTCGGCGGATGACGCCGCTAAAGAGGTCCTGAGTACATGGGCCACGAAGCAGCAGAGACTGGTCAAGCAGAGAGCGATGGCCAGAAGGCTGGAGAGGACCCCCGCATTAGCGGGCAAGTCGACAGAAAGTATGGCACGGATGAAGTCCGGTTAAAATATAGGACTCCTGCGATGGGTTGACACCATCGACCTCTTGATAGCGTGAATAGTTTAGGGTTTGCCGTCACTAACCCTAAACTACTTGGTAAGGGCTTAGGTATATTACCTAAGCCCTTCTTAATCCTTTTTCGCTTTCTGTAATAGCTAACAGGGCAATTATCTGGGGAGATTTACCTTCACATTGGCAGTTCAGAATATAACACTGGGCTAGTTCTTAGAGACTGGTGAGGGGGGAGTTAAGCGGTCTTGAATTTGTTTTTCTATGCCATGCGGCACGGAATCAGCTTTAATGGTGGGCCATCCTGGGCTCGAACCAGGGACCTCCCCGACTTTATCGGGGCGCTCTAATTCTATTTGGTGGGCCATCCTGGGCTCGAACCAGGGACCCCCCCGACTTATCGGGGCGCTCTAATTCTTATTTGGTGGGCCATCCTGGGCTCGAACCAGGGACCTCCCCGACTTATCGGGGCGCTCTAATTCTATTTGGTGGGCCATCCTGGGCTCGAACCAGGGACCCCAGTCTTATCAGGACTGCTTGATTTATGGACTGAGGTAAAATGAGGTGGAAGATGAGTGGTGCTAAAAAATATTCGCCACATCCACGGTCCGCCGGTGATGTCCTGACAGTCTGCGCCTCAAACTGTTGGAACGGAGGGCATCACCATGTTGAAGGAACTTATATACCAAGACCTAATGGCCCGGGGCAGAACCGAGGCCGTGGCCAGGGAGTGGGGGGCGGTGGCGGAGGATTTCGAGGAGGTATGCGGCTGCAAGTGTGTCGAAATAGACCCAGAAGAATACGGAAAGAAATATGCCCGGGCTGACCTGACCCTTTACCTCACCCACCTCAGAAAAAGGGAGCTCGCACAGAGCACCATCAACAAGAACCTCAAAAGCATCAGGCTCCTGTCGCAGATCAAGGGCTGGGATTTCCCCAAGCTCTCCCTGCGGCGCACTTCCCCGGATGATATCACGCGGACAATCCTGCCCAAAGACAATGTGTCCAGCATGATATTGATGGGGAAGTCCCTTTTTACTAAGCCTGAGCTCTGCTACCTTGCGCTTTCAACCACCTACGGGCTCAGAAGATCCGAGATGGTGAAGATCGAGCCCCATGATCTCACACAGGAAACTATAACAATTCACACGACACATGGCGGCAAACCAACCACCCAGCTAGTGCCGCCGGAGATCGCCCCTTACCTCCAGCACTACAAGCATTACGAACCGGATAGCCTGACACATATGTTCCACCGTCTAGCGCAAAAGACTGGCTTGACTACCACTACCGGTTTCGGCTGGCACTCGATACGGAGATCTCTTGCCACCGAGTTAATCCTTCTCGATGCAAGCGCCCTGAATGTGCTGAGATTCATGCGCTGGTCCGATGCCTCGAGTGCCAGGGGGGGTCTGGGGATGCTGACCATCTACGCGAAACGGGACCAGGCGAGGATAGACCAAGCGATTTTTAACATTCACCCCTTTCTTCCGTTTTGGCGAGAAGCATGAAGTGTGTTTTATAGGTTTAATGGACAAGAGGAGAAGATATGCCTAGCTTTGGTGAGATACACAGGTCAGTAAGTAAGTTCGATCACATGAGAGGTAAGCCAACGCCAAACCAGGAAAACTTCCGCCGCGACCTTCTGGCACACTGGCAGTCCAACAACTGCTCCCGCTGCAAGTTCGCTGATCAGTCTAAGGTAGGCACTGGCGAACCGTGCTGCACGTACCCAGGGCTGATTAACCAGGCCGGCCCGATTTGCTACAGCAGGCGAGAAGGGGAAGGTGAGTAGCCCCGCGGGGCAGGGGGCAGAAGGTCTGGAGGAAGCGATGATCAACAGAGACTACGCGCTTGAGGAGTTCTTCCGTACAGAAATGGTCGGTGACAGGGAGGTTTTAATCGGCTTGGCGGAGGGTGATATCCCAAACGGCGACCGGGTAGTGAAGACAAATAGCGAGCCTGGCGACGGTCACCAGGATGGCACGATGGGCACCGTGGTGGGTGCTCTGGAGGCTGATGTGGAGGTAAGGGCCAAGCTGAGGAAGCAGGGATTGAAGCAGGTAAGGTGGATGTACTGGGTCAAGTTCGATGATCTGCCTGAGGTCCCTGTGGCCATCGCTGATTTCAGGATAGAGGGTTGCTAGGATGAATAGGCTGGAAGTATTAACCTCACCTGAAGGAGAAGCGATCCGTGCTAGAGCTAAAGCTGCTCATCAGGCGAATGAGCAGGAGTTTAAGGAAAAAGTGGATGCTATCCCGGGCTGTGTGGAAGCCTACAACGAGTGGCGAGACCAGTTAGATGAGATGATGAGGTTGTGGAGCAGATATGAGGAAATGGTCAAGCCTCTCAGAGCAGAATTGGATGCTAACGCATTGCGTATAAATAAGGGGATGGCATCAACGGTCGGGGTGACGGCGCTCGAGGCAGAGGCGATATGCGACAAGTGGACTCTTGACCACGAAGCAAACAGGCAGGCGTATGAGGAAAAGAGAAAGGCTCTCCCCGGCTGCATGGAGGCTTGGGATGAGTGGAGACGTCGCAAAGACAAACAGAATAAGCGGTGGGCCCCATTCAAGGCATTAATCGAGCCTCTCAGAGAAGAGATGGAAGCTAATAGGCTCCGTATAAACAGAGAAGAATGCGAGGCACTGAGGATGTTAGAGAGGAATAATCCCGTAGGGCAAATATAGCGATGGGAGGTGAAAGCCCCCGAGGAAATTATCGCTGCCCTACGGGACTCCGTAAGAGGATATAGAGATGGATAGAATCTGTGCGTGGTGTGACAAAGTACTCGAGAAAGGGATTGAAGGCCCGGAGGGGTTGACGTCGCATGGCATCTGCGAAGACTGTGAGAAGCGATGGCTAGAGGAAGGGGCTACGGCTATTCGGCTTTCTAACACACCGTCGCACGGCACGCGACATATCACATCACGCACCACGTCGCTCAACACATCGCGCTCCATATCGCACGACCCGCAAGGATGTAGAAAGTGACGCAGCATTATGAGACCTAAAGTAGATACCATAACAACCAATGTTGAGATAATTTACACCGATGGTGTGTCTGAGCAATGGCTCCTGGAATTGTGTGAAGGTAAAAATCCAGAGGAGTTCTTCAAAGGAGCATTGTATACCGTAAGGGAGGCCCTTCACGGAAGGCACGTCCCATACCACATCTTCCCATCTCTTAAATTTTTTATCCACAAACCCTTACCTCGTATGGAGGGCAAGGCTACTGGTCTTTGTGGGCGGAATAAGCGGCTAATTATCCTCTGGATAGGAGAAGAATTTATAGTAACCCTTTTCCATGAACTCATTCACTGGTTCGCAGATACTCCAGACCCAACGATGCCTGAAGAGAGGATTGAGGAACTGGCTTTGGCCATTTGGCAAGAAGATGCAGCATAGTTTGATCGAATGGGGCAGTACCAAGCGCTCTGGGTTTAAGCACGATCACCCCGGCGTGGAGATACTGCGCGCAATCTTCCAAGGAGGTGTAAATAAGAAAAAGGCGCTGGCCATCCTGGAGGAATTTGGCTCGGTGCGAGGTTTCGACCGAGCCAGCCTGAAGGAGCGGATGAAGGTGCCTGGTATCGGCAGGACTCTAGCCAAGAGATTTGACCAGTATATGGAGCTTCCGTATAGAAAGGAGTGAGCAGTGGGCGTTGAATTCTCCGAAGAGGTGAAAGAGGCACTTGCGAGATCCAAAGGAACAGGGCATTTCTTGGTAAGCATTGAAGACGGCGAGATGAAATTTTATCCTGACTGCTTTGATGTAGTCAAGGAGGGAAGAAACCGCATCGTGCTGGCAGTCAGAAAGCCTGAAGTTCCGGGCCCAGAAAAGGAGAAGTTGGTAAGGGAGGTTATCGCGAAGATTGAGCCGGAGCTTAAAGCCTCCATTGGCGCTGCGGTGGCTGAATCCCTGATGGAGAAGCCCCTGATTGAGCTTGCAGCCATGGCTGGAGCTACACAGTTTAAGGTACAACGGCGTCGTGGGTGCCTGTGGCTCATCACGGATAGAACAGAGCACGTCTTATAGAAGGGGGGAGAGATGGAAGGGTGCATTCATCACTGGCTCTGTGAGATGGGATCTAACGGCAAGGTACCCGCTGCGTGCCTGAAGTGCGGGGCTGCGACGGTGTTCGAGCCGAAACTCATCGATGGGCGCAGCGCGCTGGACTTCGGCTCCAATTGGGCTGACATGAGGCTGAGGACTCGAGGCGGGACGAGGCACCTGTACCCCAGGCGCAGCGGGGGGTGGCGTGGAGACGTGGATAATGCGGTCAAGGTTCTGGAGGGCTGAAAGGAAAGGAGGTGAGATCGATGGAGACAAACGTGACAGTAGC
>JABUBL010000635.1_pt1 | contig 10869 bp, 7 predicted proteins | sample 7240371 | NCBI WGS metagenome assembly JABUBL01 (sample SAMN07256343, study PRJNA390944) | subsurface metagenome | isolation source: Methane hydrate marine sediment | place: Pacific Ocean: Eastern North Pacific, ODP site 1244 | collected 2002
AGGGAAGGAGAAACATGTCGTCTCTGGGGATAACCGGCACCCCCGAAGACATCGCCAACGCGGTGCTGTTCTTCGCAAGCGATAAATCGAGGTACATCACCGGAAAAATCCTCCTGGTTGATGGCGGACGAAGAGACTTCCTTTAAACCCTCTTAAATGTACGAAGGGTCTGACCCCAACCTGTTTAACTAAACAAGGGTAGCCATAGCGCGCGCGTCCCATCGGGAGACCACTCAGTTTTTGTACCATCACCATGTAAATGAGGCTAATATGAAGAGGAAGGTCTACGTAGTCACCGGGAGCAACTCGGGGATCGGCAAGGAGACCGCCAAGGCCCTTGCCCGCATGGGAGCCACAGTCGTCATGGCGGTGCGGAGCAGAGAGCGGGGTGAGAGCGCTCGGACTGAGATAGTCGAGGCGTCCGGGAACGAGGCCGTGGACGTCATGGTCTGCGACGTGTCCTCAAAGGAGTCGATAGGCCATTTCGTGGAGGGGTTCGAGTCCCGATACGACAGACTGGACGTCCTCATCAACAACGCCGGCGCCGTCTTCGGCAGGCGGGAGGACAGCGTCGATGGCTTCGAGTCGACCCTGGCTGTGAACTACCTGGGGCCCTTCAGCCTCACCCTGGAGCTCCTCCCCCTGCTGCGGAAAAGCGCCCCCTCCAGGGTCGTCAACGTCAGCTCGGGGATGCACAAGACAGGGAAGATCGACCTCGACGACCTCCAGGGCAGGGGGAGGTTCAAGGGGATGGAGGCCTACGCGAACGCGAAGCTGATGGTCACCACCTGGACCTACGAGCTCGCGAGGCGCCTCGAGGGCACCGGGGTGACAGCGAACGTCGTGGAGCCGGGGTTCGTGGCCACCAACCTGGGGAGGAACAGTGGCAGCCTCTTCAACGCCATCTCGTTCAGGCTCGTGAGGTTCCTCCAGACCACCCCGGAGAAGGGGGCCGAGACCTCGGTCTACGCCGCCTCCGCTGAGGAGTTGGAGGGGGTGACGGGTAAGAGCTTTGCTAAGAGCAGGGAGTCGACGTCGGCGGAGGTCTCGTACGACCCTGAGGTGCGGAGGAGGCTGTGGGACGCGACTGTGGAGCTCCTGGGGCTGACCTCGACTATCTAGCCCACGTGCGCGCAGGCCTTATTTACGGAATGCGGGTTAGTTTCGTCCTATCCAGACAGTACTGGTGGTCCGCCTGGCGAAGTGCGTTGAGTGTACGTACTCGGTCCCGGGCTCTGGGAGCAGGGTCAACTGCGCCGTCCTCACCAAGAGGATACGCGACGGGGACAGGGAGCGGGACTGCCCCTACTTCTACCCGAGGATCCTAACCCCGTGACCCTCACGAGGCCCCGTTCCATAACTCGGTCACTATGCGTCTAGTGGAGCAGAGATACTTACCTGAATTCAATAACCCGTTAATATTTAGCTGGGAAGAACTCTCCCGAGGAGGGACCGGATGAGCTCTCTCAGGGGAGGCCAGGCGAGAGCCATACTGCTCATGTTGATCCTCGGAGCCGTCTCCATCGGGGCCTACAGAATTCTCCTGACTCAGCAAGCCACGGATGGGGACCATTTGGAGACACATCTGTTCAATGAGCCGGGAGAGTTCACGCCGTCTGAGCCGGGTCCGGGTGATAGCGTACGTGTCTTCAACCTCCGGCTGAACAGCTCCGAGGTCGCTCCAGGGGAGCCCGTGGGAGTGCTCATCGGCCTGGAGAACCTCCTCGATCAGCCCGTCGACTACACTCTGAGCCTCTGGGTCTCCGGGGAGCTCGAGGACGAGAGGGAGGTATCCCTGGGCGAGGAGGGCACAATCGAGGTAGACTTCACGGTCCGCAGGAGCGACCAGGGGAAGTATGAGGTCAAGGCCGCAAACCTCAGCCAGACATTCGAGGTCTGCATTGCGGACCTGTTCGTCGTCGGGCTGAAGGTGGAACCCACCACCGTGGAGCCAGGGGAGTCCGCGATGATCCTAGTGAGGGTGTACAATCCCAACGCCGTGGAGGTAACCCAGATCATCGACGTCTCCATCGATGGGAAGCAGGTGGGCGTGGAGTTGACGGCCCCGCCCTACGAGGAAGCAACGGGCCTGCTGAACATCACCATGTGGGATCTCGAGAGCCACCACATAAGCGTAGGGGAGTACTACACAAGCTTCCTGGTCGAGGGACTTGAGGTTCTCACCGAGAACGTCACGGGGCCTGAGGATATCACTCCGGAAGAACCCACCGATGGGCCCCATGATACACTGCCTGCGGAGCCGCCCGAGGAGCCCCCGGTGACCTACGTCCCCATGAAGTACGTCCCCGACCCCATGACGGACGGCTTCACCTGCGTCCTTCCCCCGGAGGCCTCCCCCATCAGGCTCACCCTGCCCTGCAGCCTCGACGACCTCTTCTGCAGCCCCCAGAGCGGCCCGGGGGGCTTCGGCGTCCACGCCGGGGGGCACATCGAGGGGCTGGACCACGTCTGGATCGAGATAAGGGAGGGGGTGCCGGCGGGGAGCTGGGCCAACGGGACGGTGATAGACATCCAGCTCTCGGGGGACGAGGAGCACGGGGAGTACCACATCTACATCGACTACGGCCAGAACCTCGTCGGGGTCCATATGGAGGTGGCGACGCCGCTGGTGGAGGTAGGTGACTACGTGGAGAGGGGGCAGCCGGTGGGATACGGGATGTCCTTCTTCGAGGGGGTGGCGAGCGCGGAGCTGGGGCTGGTGGACCTGGGGCGGAGCGACGGCGTCCCGTCCTGGGGGGGAGGGGTGAACGTCTCGCCGTACGACTACCTGGAGGACGATGTGAAGCTGGCCCTCGTGGAGGCCTACAAGGCGAACATGATCGAGGCCTACGTGCTCAGCCTATATGAGCCCCTGATGCTCCACCCCTACCAGCCCTACCTCACAAACAACCTGTTCATCCACGAGGAGAACGAGGGGAGGCTGACTGGCGCGTGGTACCTGGTGAGCGCGCCCTGGGAGCCTGTGTACCCCAACGACGTCCTGACATTCGTCGAGGCCGACAACCCGTACTACACGGGGAACGTGGTGATGGCGACGGATGACAGGGACGACTACGGCAGGGCTGACTGGAACATCTGGGGGACGTTCGAGGTGGACTACGAGGCGGGGCGGATCAGGATGGTCAGCGAGGGGCCCACCACATACTACGGGATATTCGAGATAGACGAGTCCGGTGGGAGGGCGGTGCTCAGGATCCAGTACAGGATGTACGACTACCCCCAGGAGTGGACGGATGAGGCCTTGTACTACGTGGAGAGGGGGGTCAACGGACGGAGGGGAGACGCCGTGGAGCTGGGTGTCCTCGACGAGCCGTAGAATCGTATACTTTCTATCTGTCAGGTGCCTGTGTCAGAGCTCAGCCTGATGACTTCCTTCACGGCCTCGATGGCGACCTCGAGCATGGGGTCCTCGGGCTCCTTCGTCGTCAGGCGCTGGAAGAAGACACCGGGGGCGGTGAGCAGCCTGATGATTATGGAGTCCTCGTGCTTGGCGCTGAACCTGAGGAGCTCGTAGGAGATGGCCCCGAAGACCGGGATGAGGACGATCCGTTGGGCGAGGCGTGGCCAGAACCCCGCCCTGGGCATGATGGAGAACAGGAGGACGCTCACTATTATGACTATGAAGATGAAGGAGGTCCCGCAGCGCCTGTGGAGCCGGGAGTGTTCCCTGACGCTCTCGACGGTGAGGTCGACCCCGTGCTCGTGGGCGTTGATGGTCTTGTGCTCCGCGCCGTGGTACTGGAGCACCCGCTTGAACTCCCCCCAGAGGCTGATCACGGCCATGTAGCCCAGGAAGAGGGCGAGGCGGACGGCGGCCTCCACGAGGTTGAACAGGACCCCGGTGAGGTTTAGGAGGCTGGTCACCAGGAAGGGGATGACGAAGAAGAGGGAGGACATCGCCACGGTGAGGACGATAACTATCGCCCACTCCTTCCAGGTGAACTCCTCCTCTTCCTCCTCGAGGGCGGCGTTCGCCGAGAAGGCGATGCCCTTCACGCCCATGTACATGGTCTCGCCGAGGGCGATGATGCCCCGTATGAAGGGGAGGCCCAGGATCCGGTAGCGCTGGGTGAGGGAGTTGATCTCCTGGGTCTGGGTGAGGATCTCGCCGCTGGGCTGTCTGACGCACATCACCAGGTGTCTCTTGCCCCGTATCATCACGCCCTCGATGAGGGCCTGTCCGCCGAAGGCGAGGGACTCCTCCCTGGGCTTATCCATAGTTCAAGGGAGAAGTCGGTCCCGCTTATATCCCTTTTTCAGGGTTTCCTCGCTACAATAAGGGAGATGTGCCCTTCATCGTGCTCCGTATTGCTTGGGCTTCGAAGTTGCCGAGACAGTCTTCGGTGCGCGCCAGCGCGTCGTGAAGTGGGGGTGGCTCCTCGCAAGATATATGAATGCTGAGGGAATGTAATTTTGACCATGAAGAGCTACATAAAGTTGTACGGGCCCTCCATCGACAGGGCCATCGAGGCCCTTGAGGAGAGGTTCAGAGATCTGAATAGGCACTTCCCCTACGGGAAAGTGATCTTGCACGCTATCTCCATCGTGGATCCGTCATTAGACATGGTGACGGGGAAACTGGTCCAGGAGGGGCGGGAGGAGCTGGGGGATTACGACTACGCCGTGGAGTGGAATCAGGAGCCTACGGTGGAGCAGGTCCGGGGGCTCATAAGGCAGGTCGACGAGGCGCTTCTCTACACGGGGTGCAGGTACACCATCACGACCAAGTAATCCGCTGGACTACCGCTTTTTACTTGGATGTACGCTGGGTCAACCCTGGCCTGGGGCATCTACGATGGCCCCGAGGGAGTCCACGCGCGCGTAGGAGAATGTGGTCCTTCTTGTATCCCTTTTTTCAGGGTCTCCTCGCTACAAATGCGAGTATTACTGGCCCTTCAACGTGCTACGAATTTCTTGGGCTTCGAAGTGGCCGAGGTAGTCTTCGGTGAAGACAGGTATCTTTATGGTGAATGTTGTCCCTGCGCCGACCTCGGAGTCCAGTTCGATGGTGCCCTCGTGGGCCTCGACGGTCCGTTTGCAGTAGTAGAGGCCGAGGCCTAGGCCTCCCTCCTTCGTCGTGTGGAATGGCTTGAAGAGGGATTGAATAACGTCCTCAGGGATCCCGATGCCCGTGTCGGAGACGGTCAAGGTGACCATGCCCCGCTCTCTCTTCGCTGAGACGGCGAGCCTCCCACCTGTGGGCATCGCTTCGACTGCGTTCTGGATCAGGTTGTCGAGGACCCTGTGGATCTTGGTTCCATCCAGGTAGACGCGCTCAAGCCCCTCGTCGAGCTCCAGTACGGCTTCGATGGATTGGGGTAGCGCCACTTCCTCCACTGCTTTCCTCACCATCTCCACCAGATTGACGTTTCCCAGGATGAGGGGCGAGTATCGTGTCTGGCTTCTGAACATGTCGATCATCTCGCTGGCCCGGTCCACCGACTTGTTGACCATGTCGATCATCTCGTCGACGTTCTCTGGGGACTGTCTCATCAGGTAGATGGCGTTCTTGATGGTCTGGAGGGGGCCGCGGAGGTCGTGGCCGACCGTCGCCGCTATCCTGCCAGCAGTCACGAGGCGCTCGGCGTCGAGGAGCTCCTGGGTCTTCTCCTCCACCAGGCCCTCGAGGGCCAGGTTGGCCTCCTTCAGCTCCGCCTCCATCTGCTTCTGCTTGGTGATGTCCCTGTTTAATGAGAGCGAGACGGGTCTCCCTTCGTAATTTATCAGGGATACGTGGGTCTCGACATCTATCTCCTCTCCGTCTTTCCTGATGAGGCGGAATTCGTACCTGTTGGGGGCGTCTTCTCCCTTCCGCCTCTTTATTACCATGTTCTCTACCATCTCCCGGTCCTTCGGGGATACGTGCTGGAAGGGGGGTAACCCTATCAGTTCCTCTGGGTCAGCGTATCCTAGGAGATCGGCGCCGCTCCTGTTCACGTAGAGGTACTCCTTATCATCCAGGACGAAGATGGCGTCCCTCGAGGAGTCCAAGAAGGTCCTGTACCTGGCTTCAGAGGCTTGAAGGAGATCCAGATGTCTCAACCTCGACAGGGTCAGGCCGACGTTCTGGGAGAGGATCTCGAGGAGCTTCTTATCCTGCTCCGTGAAAGCGTCAAGCACCTGGCTCTCGACGTTGATTATCCCAATTACTTCGCCCTCCGATTTTATGGGCACCGTGAGTTCAGAGAGTACATCGTAGAGACCCTCTGAGAACATAGGATTGTAGTCCTTATCCAGTCGAACGTCGGGCACGAGTTGGGACTCTCCGGTCCTAACGGTCCGAACCGTTATCCCGGGTCCATCTAGAGACCATTCGTGGCCTATCTCGACGTCAGACCCAGTTGTGAATATCATCCGGAGGACATCTCTGTCCACGATGGCGAAGCTGCCGAGGTCGAAGCCTAGGACTTTTTCGATGGTTGCGAGGGTCCTCTCCGCGACGTCCTGTAAATTTCTTGCTTCGCCGAGGTCCAAGGTGTGCCCGTGGAGGGCCTCCAGCCTCTCCTGGTAGAGGATGCGCTCGTCTTCAACTCGCTGTCGCTCAGTGATATCCCTCGATATGGCCTGGAAGCCGATGGTTTTCCCGTTCTCTTTGAGGGGGCTTATCTGGACTTCGCTAAAAATGTGTGAACCGTCTCCTCTGCGCGTGCGTACATTGAAGGGACCGGGTAGCTTGCCCTTGAGGACTGAGGGGAGCATCTTCTGCAACATGGTCCGGTAATCGGGGGTGATGAAGCCTAGCTGGGTGATGTGCTTGCCTACGAGTTCCTCTCTGGGGAGGCCCGTCGACTGTATCACCTTCTGGTTGACAGACGTGATGTATCCCCTGAGGTCCACCGTGCATATGGCGTCGGGGGCTGACTCGACCAGCCTTCTGTAATCCTCCTCGGAGCGCTGAAGCTCCTCTCGCATGGTTTTCTGGTCGGTTATGTCTTGGGCTATCACCTGGATGCCCGTCCTCTTTCCGTCTATGTGTAGTAGAGATGCCTGGACGTCACACCAGCGTTCTACGCCGTCTTTCCTTCTTAAGGGAAACTCGAATGACGGGAGCACGCCGTCTGAGAACAGGGCTTTCCTCATCTCCAAAATGAAGTCTACCTTAGGCCTCCCATCCTTCCGCCCGCTCGCGAACGAACTGAAGGTCTTCCCCAGTAGGTCGTCTTCAGCGAACCCCGTGAGCTCAGTGAACGCCGTGTTGACAGAGGTCATCTTCCCATCGAGGTCGTGGATCGATATGGCGAAGGGGGAGGTCTTGAAGAGGGATCTGTACCGTTCCTCGGAGTACTTCAGCGATTTCTCTATCTGCGTGCGTTCCGAGATGTCGGTCACGACACCTAGGATTGAGGCCTCGCCGCCGTAGCTGATCAGCTTAGTGGATATGATCGCGTCGAGTCTACTTCCATCCTTCCTGAGGAGCGCGTACTCGTAGGGGGCGACTTCCTCGCCTCTCAGGTGCTTGGCGTAGTTTTCCTTTATCATCCCCAGGGACTCTGGGGCAATTATGGACATGAAGTTGAAGTCCGGGGAGTAGAACTCCTCCCTCGTGTACCCCATCTGCTCAGCGGACATCTTGTTGGTGTAGAGGACATTTCCTCCCCGGTTGATGAAGATCATGTTGGGGGAATGCTCGGCGAGGTCCCTGAACATCCGCTCCCTCTCCTGTATCTTCTCCTCGGCCTGCCTCCGCTCGGTGACATCCGTGAGGAAGTGGAGCGTGGCCTCGCTGCCGTCCCAGTCGATGCCGATGCCGTTGACCTCGATCCACAGCACGTCGCCGTTCTTGGCGATGATCCGGAATAGGTAGAGCGTGGTCCCCGATGCGTCGCGATTCCTGTACTGTTCGAGGGCTTCGTGGCGGTCCTCGGGGTGGAGGTAGTCCATGAAGGGTTTGCCGATGAGCTCCTCCGGTGCGTACCCGGTCATCTCGGTGAGTCTGGGGTTGATGAACCTGAGGAGGCCGTCCTGGACGACGATGATGCCCTGGCTGGCGTGGTCGACGACGTTCCTGTAGTTCTCCTCGGATTTCTGGAGGTGGGCTTCGGCTCTGTGCTTGTCGACGGCGGTTCTGATGCGTTTGGCGAGGACCTGGTAGTGGCTGGGGTCGGGTTCCTTCCTGATGTAGTCGTCGACGCCGACGGCGAAGGCTTCTTCGGCGAGTTTTTCGCTGCCTTGGCCGGTATAGAGGATGATTGGTGTGTCTGTGTGTTGTCTGATCTTGGTGGCGAGCTGGATGCCATTGAGGTTGGGCATCTTGTAGTCGGTGACGATGCAGTCGATGTGGGTGTGGGTGATGGTGTGGAGGGCGTCTTGGGGGTTTTGGGTGGTCTGGACGTGGAGGTTGGGGTCTGTGCGTTCGAGGATGAGCTTGGAGACCTGGAGCTGGTTGGGGTCGTCGTCTACATGGAGTACGCTGATGGCGGGTTCTGGGGGCATGTCCTTCTGGTGGTGGTTTGCTGAACTATTTATGGAATAAGTATCATTGGTCCATGTTCGCGCGCTATAGCCAGGGTGGCTGATGTTGATTATGAGGGTGACGCGCCCGTGGACGTGGAGCCCTATATCGATAATTGTGTTTAGGAGGGGGGTTCCTTGCTACGTTATATGTTGGTGATAGCATGGTTTTTACTACCTTAGAAGGTAAAAGGTGAGAAAAACGAATAGGAAAATTGTGTCAGTAGGGTTGTCGCTTATCGTGGTCGTCAGCATGGTGGGGTTTTATGTTGCCTCGGCGAAGAACGAGGGGGGTGGGTCTCCCTGGGAGAGTATCCTCGATGTCTTCGTGACGGGGGGCTCGGTGGAGATCAGCAGCCCCGTTGTGCTTGAGGCTGGTACCCATGTCGATGTCTCTGGGTCAATAGTTGATGTGTCTGGTTCGTCTGTCGATGTCTCTGGGTCAATAGTTGATGTGTCTGGTTCGTCTGTCGATGTCTCTGGTTCAATAGTTGATGTGTCTGGTTCGTCTGTCGATGTCTCTGGTTCGTCTGTCGATGTCTCTGGTTCAATAGTTGATGTGTCTGGTTCGTCTGTCGATGTCTCGGGGTCCGTGTCGCTGGAGTCTGGGTCGGAGGTGGGGGTGTCCGGGGAGGTCTCTCTGGAGGCGGGGACGGAGGTAGGCGTCTCAGGTGAGGTGTCGATCACCGGTCCTGTGACCATCGACGGCCCCGTCACTCTGGCACCTGGGTCGACCGTGGAGGCGTTGATGGCGACGAAGGTCGTGGAGCTGCTCCACGGGAACATGGTGCCCCTGACTACGGAGGGGTATACCGTGGACGTGGACGGGTACAAGACCGTTCACATCTACTTCATCTACTCTCCATGGACGTACCCGGATGCTTACAGCCTCAGCATGACCCTCTTGATCCCCGATCCCCATGGGGGGAATCCCATAGCCTGGCAGTCGGAGAGCCTGCCGGGGCCGGGGGTGTACTCTTATGAGGTCACGGGGCCGGAGCTGTATCTGCATCTCCATGGATGGGCGGGCGCGGATGTGACCGAGTGCAAGCTCTTCGTGTACGCCCAGAGTGATTAAAATCAGAACTCATTCTCTTATTTTTTTATCGCGCGAGACGGCAGTTTGTGCGAGGATGTCGAGGTGGCGGGTGCAGCCGCTGAGGCAGCCCATGTGGCTTATCCAGGCGGGGGTGTAGGTGAGGCCTTCCAGCTTCTTCATGGTGGAGGCTGTGTGAGTCTCTGTATTAATCTGATTCGGGGTTGTAGCAGGGGATGAGGCGGGCGGGGAGGACCTCAACCAGACGGTACTGGAGGTTGCCCAGCAGGAAGAGCCAGCCAACGCGCCTCTCATGGTCCAAAGTATTTACATTATTTCTTGAACTTTTGGATATTATTGTGAAGTCACATCGACATTCGTGGAATAAAGAGAAGAAAATGATACTATTAATAAATGTTAAAAATATAGTTGAAGTATTAAATGTTAAATCAGCGTTGGTAAGCTAAATGAAGCCACTTTATCGAACTAGAAATGGTGTGTTATATCTAGGAGATGCGAACGATATTCTAGAGACACACTGGTTCAAACGCATCAGGAATAAAGTTTCATTAATATTTACTTCTCCTCCTTTTCCTCTGAATCAAAAAAAGGCGTATGGGAATCTAAAAGGACAAGAATACATAGAGTGGCTTGTAGGGTTTACTAATATTTTTCAAGAGCTTCTAACCAAGAGGGGTTCCTTAGTCATCGAGTTAGGAAACGCTTGGGTTTCTGGTTCACCCACGATGTCACTTCTCCCAATCGAAAGTTTGATCGCTTTAAAAAATAAGGGGGATTTCCATCTATGTCAAGAATTCATTTATCATAATACTACTAGACTTCCGTCGCCGGCACAGTGGGTTAATGTAGAAAGAATACGTGTGAAGGACGCATTCACTCGGTTATGGTGGCTTTCCGCCTCAGAAAAACCAAATGCGAATAATAGAAGAGTTTTACAAGAATATAGTCAATCGATGAAAAAATTGTTGAAAAATAAAAAATATAATCCGGGTAAAAGGCCATCTGAACACAATATTGGAGAAAAAAGTTTTCTAACGGATAACGGTGGTGCTATTCCGTCCAACGTTATATCGTTGCCTAATACTGTGTCCAACGATCCTTATCTCAAATATTGTAGAGAAAAAGAAATTAAATATCACCCTGCAAGAATGCCATTTGGTTTAGCTGAATTCTTCATCAAATTTCTGACTGAACCAGACGATCTAGTTCTTGATCCTTTTGCAGGTAGTAACGTTACAGGTTACGTTGCAGAAAAACTAGGTAGAAGATGGAGAAGTGTTGAAAAATATTAGTAAACCCTACAAGCCACTCTATGTATTCTTGTCCTTTTAGATTCCCAT
>JABUBL010000636.1_pt1 | contig 10868 bp, 19 predicted proteins | sample 7240371 | NCBI WGS metagenome assembly JABUBL01 (sample SAMN07256343, study PRJNA390944) | subsurface metagenome | isolation source: Methane hydrate marine sediment | place: Pacific Ocean: Eastern North Pacific, ODP site 1244 | collected 2002
GAGTTGAAGTGCTCCTCTATATCACAGAAGGGGCAATCTCTCAACTGATATTTACCATGCCCAAAGTATTCCCCGTGTATTTCACAAAGACCACCACCCATAGCATCTATTAACAAAGCACGTCGATAAGATTTATTAAACTTAGGCTCTCTGCGCTCTCGTGGCATTTATCACTCTCCCATGCGTATAACTCCTATTACACGCTTAGTCTTCGTGAACCTTTTTCCCGCAGCGAAGGCAGTACTCCGACCTTTCCCACCTCATCAGAGGGAACTTCACATCTCGGTCGAAGGCGCCATCTGCTACGAGAACATTTCCGGTTGCCGCCTTAAACATAGTTTTGTGTCCCAATAACCAGCATAGTAGTTTCTGTAACAACTCAGTCCTCCTTTGCGTATAACGTAGGTTATACGCACTAAACATATCCCCGCTTGGCAGCAGGGCTATCGGGATGAACTTCTAGCTCAACAATCCCGTCCCGTATTCTTCTGCCATACATGTGCTTCTCGCAGTATGCCCAGACACCATTAGACCGCAAAAGGCCGAAATCAGCCATATTGGGACAATGGGTTTTCGGGTGACCACTGATAGACCGGCATCGTTTTGGCTCATCTAACTTTCGCCACCTCGTATCTTTTACCCAAACCATCGTTATCATCTCCTTTGCGTGCTAAACTTCCCTCTTATCTTGGTGGCACAGTCGAGACACAGGTGCTCGTGGTCTTCTTTTACAAACCTAAATTTCGCTATAGTCCGATTCATACAAATTACTGCCTCTTTATGGCAGGTTGCTCCTCTGTGTCTCCAATTATTATCACACTCAGCGCCTAGTCTTAAATCCCCATCATCATGGAATGGCTCCACTACCATTTCAAATGGTTTACAGTTAAAGGCTCTCCAAGCCATTCTGAATCGATTCCTTAAACTAACCATTATGGCCAACCTCCTTTGCGTATAACAGCCCTTATACGCCTCCCTTCACTAGGGCACTAGGCTTTATGCGTTTATCCTTTGTGAGCAGCAAGCAATTAAACTCGTTATCGGGTGTTTGGTATACCCACTGACACTGCTGGCAAAGGGAAGGCACGATGATAAATTCCCCCCAGGGTCTGCCCATTGTAGCTACTTGCCCCCTATTAGGACACTCTGGGATATCATCTTCGTCACAAAGAAAACCATATTCGTCCTTCTCTGGGAGTGGTTTACCTAGTAATAGACCGGTGTTTGGCTCGTCTGAGAGAGTCACGATTCGATATCCATTGTAAGTATTCTTGCTAAATATTCTTCTCACTTTTCTAACCTCCTCTGCGTATAATGTAGCTTACACGCTAACTCCTTTTTGTTAAATCCACTGGCTTCCCATCCTTATCAAAGCGGTGGATGAGTTGCCCGCCGCAGTAATAGCACATATGAGCCAAGTTATCATGCTGCCACAGGCCGCACTCCGTACATATCATCACTAACCAGTTGTATAAAGTCTGCCTCAACATAATCTCTAATTCTGCGTATAATGTAGCTTATACGCTATTTCGGATAAGTAGACTTTACCTTGAAGCTCTGGGTCTCCCCTGACTTTACCAGCTTACAAACTGGGTCTTTTGGCTCTTCAGGCTCCGCCGGCGGTAATGGGTATATAGATTCGATACGAACAGTAATTTCGTTCGGTGTTGTCACATGTCGATAGACAACAACCTCCACAGTATATCCCTTTACTGAATTGGTGACTTTTACTTCTGGAAATTTACTCACTTTATCCTCCTTTGCGTATAACGGCTCTTATACGCATTGAATTACCTTTTCACGGCAACCCCAGGGAACGGAACATCTATCGGAGCACCCCGATCATCGGGCGGAGACTCACATTTGGGGCAATACGGAACAGTCTCCCGATGCACTCGTCCACTACCCGAACAGGCAAAAGGTCCATCCCAGATAGGATGATAGACTATAGCTGCCATAATACTTTCACCGCACTTGTGCTTATAACCTATGCCCTTCTTACCTGTGCTCTCGGAAAGAACTAACCAGTTTTTCTTCCCATCCTTCTCAATAATCTGCCCACCTTGTCTTTTATTTTCTGCCATTTCTTACCTCCTTTGCTTAGGCTTTATTGTGTCCTGAAGCCAGCAATAGTACTTCTTCTTGACATCAACCAGTGGCCAGCCCAGAATCCCCCTACCGCGCTGATCCACCTTGGTAGCTGCTCTGACACTACCGTAGATTAGCTCGTTAATTTCCTTGCCCGGCGGCAGAGGTTCACCTATAACCAGCCGCCCAGAGAGATCAGACTCAACAAAAGTATTTCCCTTTAGATCCTCCCCAGCACAGACATACAGGTAGCCATACCTTACTGTCTGAAAGCTTGTCCCTAGCGGATAGATTTTGTAGCTGGTCACTCTCTCTAGGTCAGGGCCTTTCCCAATCGGGATTCTCTTGAACCACCATCTCCTCATCAGGTAGGCGATGGCCAGGCCGATGGCGCCGCCACCACACACGGATAGAGCTGCCCCTGCCACCATATCAGGCTTAATGACGAAACTTACGATTGCTACCCAACCACAGACAGCAACAAGGATGATGGTTATTACCATTCCTACACCTTTCTTTTTCATAGCTCCTCCTACGGCTCTTATACGCTTTCCAGTTCTCTAATCTTTTCCCACACCTCTGTCATTGAGGGGTTATAATTCCATAGGAAAACTTCCCTTCCTCTAAATGAAAGAACAGTGGGATCTTCTTGTTGAAAAGCGGGATTATACCAGGTTAAGCCATAACCTTTCCTGGTTGCCTCTGTAGGTAACATGGTGTCCAATGATTCACTAAACTTTTCCCTAGCCATCAGTTTTACCTCCTTCCTTTATCTCCTGCTTTTACGTGGGCTATGATTACATTATAAGGAAAGTTAACGATGAGCTTGCCTCCACAATCGCAATTTTTCCTCTGGGCGAGACTCCACCCGCTATAATACTTGCCACATAACAGGCAGAAGGCCTTGGGACAGCTATCAGGCATATCACTCAACCTCCAGCCTAAATATGTCACCTAGTCTGGAATCTATTACCATAGCCGACGCCCCTCCATCTTCTCTGCGGCTTCTTCAGGAATTGTCTCCTTCAACCAGGAGAACTTGATACGATAGAGCTGATACTGATTTATCGGCTTGAACCGATATCCGGCTCTTTGCAGTGCTCTCTTAAGGTCATCTAGGTTGTCAAATCCCCCTCGGGTAGCATCCTTGGCATTAAGGCCTACCCAGGTAACAGCGTCAATAGCAACAAACTCAACCAGCCCTATATTGGTGTTATCTAATGTTACCTTCATCTGGTCGCCAACTTTGAGCTGACCACTGGGAATAACTGGGGTTATGCTGCTTTCCTTAGACCGAAGAGTCTGAGTGACCTGGCGCTTCATCAGCTTGTAGGCTGCGAGAGTACCCAGTACCGGTGTTGTGAAGTGTAATTGTTGCATCATTATCCTCCCTGTCCCCGGATTCCCTCTTTATCTTCTGTTGAGATGAAAATCTCTTTGCCGCCACACTTTGGGCAGCATTCCCAGCCTCTCATCCGGGCGAGAGCAGCCTCCACTATCATTGGCAACTCTATCCTCTCAGTCCATTTGTGGCCGCAGTCTTTACATAGTAAAAGCATTTCATTAGACATGGTCTTTATCTCTTACCCTTAGTAGAGTAACCTCTACCTCGAGCTGGAACACACGGCTTTCAAGGTCGGCTATTCGCTGCCGGGCACTCAGTTTCTTTGGCCTTGGTGAGCTGGGTGGTGGCATCCCTGGAATCTCAAGTTGCTGGTTGAACATTGGTCTTTACCTCCCCCTGTTTCTCTACCTGGATACCTATACTCATCCTGTTCAGTTTCTCAGTAGTCTGGACTTTATAGCTTTTAACGTCTCCCTCGTAGCAGAGTGTTATCAGGCAGAACTCTACAACAAGTTTTCGGAGCTCGTCCTCAGACAACCCTGGCAACTTCTTTAGAATCAGGGCTTGCTTGCTCTCAGCCATACCTTCCTTTTCTATCTTGAGGCGTTTGTCCAGCCATTCAAAGTGGGTACCGCCGTAACCTCGGGAAACATGACTACCTTGAATTTGAGCTTCCATAATCAGGAGAAGGCGTGGCTTGTCGATGGTCTCGGTCTCTTCCACGGCTTGCTGCAGACAAAGTGGACTTCCTCATCAAGCTTGTCGCTGTCGTAAGCATAGTGGAACCCTTCGGTGCATCTTTCGGTACACTCTTCCGGGTTCTCTATTACATCGAGAAGCTGGCGCCGTGGTCCTCCATAGCCTGAGCTCTGCTCGTAGAAGTAGCCATCTAGCATCGCATGGCCAGCCTTCAGTTCATCTCGGTAGGAACCGAGTCGCAGCTCTCTGAGGTCGAGAACTATTGCCCGGGTACCGGCTTGCTCACTTACTACTGCCTTGAAGGAATCGGGCATATCGACTTTGGCCTTTTCCCTCACTTCCTGGTAGTTTTCCTTGGTTACGCGGTCTGTGCAGACATATCTATCGCCTTCGTCGCGATGTACGATGTTTAGAGCTTTGCGCTCGCAGCCCTTTTGCTGAATACAGCCCTTGCAGACTTCTTCCCAGGTAGTGAAGGTAGGAGTTATTTCTTGAGAAATAGTTCCTTGTTCTTTGAGCACTTCTTCGGCAGTATCGAGAATGGGAATCCCCACTGTCGTCTCTTCTGGCTTCTCGGGTACCGCAGGAGTTTTGCCGGTGACTTTCTCTACAACTGCATTATGGGCTTCAGTCTCAGCTATCCTCTGGGCGATATCGGCTTCCATCATCTTCTTGGCTTTCGTTTCCTGCTTCTTCTTGTGAGCTTCCTGCTTTTCGTCCCAGCACTCAAAGTCCGTGCAGAAATGCTTTGCTTTGGTTTTGGTTTCAAAGGCCCGAATCATCTTCGGACATTTGAGACAGCCGGCAGCTCTGGTATCAAACAGCGGATTGAGCTTGTGTCCCTGCCAAGCCTGCTGCTTGTCAACCCATTTGAGATTACTCTCGGCCACATCGTAGATACATCGCTTTATTCCATCGACAGTTGCCGCCCGGCCATACTGACCGCTCACTCCACGGACGGCCTTCAGCATAAGCCACTTCTCATCCTTTGGTACCTTAACTTCCTTGCCACCTCGGTAGTCATTCTCGAAGCCGGCATTAAGACCCTGGAATACCAGGAGCTCCCGAGCCATGGTAAAGTTTATTTTGCCGTCGACAATCTTCTGCAGGACCTCATCGGGGCACTTCAGAACCCGGCGCATATTTGAGACGTTCCCCTGAGTCATGTTTAGGGTCTTGGCAAGTGACACCTCAGTGACGTCGGTAAAGTTGCTCAGGTACATATCCACGGCTCGGGCCTGCTCGAGGGGAGTTATATCCTGTCGGCGCAGGTTTTCCTCAAGAGAGATGATTGCCATGTCTCGGTCAGATATCTTCCTGATATCCAGGGGCATCTCTCCAAATTTCTTCGGGTTTTTCTTCTTGAGCTTGATGTAGGCTCGCTTTCGCAGGTGCCCTTCAGCGAGTTCGTAATGACCGTCCACTTGGCGCCCGGTTGGAATGTGGATGATGCCGATTTGCTCGATGGAGTACGCGATCTCATCTATTGTTTTGCGGGGATAGTGAGAACGAGGCTGGTAAGGGTTGTCTTCGACTTTTTCTGGGTCAATCATTATGACTGACATAGTTTAACCTCCTTTCTTGACAAAGAGGTGATGGGAAGGGGCTCTATTCTGCCTTCTCTATATTTCTTGCTATAGACTGGGAAAATTTAATAATTAAGAGGGGTAACTGCCAGAGATACCAACAGGTAACAACTATAGCAAGGCAAAGCTCAGCTTTGATTACTATCTCATTGGATTCAAAAATAAATCCACCTTGAGCAAGGCGCCAAAATATCAGAATATAGAAGCCGGCGAGCCAAAGCCCTCCCATAACATTCAAGAGTGACACAGCTAAAGAAGTGGGGTTTTTATGAAACTTCACAGCTTACCTCCTTTCTTGACAAGGAGGTGACTAAGGGCGTAAAATAAAAGAGTGATTGGGGTTCTTGCATCTTCGATCACCTCCAAGCTAGGGCTGCTGAGTTTTTCCCAGCTCAGCAGCTTTAGCGTTTTTTAGTCTCTCTATTTCGCTCTTGGGAATAAAAATAATACCGCCGAGCTTGATACCGACAATCTTGCCAGCCTCAATCCAGCGGTAAATGGTAACTCTCGGTCGCTCCAGCTCCTTTGCTGCATCAGCGACCGATGATAAGTCTTCGGTTCTTACCCTAACTTCTATGTAACACCCCTTCAGGATAGTGTTACAGGATTATATACCCCATTTGGCTGTTTGTCAAGCCCCCCTGGACATTATTTTTTAGGGGAAGTTTGAGGGGAGCTGAAAACCGAAAAAAGTGCCCCCAGCTATTGATTAGCCTGGAGCTACCTCTTTTTCTATAGCAGGGACGCGCTAGAATCAAAATCTAAGCCCCTTCCCAAGCTCTTGAATAGGATTCTACCTCTGCTTTCACTACTGCAATGGGATAGAAGGTTTGTGCTATAATTTGACAATGAGCAAAAGAAAGGACAGAGAACGAGCTGAGGAAGGATTATTATTCCGGAGCGGCCAACTGGTACCCGAGGCAAAAGAGGAAAAGGGAAAGATGAGTCCGACTCAGCCCGACAGTGAACTTTTCAAAGCATTGACTATTATTGGCGGTCGGCTTTTTAGGAGCAGGTCAAGACACTAGCGATTAGAAGACACAAAAAAGGGGTATAATTGTAAAGATTGAGGCTTGAGAGATGAAATTCAGTTTTAGTGCATTATTATTAAGATTCCTATGGAAGCTATTGGGGAAAAGGGTGGAAAAAGTCTTAACCGAGCTTGACTCGAGGGTAGTTGCTGATGCTATGAGGTATAAGATTGAAAAGCGGAGTGATAAGGAGATTAACCAGACGATAGAGGATATGAAAGAGGGTAACTATCATGGGTTAGAGGATATGGTAAGTGCGTTTGCGAGGGCAGGCATAACCCAAGATGTAATGCTCCAATGGCTAAAGGATGAAAAATTCCTCAGAGAGCATAAAAGGAAGTATCATCCTGAAAGTAGATAAAAAAGGGGTCGGGGGATTCGAACCCCCGACCCCTTAGTCATATACTCCTAGTAATATACTAGAAGGTAAAGAGTGCCGGCTGTGCTGCCTCTTTCCTGGCTGCCTCCTCGTCTTTTTTCTGGCGCCGCTCAGCTCGCTCTCTCTCTAACCTCACTGTAGTCCTCTTCTTGTAGAGCCACGCCTTGAGCCGATTGAGGTCTCTCATCTGGCCATCATTAAGGGATTCCACCCGGATATCGTTGGGCATTGTAGCCCCCGACTCCTTGGTGCGCCACTTCTCATATACTTTGGTAGCGATATAGAGGTAGATTTGAGCCCAGTCATGGTCCATCGGCTGAGTAAGTGAGGCTGTGTTGAGATAAGCGCAGGCTTCGGCATCAGTACCGGTCATCTCCTCTCCCTTGAGTGCCCTCATGTTCATCGCAAGCCTCTCCAGGGTAATGGCAGACTTTAGCCATTCAGGAAGGCTATCACCCCAGCCCCCAGGAAAGACAATGATAGGGTCACAGAAGACACCTACTATCTCGGAGATGCCTTTCTCAACTGTCTTAGGCGTATTCAATTGTTGTTACCTCCTTTCACAGAGTTGGGAATAACTCTTTTGCTTCTGGTGAATCTAGCCACTCGTTGAAGCATACCTCGTTGCACCAAGCCCAGATACGATTGGGGCGGTCTCGTCCGTCTATCAGAACTAAGCAATCGTACCCCATCACCTGGTCAAAGGCATGCTCCTCGCCACAGGTGGCACAGCTTGCCGTTTCGCCATAGAACTCAGGCTCTGCCATACTTCACCTCCTTTCTGGGCATAGTTACCCGTTGGGAATCGTTGTTTTTCAACGGTTTACCCGTTAGTCCTTAAACCTGGTTATCGTTAGACAGGCATAGTGAGACCTATAAGTATCTATCGGGTGTTCCCAGAATCCGTTGCGGAAGTCCAGGAGCCAGTGCCAGTAGCCCATATATTCTTGCTCTCGGACGGCTACTAAGTAATCAGTGAATATCCTGATGCTTGAGCCTCTACTTCCCCAGAGAACTATAACTGAGGGGATATAGTTTTTGGTTTGCCTACCTGGTGGATACCAGCTTAGCTGTAGCCTGGGGAGCTTCAGGTTCTCAAGCCGGAAGTGCTGACCACCGGCGTGATACGAACCAATATGGATATCCTTACCCTCAAGCTCTTCCAGTATCTCCATTAGCTTGTTACAAGCTTCCCGCCGTCTCTTATGGAGAGGGATTTGGGCTACCCTGCTACCTACCCTAACGGTTGTCATCGGGTCTGGCTTTACTACCTCAACGCCTGCCTCTTCAAGTAATCCAAGTTGTCTGTTCACCTTTTCACCTCCTTTCCTTGCTGATTTTGGGCGTAGTTGCCCTTTCAAAGTGAGGCAGTTTGCATCACTTTGCGACACTTTAAGACAGTCTGCATCAGTTTGATGTAACTCTACATTAGCGACTGCGTGCTACCGTGCTTGAGACTGTCCCGCTCCGCCTCTACCGCTCCGTCAGGAATATCTTTGCGGATAGCTTGGATAGCTCCTTTAACATAGTCTATCCTGTTGATGTCATCGATGAGACGGCGGATACGGCCTTCCATATAGCTTGGTAGGTCCGGTATCTTCTGGGCTGCCTTTGCCTTTGCTCTGGCTTCTGCGAAAAATACCTCCGCCAGGATAACCTGAGCTTCCACTTCATCCATAGCCTCACTCACCTTGACGGCACTCCACTTGATAGGCATAGTTTCACCTCCTTTCCGGGCATAGTTGCCCTTTCGATTTTCCCAAAGCCGACTATTTGCTCTGTTTCTTTACCCTAGCTATGGAGAGGTAATCAGGACACTTTGGAGAACATCGGCCATGTCCTTTCAGGCAATCCATACAGAGCCAGTAGCACTTTCTGGTGTTTTTACACCGGTAAACTATGTCCATATTTCCCCTTTCTATCTGGATTTGGGCAAAAAGAGAGGGTCGGTACTCTAGGGTTTCCCGACCCCCCTCTTACCCTATGGGCTGGCTATTCACTTTTGATTGTTCTTATACCATATACCGCCGTCTATCTGGCATTGACACACTCTCATAATATAAACATCCTTGATACAGGACTCCTCCTTTTTGCATTGGTGGCAAAAGAGATTCTCAAAGTCCTCTCTGTCAAGGTCATAGACGGACTTACCACTGAGGTCTTTTAGTGGCATACTACCCCCTTTCTAGCCACAAAAAGAGGGGTATCCTTCCCACGCCTTCGGGGAAGAATACCCCTGAAAAAAGCAAAAAAGCGGGGCGTCCCCCCGCTTCTTTGCGTGGCTCTTTTTTGAGTTACAAGCGTTCTATTCGGCTGTTACTGGCGCTGGCTCGGTTTTACCCTTGCCCTTGCCTTTGGACTTTTTCTCGGCTACTGGCTCGGCTACTGGTTCGGTAGCCTCTTGCTTGGCAGGCTCGGCTTGCTCGGCTTTCGCTTCCCTAGCTTTTTTGGCTAGCTCGTTAGCCTCATCGGTTAGCATCGGCATTACTACCAGTTGATAACCGTTTTGGCTAAACAGCATCGGAGAATAGGCATTGGTGAGCTTAAAATCTACCATACCACCACAAGCCTTAAGAGCTTGGGCAAGGTATTGACCGTCTAGCCTTATCTTGACTTCGCCATCAGTGTCGGCTACTAGCTCGGCTTGCCCCTTATCATCGGGATTAGCCATCACTATTTTACCATCGCCAATGGTCAAGTCTATCGGGTATGCCTTGCTATCGGATAGGGCTTTAAGTGAGTTGACCGCCTTGATTGCCTCAACAGTATCAAAACTGGCTAGAGTGTTAAACTCGGTAGGTATTAGCTTCTCATAGTCGGGGAAATCACCATTGACGCCTTGCCACTTATAGCGGATTAGCTCGGTGTCTATAATGAGGCTGTAACCGCCAATAGTATCCCCGCCAGCTTCAAAACTAACCCTAGCCCGCTTTGCCCTCTTAAGGGCATTTATCATACCCTTGAGGTTATCTCCGTTGACTAGAGCTTGTCCCTCTCCGTCATCATAGTCAAGGCTGGTTACTGCTAGCCTAAAACCATCGGCGCCCACTATCGTGAGCTTACCCTCTTTGGCGATAAAGTTGACGCAAGCCAAAACTGGTCTTGCCTCATCTCTGGCGACAAAGGGTATAACCCTTGCTAGAGTGTCCGCTAGCTCGGAAGCTCCGATATTAGGCTTGACAGAGTTAGAAGGGCTTACCCTAACTTCACAAAGGGTAAGAGGCGTATTATCGCCTATAAACTCAAGGTCGGCTAGGTAACTGGTATTAGCTCCGCAGATAACCTTAAGCCCCCTATGTCCGTTAGCCCGCTTCCCGCTGGCACTATCGTTAGACGGCACAACCTTGACTATGTTGCTACCGCCTAAAGCCTTGAGGTATCCGAGAAAGCCTCGGCGCCCTATGGTCAAGTCCATTAGCATCACTCTATCGGCTAATGCTCTTGATAAGGCGTTTATCAGTAAAGCCTTGTGAGCTACAAAGCCCTCACCAGAACGCTTGCCCTCGATATTCAGTTGTTCTATTGTCCTTCCCCCCTTTGGCTATCCGATAGTGGGCAAGGCTATCGGCTTTGCCTAGTAGTAAGCTACCGTCTAGCTGCTACCCGCTAGCCTAAACAGTGCTTCCACTACTACAAGCGATTAAGAGGGGTAAATCGTTATCATCAGAATAGTCTTTTTTGGTGTTTATGCCGATAACGGCACAAGTAAAGCCTTTCATAGCCCGATAGAGCTTTACCAT
>JABUBL010000637.1_pt1 | contig 10864 bp, 5 predicted proteins | sample 7240371 | NCBI WGS metagenome assembly JABUBL01 (sample SAMN07256343, study PRJNA390944) | subsurface metagenome | isolation source: Methane hydrate marine sediment | place: Pacific Ocean: Eastern North Pacific, ODP site 1244 | collected 2002
ATGCTGATGCAAAACGGTTAAAGCCAGTTAAAAACCCTAGGCGCTGGAGTGAAAGATTGGTTGTTAACTTTGAGAAAGATATTGTTGTTTCATTTTTTTGTATTCGAAAGCTTTTTGAAGCACACAAGGTTTCTAATAAATATAGAGAATACAAGGCAGAAGTATATTCATATACTCCAACAGGCAAGAAAATAACAAAGCTCAATCAAACTTCAATTGATGAACTATATGATCTGAGTAAGGAGAAAAAAGTTAAAAAGAAAATTTCGTTTTTAGCAAATCAACTCATTCACAGTTGTACCCTTTTTGCGTATCGAGAAAAAGATAGAAACTGGGGTGGAGTTTATGCTTGTTCTGACTTTGAGCGTGATAAAACAATCTATCGTATACCTATAGAAGAAATAATTACTATATTTAAGCTAGTAGGCAATGATTATCCGTCTTCATACTCCATGAAATGGAATGAGGAGCTTGGTGATTATGATATTCAAACAAATTAAAAGGGCTAACAAGGCGCTTCACCGCACGGCAATTCCGCTGCGCTCCATTACCGCAGGTGAGTTTTATCGTTGCAAAATCAATGACCTGAAAATAGACAGAGAGGGGACAAATACCTTTTTTTTCCTTGACAAAATATTGATTTTTGATAATATGTTACTATGATACCTAAATTATTAGATCAGGTTCGTTATAAAAAACGCACACATCATTTTCCTGTAGTTTTAAGTAAGTATGATTTTGGCTACAGAGCAAGAAAAAGTCAATATTTATAAGAGGTTATAATAGAAAGGAGCGAATTTTGGTTCTGAGGTTATACCACTAAATAATAATATCAAAAGGATAATCATTTTATAGTCAATTGAAGTAATATCGATATTTGAAATAAATAAGGACGAATTTGGGGTATAAGACCATGAATATTTTACAAATTCTCGAAAAATACTCAGATGCTGGCATTGATCAATTAGCTGCTGACAAAATTGATGAATCAGCTAACTTGAGGTTACCAAGAAATATCATTGTTCAAGAAATAGCTTCCGCATTAAGTTCCCTGACTTATGTTGCGGGCGCATTGGCTCCTTCCAAACCTCCGACCTATTCATTTCTTAAATTATTACTCGGATCTCCAGATTATACTTTACCTGTAGAAGGATTTCAGGAAAGAGTTTTACAAGCAACAAAAGAAATGACAATATATGCTCAAACAGGGAAAGGACTGTCTACCGAGAAAAATTATCCACTATATATAAGTATTTTAAAAAGTGCATGGGAAAACAATAACGAAATAGATAGAAGTGAAGCACTGCTTTTAGAAGCACTACGAAATGAATTGGGAATATGGACTCGTGAACATCTTCTAGTGGAACACCACCCTGAAATAAGACATTTATGGGATATTCCGGGGTCATATGTTACAGTGAGAAACCAACTACTTGTATCCGGTTTAGTTCTTACATTTGATAATAATTATATCATCGCTAAGGAAGTTGCATTGCAAATCCGTAGAGCTTGGGGTATTGATCTTGAAAAAAATGCATATCATAGAATGTTAAATAGTATGAAGAAAGAACAGCTTATTAATGCATTGATAAAAACAGGCTTACAGGTAAGTGGAGACAAGGAAGAATTAATACAACGCATTATAAATGCTTTCGTACCACCAACTGAATACTTAGATTTTTTGCATGTTGAAGATTTAAGAGATTTTTGCCGCCAGAACGGAATTCAGATATCAGGGAGGAAAACAGAGGTTATCTCTAATATTATCGACCATTATAACAAGGGTGATGATTTAAAAATTAGTGAAGAAGTTGAGACAAAATCTTTACTACCAACTGAACCTGAAAAAAGGTATTTGAGCGAGTATGCGCTTTCAAGACTTCTTCAAAATCTTACCAATGATCAATTATATGATATTCTTTCTCAGAGTCATCTTCGAACCAGTGGTACGAAAGATGAAAAAGTCACGAGTTTGGTCGATAGTCCTTGGTCTGAAAAATCAATGCTTAATCAACTAAGACGAATTGATCTCTCTAATTTTTGTCGGAAGCTCGGAATTCAAGTATCAGGTATTAAAAACGAATTGATTGAAAGACTAATCGAAGGCGCAAATACAAGATTCAGTGAAACAACTGAAAAAGCTGTAGATCAAGATCAAGACAGTCACATTGAAGCTGCAACTGAGGGAATTAAAGAAGTAACTCCGGATGTTAGTGAAATCGAAGATATTAAGAAACATGCTGAAACGCCCATTGGATTTAAAGAAATATCTAGAGAGTTTCCTGAACTCGATCCAGACGAACAGATTGTACTTTCTCTAATTAAAGAAACTAAATCGCTTACTGAAAATGACATTGAACGTGCAAGTCGACGACATGCCCTTGGCTGGTTTTTAACAAAAGCTCATATGGAAGAGTTAGCAGCCAAATTAAGGAAATCAGGGAAAAATCCTTTACGAGTGAGGAGTGTCAGAAGTGTGAATATTTACGAATGGATTGGTGAAAAATTGACTGAGCAAACCTCAATCGAGTGTCGTTCTGCAAGAGATGTGATTGACGCTTTACGTCAAGGCGTTGTTCCAGATAAGAATCTTGATCTCTTAATTATTGGTCAAACAAAACCGCGCCAACACTTGAAAGATCTATTAAATGAAGCTCAAAACAATAAATCACCATTCAAATTCATTCGCGGACCGTATGGCTCTGGTAAGACTTTCTTATGTTCTTGGTTGAGAGAATATGCCTTAAATAATGAATTTGCTGTCTCCATAGTTAATATCGGACCTGATCAACCTTTATCCGATTTACCTATCTTTTTTTCTGGTTTAATCAATGGATTGAGGACTTTCGAAAAACGTGATTCAAGTGCTTTAGCCGATATACTAGAATCTTGGCTATTAAATATCCACCGAAAAACTGCCCAAATTGAGGGATTAACAGCACTCGATGATGCAACACAGAAAAAACTAACGTCGATCGTTGAACGCAGAGTAGAATCAGAACTCACATATTTGGCTGATCTTGATCCAGGTTTTGCACCAGCATTACGTTCATTTTATATGGCACGAAGTACCGGAAATCCGGTTACTGCCTCTACTGCAGTAGCATGGTTGAGCGGTAGTAGATCAATGTCTAGTAAAAGTCTGAGCGAAATTGGTGTAAAAGGGTATTTAGAACCCAATAGAGTATTTCCCAGAATTCGAGCTTTACTTGAAGTAATCAAAGGTGCCCGATATCATGGATTGTTTTTATTAGTTGATGAATTAGAGTTAATTCGAAGATTTCCTCATACTCGTCAGCGTGAACAAGCACTCGAAATTCTTCGCTTATTAATCGATGAGTCTGGTAAGAATGGATTCCCTGGTTGTCTTCTTGTATTTACGGGAACAGACACATTTTTTGAAGATGATCGCGCTGGACTAAAAAGCTATGAAGCTTTAGCAGAACGAATAATTATTCCAAAAACACGTGAAGGAATGATTAGTATGAGACAACCTGTCATAACTTTAGAAGGTTTAAATCAGCAAAAACTTTTAGCTGTTGCTGGTAAAATAAGAGATATTCACGGAATAGCCTATAATTGGAAAAGCAAAGAACGATTACCCGATGACGCCTTAGTAAAACTTGTACAGGATTGGACTGCATTTGGAGAAGAAAGCATAAAAAGAAAACCTCGTCCAGTGCTCAGAGAATTAATCAATATTCTTGATTTATGTGAGGAAAATCCCGGAGTTTCATACTCTGATTTATTTCAGATTGGTAGCGAGGAGAAAATTGTAGCATCTCAAATAACAGATATCTTAAACAGATGACAGACAATTTTCCACATCAAATCTCGGATTTTCATGTAATACATCCGGAGCTGCAAAAACTAATTGTAGAGAAAAGATGGAAAGAACTTTCTCCAATTCAAAAAGCTGCTATTCCTATAATTTTAAATGGAACTGATTGCATTATTGAAGCGCCAACGGCTGGTGGCAAAACCGAAGCTGTTCTTTTTCCTGTTTTAACCCGTGCTTCTTTTAATAAAAAGAAATCTGTTCAAATTTTGTATTTAGCTCCTCTTCGTGCTCTTTTAAATGATATTGAATTGAGAGCCGAAGCCTACGCCAAAGCATGTAGTTTACATTGTTTTAAGTGGCATGGCGATGTAAGTCAAAAGGAAAAAATTGATGAGCTTCGAAACCCTTCTCAATTATTATTAACTACACCAGAATCTTTGGAAGCAATTCTATTGAGAAAAGCTGATTGGCAACATTTCTTCTCAGATCTTGAAGTAATTATTATAGATGAGGCTCATAATTTTGCTTCTGGTGATAGAGGTAGTCACTTAATTTCATTATTAGAACGATTAGAGAAATCAATTAAACGTCTCCCTCAAAGAATAGCAGTAACCGCAACAATTGGAAATCCAGAAAACATGCTCCGATGGCTAGCAGGGACAAACAGAAGGGAAGGAAAAAGAATCCACGTCAAATCCATTGAAGAAAAGGAGAAGGATTTTAAGATTATATTTTTTAATGAGGATAATGATGAATTCAACAATCCAGTAACATCTGCCAATTATCGGAAATTTGATTTTCTTTTTAAAATACTACCTCATAAGAAATCAATCGTATTCGGTGGCTCACGAACAAATACTGAATCTATGGCTGCCGCAATCAATCAAATGAATAAGTTAAGTGGCTCAAAAAATCAAGTTAAAGTACGTACACATCACTCCGCCGTAAGCAAATATTATCGAGAAGAAGCTGAGAGTCTAATTAAGTTGAAACACTCTATTGAAAGTGGATTAGAAGCCATTATTAGTACTTCAACACTTGAATTAGGGATAGATATTGGTGAACTCGATCAGGTTATTCAAATTGGAGTATTATCAAGTTCAAGCGCTTTTCTCCAAAGGATTGGGAGAACAGGTAGAAAACCCGAAAAACCCCAATTTTTTCGAGGACTCTGCACTTCTGAGGACGATCTAGTGTTACTCGTTTCCGTTGTGAATTTAGGTTTGAAGGGGATATCAGAGGCTATAAATTTTCCAACGAAGGCGTATCATCTTTTAGCTCATCAATTAATTTGCATTAGCCTTCAAAATAACGGCATTGATCCAAGAAAAGCATGGGCGTGTCTTTCGAATGCCCATTGTTTTTCAAGCATCTCTTATCAGAAGTTCAATGAACTAATTTATTTTATGATCGAAAAGAGGTATCTAAGAAATGTGGATGGTCTTCTCATAGTTGGGGAAGAATGTGAAAAAATATTTTTAGGGTCAAATTGGCGCCGGCTTTTTGCTGTATTTGATAGCGGACCTATGTATGATGTTTGGGATGAGAAAAAACACGTCGGTACTTTAGATTCAGCATTTGTTGAAGCTTTAGAAACACCCTTCCTGTTTGTATTGGGTGGCATTGAGTGGGAAGCATTCAAAGTAAAATCCCAATCAAGAGAAGTTTTAGCTAAAAAAACAATAGCTGGTGAAGCACCGAGATGGGTTGCTTTCTCTGGTTTTGATGTACCTTATGAAACAGCAAAAGAAGCAGGTAGAATCTTATTCGGAACTGAAAATATAAATTATCTAAATCGAGAAGCTCAAGAAGGCCTCCATTCTGCAAGGGACAAAATTAAAAAAATTGGATGGTCTGAAATTAAATGGGTAATCTTGACATATAATTCTGGCAAAGCTGAAATATGGACATTTTCAGGAGATCGTATTAATAGAACGCTTGCTAAATTATTAATTCATTTAGGAATTGGTATGGCTTCATCTAGCTATCAAAGAGTTTTTATAAAAAAAACAGTTATGGATCAAATCGAATTGAAAGATGAAATTTTAAAATTTCTATATAGACTGAAATCAATTAATATCGATTCTATCGGTAATTTAGAAAATGAATTATCAAAAGAAATACGCTTGCCAGTTTTCTCCAAGTTTGTTAGATGCCTTCCTCAAAATCTTTGGTATGAAGCTATTGCAGAACGTATATTCGATTTTGAAGGTTTGATAAATGAATTGAAAAGCGTTAAGTTCGATTAATTCAATAAATAAGGTATGTTAATTTATATTATAAATAAGCGGTATAACCATTGGCTGGTGTTGGACTGCTAAAGCGTACCATGATTTCTACAACTGACGTTTGCTGGAATTACTTCATTATTGACCGAACCGGTTGGCTCGCAGCCGCACAGCCAAACGTTATAAAGACAGAACCCGATCCGACCATCATTAAAGAAAAAGAAATTACAAATCCCAAAATCCAGATTCCATTAGTTTGTTTAACGATAGAAACGAATGAAACGATAATAACGATATTAACGAAATTTAATTGAGTTGGGACGGTCCTTGCAAAGTGGCAGTACTATTATAAATTCATTCAAGTTTTTTTCTGCATTTTTTTCCTTGACAAAACATTGATTTTTAGATAATATGTTACTGTGATACCTAAATTATTAGATCAGGTTCGTTATAAAATACGCCCACATTATTTTCCTGTAGTTTTAAGTAAGTATGATTTTGGCGATAGAGTAAGAAGAAGTCAATATTTATAAGAGGTTATAATAGAAAGAAGCGAATTTTGGTTTTGAGGTTCTACAGCAATATTTGTCGAATATAATTTTTATTTGTTGCGGTATAATCTAATATTAAACTGTTGAAAATGTTATAGGTATTAGAAAAAGTTTACTTGTTAATAGATTCGATTCGTGTAGGTTGGAATATAAAGACTGGATAGGAAAGAAAAAATATTTATGGTTTCAAAAAATAGCATGGGAACATTTCATAAAATCGTAATTGGCGATTCAAGAAATATGGTAGAGATACCTAATGAATCAATTCATTTAGTGATAACTTCTCCTCCATATTGGCAATTGAAAGATTATGGAAATGACAATCAAATCGGTTTTGATGATTCTTATCAGACATATATAAATAATCTAAATTTAGTATGGAAGGAATGTGAAAGAGTCTTACATAACGGTTGTAAAATATGTATAAACATCGGAGACCAATTTGCTCGTTCGGTTTACTATGGTCGATATAAAATAATGCCAATAAGAACGGAAATAATTAAATTTTGTGAATCAATAGGTTTTGACTATATGGGAGCAATAATATGGCAAAAGGTAACAACATGCCATACAACTGGTGGAGCAACAGTGATGGGTTCATTTCCATATCCTCGAAATGGTATAATAAAATTAGATTATGAATTCATATTGATTTTCAAAAAATTAGGTAAGGCACCAAAAGTTTCAAGAGAAAATAAAGAGAAATCAAAAATGACCAAAGAAGAGTGGAATAAGTATTTCTCTGGTCATTGGAATTTTGCAGGTGAAAAACAAGGTAAACATTTGGCAATGTTTCCTGAAGAATTACCGAAGCGTCTCATAAGAATGTATAGTTTTGCGGGAGATACAATTCTTGACCCTTTTCTTGGCAGTGGAACAACTTCATTAGCAGCAAAACATTTGAGTAGAAACTCAGTTGGTTATGAAATAAACGAGGAATTTTTACCAGTCATTAAGAATAAATTAGAACTTACAAAAACAACTATTTTTCAGAACATAAAATTTGAAATAGTAAGACAAAAAAAATCCGAAATCAATTTTGAAGATAAAGTAAAAAATTCACCTTATATATTTAAGGACCCGATAAAATTTGATAAGAAGATTGACCCGAAAAAGTTAAGGTTTGGTTCAAGAATAGATAATTCCAATTCCGAAAGAGAAAAATATTACTTTGTAAAAGAAATAATCAGTCCTGGAATGCTAGTTCTCAATAAAGGTTTAAAAATTAGATTATTAGGGGTAAAAGAAAAAATTGAACAGAATGGGAAGGCAATTAATTTTTTGAGAAATAAAACTAAAGGTCAGAGAGTTTTTTTAAAATTCGACAATATAAAATATGATAAGGAAAATAATTTACTTTGCTATCTTTATTTACAAAACAAAACATTTCTTAATGCTCATCTTATTAAGAATGGGCTTGTAGATATTGATGTTAACATTGATTTCAAATACAAATCTAAATTTTTAAAATTAGGGGAAAATAGTGGCTAAAATAGTCAAATACTCTAAAGATTTCGGTAATAAAGAATTCATTCTTAATTATGTGAATAGAAGATGGGGTTTAACAAAAACAGCAAAAGTCGGGGAAGTAATGGCTTTAATACGGGAATGCCAACCTAAAACTTATGATGATTGGAAGGTTTGGTATTTTAAGAATGCTTATACAAAAACTAAAAATCCAAGCAAAGTAACAGAAGTAGTATTGCAGGAATTGGGGGAACGTCTATACATAAAATTGAAAGAAATAGTAATTCCACAATTAAAAGATGCAATTAAAACACTAACCTTACAGGATTGTCTCAATTATGTATATAATCTAACAATAAATAGAACTTATGATGGTTTTTTAACAGAGAAATCGGTAGTAAATGATAATCTTGCCAAAAAATTTAAAGAAGTATCTTTTGAAGAGAGTAATCCTGAATTGGACCATGCTGGCGATATAGATTATATTGGTAAAGTTGGTGAAAAAGCATTTGGAATACAAATAAAACCAGTTACTGTAAATGCAAATCTCGGTAATTATGACATTACAGCAAGAATGGAGCAAAGCTTTAGTAATTTTGAAGAAAAGTATGGAGGCAAAGTTTTTATAATCTACAGTATAAATGACAAAATCGTAAATGAAGATGTTTACGATAAGATAGAAAAAGAAATTAAAAGATTGAAGGAATAAGTAGAAAATTTTAAAAAGAAATACAACTTCACCTTATGGGAGAAAGAAACTTGATTTTATGAGTTGGATTACCCAAATAGAAGATTATGTTTTAGGGTTATTATTAAAGGGAATGTTTAATTAATTTCTTATAATTTAATTATTAAAAATGCTAATGAAACAGTCTAACAAAGGCATTCACATTGATCCCAAGTCCTCGGGGCAAGTGATGCCGGTGTTGTAAAGACAGAACCCGATCCAACTATCATTAAAGAAAGAGAAATTACAAATCCCAAAATCCAGATTTCATTATTAGAAGTCTCTCCAAATCCTTTCAGCACTTCCACTACTATTTCCTTTACCCTTCCAAGTGCACAAGTGCACAAGTGCACAAGCAGAAGACATAGAGTTAAAGATATTCGACATGTTCTTGAACTTATACAGAAAATCCTAAAAAGTGTTTGACTTTTTTTCTAATCTGGTTTATACATTTTTAAGGTTTTGGTAATAAAGAGAAAAAGGAGTTTCGATGGCAAATGTTATGAAAAGGCTTTTTACATGGGCAAGACCTCTTAAGGAGGGTGTTTACCACTACAGGAGTGGTGGAACGCTTGAAGGTCACAGAGTTCACTTAAGGATTGAATCGAATGGTTCGGGATTTCTTATTATTGATGCCGATAAGATTCTTTACCTTAACCAGACAGCAGCAGAAATAATAAAAGGTTTTCTTGATGGAAAGAGTGATGAAGAGATTATCAAGGGAATGACGGAGAGGTACAGGGTAAAAAAAGATATGGTTTCTGAGGATTTAGATACATTAAAACATACTGTGAAGCAGTTTGCTGAGGCGACAGATATAGACCCTGTCACATATCTTACAGATAAGGATATTTCTATGTTTACTACTGGTTTCTCTGCGCCTCACAGAATGGATCTTTTACTGACTTACAATAATAGTAATATCTATAGAAGTTTTTGCTTTAAGCATCCTGAGGAGGTCAAGACAATAAATCTTGAACAGTGGAAAAGAATCATAGAAATATTATGGAATGTTGGAGTTCCTCATATTCTTTTTGCTGGTGGTGAACCAACATCATTTGAGAATTTTGTTGAACTCGTTCAATTTGCAGAGGAGGTAGGAATTGTTACTGGTTTACTGACAAACGGTGAGAAACTTGAGAATATGAAATATACAGATTCCCTTGTTGAAGCAAGTCTTGATCATCTCCAGATCACTATAGAGTCACATAGAAAAGAGATACATAACACTTTGGTAGGAGAAACTACCTGGGAAAGGACTGTTAGAGGATTAGGAAATGCACTTGCGACGCCACTGTACTGTGTCGCACATACCACCTTCACAAAAAAGAACAGGGACGATATTCCTGGATTTATCTCATTTCTCAAAGAAAAAGGGGTTTATGCTTTTGCAGGGGATGCTCTGAAAGAAGGGAGAATAATTAAAGAAACAGAGTTATCCCTTACAGAAGATGAAATAAGGGAAGTAATCGAAAAAATAGTTGAAGCGACAGTTAAGAATGAAATCGCATTTGTTTGGTATGGGGAAGAAAATATAAAAGGGAATTTAAAAACAAGTGGTGTATGGGAATACAACATGTGCATTGAACCGAATGGAGATGTGACTCCCTGCGAATGCGAGTACAGAAGTTTCGGAAACATCCTGAAAGAGGAATGGAATACTATTTGGGAAAATGCAATAAGATACAATAAAGAAATGTTAAAATCCTAAATTCAAGTTTTCTCTCCATCGCTTGACCATTCCTAGGTTTATTCATCTATGACAGCAGTAGGATGAGAAAAATATCCTTTCATCTTTTATTAAGTAGAAAAATAATATTAACCGGGTATTCTTTCACTCTCTTAAAATCCCTGTTGAAAAGAAAATTTAATCCTTTGTGGTTTATACTTTCACAAAATACTAAAATGTTAATGAAGCTCTAATAAAGAATTCGTTATCCTGCTCTACCCAATCTCGAATATTATTGTAGTTCTCAGTTCTGTATGTTCTCCATCCTGGAACGAATTCAGAGGAAGGAAAGGGTTTGAGGAAAAGAGAAATATCAAAGAGTAAAGTTGATTTCACAATTCCAGAAGGGAATTTTGGATGGGGGTCAGTTCCTTTTATCAA
>JABUBL010000638.1_pt1 | contig 10856 bp, 9 predicted proteins | sample 7240371 | NCBI WGS metagenome assembly JABUBL01 (sample SAMN07256343, study PRJNA390944) | subsurface metagenome | isolation source: Methane hydrate marine sediment | place: Pacific Ocean: Eastern North Pacific, ODP site 1244 | collected 2002
AGGTGTGGCGCTCGGGGAGCTTGGGCGGCATGAGGAAGCGCTTTCTTGCTATGATGAGGCGATAAAACACAAGCCTGACTTTGCCAAGGCGTGGAATAACAAAGGTGTTGCGCTCGGGAATCTTGGGCGGCGTGAGGAAGAGCTTTCTTGCTATGATGAGGCGATAAAGCACGAGCCAGATCATGCCAAGGCTTGGAATAACAAAGGTGCAGCGCTCGGGGAGCTTGGGCGGCATGAGGAAGCGCTTTCTTGCTTTGATGAGGCGATAAAGCAAAAGCCTGACTTTGCCGAGGCTTGGTTTAATAAAGGTACACTTATTTTACAGCAGGGGCTCCAGAAGGTCGGCTTAAGGAATATGGAAGAAGCAGAGGGGGTGGCTTTAGATTTTGTTCAATTGTGGAAAGAGGCCGAGAAAGATAATATGGCTCCGATTGTTGATGAAGCAATAACGGAATTTAAAAAGAGACTTTCAAAGAGAGACCTCAAGCGATTTCTCCAATTTGAGGCGATGCTGAGTGAAGTGGAGAAACTGTGAAACCAATCGTGGCCATCGTGGGCCGGCCCAATGTGGGCAAGTCCACCCTGTTTAACCGGCTGGTGGGCAGGCGTGTGGCCATTATTGAAGATGAGCCAGGCACTACCCGCGACCGCCTCTACGCCGACATCGCCTGGAAGGAAAGTGCCTTCACTATAGTAGACACCGGCGGTCTTTTACTTACTCCGCCAAGCGATATTGTCCAGAGTGTGAAAAACCAGGTGGCGGTCGCCATCGAGGAGGCTGATGCCATCATCTTTCTGGTCGATGTGCTCGATGGGGTAACCCCCATGGATAAGGAGATCGCCGAGATGTTCAGGCGCTCAGGTAAGCGGGTGATGCTGGCGGCCAATAAGGCGGATAACGAGCAGCGCAGCTACGAGGCCGCTCAGTTCTACGAGCTGGCCCTCGGCGATCCACTCCCCATCAGCGCCTATCACGACCTCGGCGTCGCTGAGCTCCTCGATACGGTGGTGGAGAGTTTGCCCTATTTCCCCCCCGAGGAGGAGGTGGAAATGATGAAGGTGGCCATCGTGGGACGCCCCAATGTGGGAAAATCGATGCTGCTTAATGCCATCCTGGGGAGGGAGCGCGCCATCGTCACCGACACGCCGGGGACGACCAGGGATGCCATAGATACCATCTTTGAGCACAATAGCGAGCGTATGCTGCTTATAGATACGGCGGGCATCAGGAGGAGGGGTCGGGTGGAGGGTGGCATCGAGCGCTATAGCGTGGCGCGGGCGCTCAGGGCCATCAGCCGGGCCGATGTGGCCCTGCTCATCACCGAGGCCACCGAGCCGGTCACCGCTCAGGATACCCACATCGCCGGCTATATTCAGCAAGCCTGCAAAGGGATGGTGCTGGTGGTTAATAAGTGGGACCTGGTTGCGGAGATGGCGGATCGCAGGCAGTATACCAGAGAGATTCGAAACAGGCTCAAGTTTATGCCCTATGTGCCTATTTTGTGTATCTCGGCCAAGTTTGGAAAAGGGGTGAGTGACGTTCTCAGTGCTGCCACAGGAATCTTTGAGGTGCGAAAAAAACGCGTGACCACCGCTCTGCTGAATAGCGTGGTTGGTGATGCGGTGGCGGCTCATGCCCCCCCGGCAGTGGCGGGCAAAAAGCTCAAGATACTCTATGTCACTCAGGCTGAGACGAGTCCCCCCACCTTCGTATTCTCGGTGAACGATACCGCTCTGCTACACTTCTCCTATCGGCGCTACCTGGAGAATGAGCTACGCCGCAGCTTTGGCTTTCAAGGGACACCGCTTCGCCTAATCTTCAAGAGGAGGGGGAAGAAGTGATCGTCCTGAGCTTTATCGGCCTGATTATCCTGGGCTACCTCATTGGGTCGATCCCCGTCGGTTTCATATTGGGCAAGCTGGCCAGGGGCATAGATATCCGGGAACATGGCAGTGGCAATATTGGGATGACCAATGTAATGCGTATACTGGGCGTTAGGGCCGGGGTCTTCGTCTTCTTCGCAGACATAGCGAAGGGGGCCGCTGCCGTGGCGCTCGCCTGGGCTATTCTCGCCTACTCTCCCAATATGGTTGTCTGGGGTCAGGTAGCCGGCGGCGCCGCTGCCATCGTCGGGCATAGCTGGCCGATATACATTGGATTCAAGGGGGGGCGCGGCATCGCCACTGGTTTCGGTGCCGTGCTAGTGTTAAGCTGGCCAGTGGGACTTATCGCTTTCACCGTCTTCCTTTTAGTGGTGGGCCTTTCCCGCTATGTATCGCTGGGCTCCATACTGGGGGCACTTACTATGTTGCTGGCCATGATTCCATTTGTCGTCTTAGATGTTTGGTCTTTTGGGCACTTTGCCTATATCGTCTTTGGGCTGGTGGTTGTGCCGATAGTCATTTTCCGGCACCGCGACAACATTCGACGGCTGCTTTCGGGCACAGAGTCGAAGATAGGCTCTTCTCGTACTGTTCAGTAGGCTTTTTCCGTACTACTCGATACGCTCTACTACTTGGAATCTGTAATTATTGACACGGCTACAGGTTGATTCCGGCATGGTGTAATGTTCGAAAAAAAGGGGAGGCCTGATGAAGGTTGCCATTATTGGTACCACTAGCTGGGGCACTACCCTGGGGGTAATGCTGGCACGCAGGGGCATTGATGTAGCGCTCTGGGCGAGGACGAAGGAGGAGGCTGAGGGGCTGGCCAGGGATGGAGAGAACAACGCCCGTCTGCCCGGCATCCCCTTCCCCAAGAGGCTCTCCCCTACCAGCGCTATAGAGGAGGCGCTTCAGGGTGCCTCGCTGGTTATACTCGCGGTGCCCTCTCAGGAGATGCGCCGGAATGTAAGGCTAATGAAGGGGCACATCGCTGAGGGGGTGCCTATTTTGAGTGCATCCAAAGGGCTGGAGACCGGCAGCGCAAAGAGAATGACCCAGGTAATCGCTGAGGAGCTGGATCCAGAGCACAGGTCAAAAATCTGTGTTCTCTCCGGGCCAAATCTCTCAAAAGAGATCGCGCGGGGGCTTCCGGCGGCAACGGTGATCGCGGCCCATGATGATAAGGTAGCGGAGAGGGTCAGCGAGATCATGCACTCACCTTCTTTTCAGGTTTATCCCAGCGAGGATGTGGTGGGGGTGGAGCTGGGGGGAGCGTTAAAGAACATCATCGCTCTGGGAGCGGGAATGGTCGATGGGCTGGGCTATGGGGATAATGCGAAGGCGGCCTACATGGCGCGCGGGCTTACCGAGATTGCAGGCCTTGGTGCGGTTCTGGGGGCAGACCCCATCACCTTCCTCGGGCTTGCCGGCCTGGGCGACCTGCTCGCCACCTGCGCCAGCACATTGAGTCGCAATCACACCCTTGGTGAGGGGTTGGCCAAGGGTCGCTCTATAGAGGAGGTAATGGCTTCCCTGGGCAGCACCGTCGAGGGGGTGCCCACCACCGCCGCTGCCCTGAAGCTGGCCAGAGAGCTTGGTGTGGCGATGCCCATCACCGAGCAGATCTACCGTGTGCTCTTTGAGGGCTTCGACCCTGCCCAGGCGATGGCCGAACTCATCGGCGGCTCTAAATCGCGGCACTCATAGAGTATCGCGGTAGCGGCAACCAGGCCTGCGGTCTCCGCTCGCACCACCCGGCCTCCCAGGCTGATAGGAAGAATGCCACAACCCCGGGCAAATTCCACCTCGAACGGAGAGAATCCTCCCTCAGGACCGATGAAGAGGTTAACCGACAACGAATTTTTTTCTGATATAATCCTCTGTCGGTAAATCTCGCGTCGCAGTGCAGTGCGCAGCCCCGATACCTTCTCCCCTTCCCAAGCTAGTACAGAAAAACCCATTGCCGACTGACAGGCTTGCTTGAAGAGCAACGCAGGCTCAAGGGAAGGTAGCTTTCCCCGCTGCGATTGTTCCGCTGCCTCAATAATGATTCTCCGCCAGCGCTCCACCCTTTTATTCCGGGGATGTCCCGCGATACATCGCTCGCAGATCACGGGGACGAAGCCGGAGATACCAAGCTCGGTACATTTCTGAAGGATAAATTCAAATTTACTGCTCTTGAGCAGCGCTTGATAGAGGGTGATCCTGGTGCCAGGCTCAGCCGCCGCTCTCTTCTCACATATCACGCCGGCGACATATTCCCTGGTCACCCTCGCCAACGCTACCTCATACTCCCAGCCGCTATCATCCAGTACTGCAATGTGATCGCCGCCCCGCAATCGAAGCACATCCCTCAATTGATGAACCAGATTGCCCTTGATGACCACCCTCTCCTGGTCGATCCAGTCCGGCGGGATAAAAAAGCGGTGCATTTCCCTTCCCTAGCTCAATGCCTCCCTAAGTCATGCTTCAAAGAGGTCCCTGAGCCGGTGGAATAATCCCTTCTCCTCCTGGGGCATTACCGTCGGGCCCAGGGTCTTCGACAGCTCCTCGAATATCCTGCGCTGCTCCTCATTCAGGGTTTCGGGGGTGACTACATGGACCATCACTAGCTGATCCCCGCGACCTCCGCCCCGAAGATGAGGCACCCCCTTTTCCTTGAGTCTGAAGAGCCTTCCTGTTTGCGTTCTTGGAGGAATCTTGAGCGGGGCCGGGCCATCCACTGTAGGCACCTCGACCTCAGCGCCCAGCGCTGCTTGGGCGAAATTGATTGGTAGGTCGTAGAGGATGTCATCACCCCGGCGTTTGAAGAACTGGTGCTCCTCCACCGAGAGGGTAACGTAGAGGTTCCCGGTGCTACCACCCCGCGTTCCGGCATTGCCCTCCCCGCTGAGGCGGATCTGTGAGCCATCGTCCACCCCGGCAGGAACAGTGATGGCGATCCGGCGCGCCTTCTGCTCCTTGCCTGAGCCTCGGCATTGGGGGCAGGGCGTGGTAATAATCCTCCCCTCACCACCGCAGCGGTGGCAGGTGGTGGTATTTACGAACTGCCCGAAAATGCTCCGCTGCACCCGGCGCACCTGCCCGGTGCCATTACACTCCGGGCACCTTGCGGGCTGGCTCCCCGGCTCACTTCCCACACCGTGACATTGTGAACAATTCTCGATGCGCCGGATCTCGATTTCCATCTCGCATCCGAAAGCCGCCTGTTCAAAGGTGATGTTGAGGTTGTAGCGAAGGTCAGCGCCCCGCTGTGGGCCGCGTCTGGTGGCTGTGGTCGCTCCGCCGAAGAAGGCATCAAAGATATCGCCGAAGCCACGGAAGATATCGAAGCCCTCAAAGCCTTTGCCATAGCCATCACCAACATGCCCGAACCGGTCGTAGGTTTCTCTCCTCTCGGGGTCGGAGAGCACCTCGTAGGCCTCATTAATCTCCTTGAACCTCTCCGCGGCCTCATCCTCCCGGTTGTGGTCGGGGTGGTACTGGAAGGCAAGCTTACGGAAGGCCCGCTTTATCTTCTCATCAGAGGCAGATCGCTCCACCCCCAAAATTTCATAATAGTCTCGTTTTATAGCCATATTTCAAATTCCAGGGACGAAGGTTAACATTTTATTATATTTCACCTGTTGCTTTATTACAAGTCATGTTCCTCTAGTCTGGTTCAGATAGACGGGTGTCACGTGTGATTGTGGATTTCGCCTGTTACCATTACCATGATCTCCACGGTGAAACAACCTTGGAGACGTTTAGAGGAGAAGACATCCACGCCATACTGTATATTCAAATAGGTAGACACTATATAGAGGGCAAAGTATGGGCTTATGGGTAGGTTGGAGCATCCGCTCCAACAACGCCTAGAGCCGATGCTCTAGGCTACCCAATCTGTCATTGCGAGCCCCGAATTGGGCCGAAGTGTCGGCCGACCTGTCGGCCTCGGGGCGCGGCAATCCCCACGTAGCATGACAGAACACCACTGAGACCCAATACCCTCCGCGTGGCCTCGATCCGCCGGGTGGGCTGGCCGACGTCGGCCAGCCTACTCATTGTCATGCTGAACTCGTTTCAGCATCTCGATCATGAGGTTCCGAAACAAGTTCGGAACGACAGGAAGGGGCGAACCACACTGTCATTGCTTGGCAATCCCCACGTATCATGACAGAACACCACTGAGATTGCTTCGTCGCTCACGCTCCTTGCAATCCAACATGCCACTTGCCAGCGGCACCACGGAGGATGAGAATGTTGCATGTTCGCACCGGCTTTGTCTGTCAGTACTACGGAAGCAGGAACCCGGAGACCGGTCGTCCTGGATTCCCGCCTTCGCGGGAATGACAGATAAATGCGGGAATGACACGGGCGTAGAGTTCATCCAGACATATCAGGGTATTTTCGTGGCAATGACAGGTAAAACGGGCTAGTGGTGATGTGACACTAATGTACTGGACGAATACATCGTCTTGACAAAGGAAAAGAAAAGGTAGTAAATTAGTATCATTAGCACTCTCGGGTTGCGAGTGCTAATCAATGAGTAGCCATGTTAGCGGAGCGGAAGGAGCATATCCTCAGGATTATCGTTGGTGAATATATCTCGCTGGCGAGCCCGGTGGGTTCGGAGGCGATCGCCCGCCGCTACGGGCTTGGGCTGAGCGCCGCCACGATCCGCAACGAGATGGCACGTCTTGAGGAGGATGGCTATATTATCCGCCCCCATATTTCAGGGGGAAGCGTCCCTTCAGATAGGGGCTATCGATACTATGTGGAGTCTATGGTTCAGGAGGAGGTCCCCCTGGAGGAGCAGCGGATGCTCTCCCATCTCTTCCACCAGGTGGAGCGGGAGCTGGCGGAGTGGAACCGTCTGGCTGCGGCCCTGCTGGCTCGCATGGTTCACAATGTGGCGATTGTTACCTCCCCTAAGGCAGCGGCGTCCCGGATTAAGCACCTGGAGCTGGTGGCGCTTCAGGAGTCCCTTGCGCTGCTCATCCTACTCCTTCAACAGGCGAAGCTTAAGCAGCAGCTAATAGCCTTTGATGAGGTGATATCGCAGGGGGAGCTTGGCACTATTTCCCGTAAACTAAGTGCCCTGTTTCAAGGTTCGACCAGGTCTCAAGTCCTGACCAGGAATGAGGGGCTTTCCCCGATTGAGGAGCAGGTTAAAAATGCTGTCGTGCAGATCATGGCGGGGGAGGATGAGCGGAGGTATGAGGAGCCCTATATCGAGGGGCTACGCCATATATTAACCCAGCCGGAGTTTGCCCATGCCCAGAATATGCTGTGCCTTATGGAAGTGCTGGAAAGCAAGGATATGGTCAGGTACCTGCTCCCCGAGATGCTCGTTGAGGGTGGTGTCCGGGTGATTATTGGAGCGGAGAATCGTGAGGACGCAATGAAGGAGTGCAGTTTGGTGGTCACCCGGTATGGCGTCCCAGGAGAGGTTAATGGTGTCCTTGGCGTGATCGGCCCCAGGCGGATGCCGTACGGCAGGGCGATCTCCTCGGTGCGCTACATGGGTTCACTAATGAGCGACCTTGTCGCTGAGTTATATACTGGGCCAGGGAGGCAATAGCCCGTGGCTGAGTGGGATCGGTGTGGGGCGGGCAAATAAACAGGAGTGTTACCATGGATGAGAGAGACCCTAGCGCTGAGGAAGTGCCCCCGGTAGTGGAAGAGGGGGCAGAGGGGAAAGATGATGTGGCATCGTTGAAAAAGGCGCTCGCTGAGGAGCAGGCCAAGGCTGAGAGCTATCTGGTCAATTGGCAACGGGCCCAGGCGGACTTTATAAATTTCAAGAGACGCACCGAGCAGGAGCGAAACGAGGTGGCCATACTTGCCAGTACCAGACTTATGCTAAACCTGCTTCCTGTGCTCGATGACCTGGAGCGGGCTCTGGAGAGCGTCTCGGAGAAGCTTAGCGGGTTCACCTGGGTCGATGGCATTGAGCTTATATATCGCAAGCTTAAAGCGACCCTGGAGGGTCATGGGCTCAGTGAGATTAAGGCCCTTGGCGAGCCCTTCGACCCTAACTGTCATGAGGCGGCGCTCTATGCTGAGGGGGAGGAGGGGAAGGTTATCGAGGAGCTGCAGAAGGGCTATAGGCTTCATGATCGGGTGCTGCGCCCCTCTATGGTGAAGGTGGGCAAGGGGCAGGAAGAGAAGGACGAGAAGGAAGAAACATCTCAGGAAGAAGTACAGGAGGAGAGCAATGGGTAAAGTAATCGGCATCGACCTGGGAACGACCAATAGCTGTGCTGCAGTGATGGAGGCCGGCGAACCCACGGTGATCCCCAGTGCGGAAGGGGGTCGCATCACCCCATCTACGGTGGCGGTAAGTAAGAGCGGGGAGCGGCTGACGGGGCAGGTCGCGAAGCGACAGGCAATCACTAACCCTGATAATACCATTTTCAGCATCAAGCGCCTCATGGGGAGGAAGTTCAAAGAGGAGACGGTGGAGTATGACAAGAAGCTCTTGCCCTATAAGATAGCCGAAGCCCCCAATGGCGATGCTAGGGTGGTCATGGGGGATAAGGAGTACAGCCCCGCGGAGATTTCGGCAATGGTCTTACAGAAGATAAAGACGGATGCCGAGGCCTACCTTGGTGAAAAGATCACTGAAGCGGTGATAACCGTGCCTGCCTATTTTAGCGATAGCCAGCGCCAGGCGACCAAGGACGCGGGCAAGATCGCCGGGCTTGAGGTTCTCAGGATCATCAACGAGCCCACTGCGGCATCATTAGCCTATGGTATGGATAAGAAGAAAGATGAGACCATTGCCGTATACGACCTGGGCGGTGGCACCTTCGATATCTCCATTCTGGAGCTGGGCGGTGGCACCTTTCAGGTGAAGTCGAGCAAAGGTGACACCCACCTTGGCGGCGATGACTTCGATCAGCGGGTCACCAATTGGCTGTGCGACGAGTTCAAGAGGGACCAGGGGATTGACCTGCGGCAGGATCGCATGGCGCTGCAACGGCTCAAGGAAGCGGCGGAGAAGGCGAAGTGTGAACTCTCCACGGTGCAGCAGACGGATGTCAACCTCCCCTTTATCACCGCCGACGCCAGTGGCCCCAAGCATCTCAATATTACCCTTACCCGGGCCAAGCTGGAGCAATTAGTGGGCGACCTGGTGGAGCAGACCATTGGTCCCTGTCAGCAGGCGCTCTCCGACGCCGGTATTAAGTCGGCTCAGGTCGATGAGGTAGTCCTGGTTGGCGGGCAGACACGCATGCCCTTGGTTCAGGAAAAGGTAAAGCAGTTCTTCGGCAGGGAGCCCTCCAAGGGGGTTGACCCCGATGAAGTGGTGGCCGTGGGGGCGGCAATTCAGGCAGGGGTGCTTAAGGGGGAGGTTAGTGATGTGCTCTTGCTGGATGTCACCCCGCTCACCCTGGGTATCGAGACTCTTGGCGGGGTTATGACCACACTCATCACCCGAAATACTACTATCCCCACAGCGAAGAGTCAGATCTTCTCCACCGCTGCCGATAACCAGCCCAGCGTGGAAATCCATGTGCTTCAGGGGGAGCGTGCCATGGCTACCGACAATAAGACGCTGGGGCGGTTTATGCTTGATGGCATCATCCCCTCTCCCCGGGGCATGCCTCAGATCGAGGTTACCTTCGACATCGATGCCAATGGCATTGTGAGTGTTAAGGCCCAGGATAAGGGGACGGGTAAGGAGCAGAAGATCGTAATTACTGCCTCCAGCGGGCTCTCCAAGGAGGAGGTGGAGCGGATGCAGCGGGATGCGGAGGCGTATGCTGCCGATGATGCTAAGCGCCGCGAGGAGGTGGAGACCAGAAACGCCGCCGATACCCTGGCCTATACCGCGGAAAAGACGCTTCGGGAGCAAGGGGATAAAGTGCCTGCAGAGCTCAAGCAGCAGACCGAGGAGAAGATTGCCAAGGTACGCTCAGCACTTCAAGGGAGCGATATAGCTGAGGTACAGCGCACCATGCAGGAGCTATCCGGGGCATTGCAGCAGGTGGGCGCCGCTGTATATCAAGCGCCGCCTGGTGCGGAGGCGCCCCCCGGCGAGGAGGAGCCACCAAAGACCGATGAAGGGACTGTAGAGGGTGAGTTCCGCGAGGTTTAGGGAGCGCTAGCCTGAAGAGAGAGGGCGGAGGTCTATCCTCCGCCTTTTTCGTTCAAAGCGATAGGCGGGATTCCCCATCATGGGAATGAGGACAGAAGGTTGACCCATTACTGCCACTTTGCTATACTTTCAGAAGTTATATTTCGAACTTTACGGTTGCAAAAGAAATTGGGGCGACTTTGAAAAAACCCGATTTTCTCTAATGAAGGCTTGTATAGGGCGATAGGGGATTAGATATTGCACGTGCGGATCACAGGGTGGGGGAAGTATCTGCCAGAGCGGGTGCTCACCAATAAAGACCTGGAGAAGATGGTGGACACCTCGGATGAGTGGATCGTGACCCGCACCGGAATCAGGGAACGGCGCATCGTAGGTGATGACGAAGCGACGTCGACCATGGCGGTAGCGGCGGGACGGGGGGCCCTCGAAGTTGCCGGGCTTTCGCCAAGCCTGCTCGACATGGTAATCGTGGCCACCAATAGCCCGGATAGGATGATGCCGGCCTCCGCTGCCCTGGTACAGCATGCCCTGGGCGCCAGGAATGCTGCTGCCTTCGATGTCGTTAGCGCGTGCAGCGGTTTTATCTATGCCCTGGTTACCGCTTATCAGTTCATTGCCGCAGGCGCTTACAAGAATATACTAGTAGTGGCCAGTGAGGCGATAAGCCGTGCAATGAACTGGGAGGACCGCTCAACCTGTGTGCTTTTTGGCGATGGCGCCGGGGCGGTAGTGGTGCAGGCAAACGAGCACGCCTCAGCAATTTGCACAGCTATGGTATCACCCGTTGAGCCTTGGAAAGGGCGATAGGGGATTAGATATTGCACGTGCGGATCACAGGGTGGGGGAAGTATCTGCCAGAGCGGGTGCTCACCAATAAAGACCTGGA
>JABUBL010000639.1_pt1 | contig 10854 bp, 14 predicted proteins | sample 7240371 | NCBI WGS metagenome assembly JABUBL01 (sample SAMN07256343, study PRJNA390944) | subsurface metagenome | isolation source: Methane hydrate marine sediment | place: Pacific Ocean: Eastern North Pacific, ODP site 1244 | collected 2002
GGGGCGGGAGACCACCGAGGAGGATATCGCCCGCGTCCTCGAGATATCGCCCAGGATCATCGCCAAGCTGCGCGCTATGTCCCCAATGTTACAGAGCAGCATATAGGAGAGTGATGTATAGCGAACAGGTAATGGAGCACTTCCGGAATCCCAGGAACGTAGGGGAGATAGAGAACCCTGATGGCATCGGCCATGTGGGGAACCCGGTTTGTGGCGATATCATGGAGCTATACATCAAGGTAGAGGATGGCACCATCGTTGATGCTAAATTCAAGACCTTTGGCTGTGGTGCGGCCATTGCCACCAGCAGCATGGTCACTGAGCTGGTGAAAGGGAAGCGCGTGGCGGAGGCACTTAAGATCTCAAATCGAGCAGTGGCCGAGGCTCTGGGTGGGCTTCCTCCCATTAAGATGCACTGCTCTGTCCTGGCCGAGGAGGCGCTCAAATCCGCCATCGATGATTATCTAAATAACTCCAAGAGAAGTGAAAATGAGCGAACTCCCTGAGATCGGCAAGATCTCCCCTGAAATCTTCAGTGAGTTGATATTCCCTCGCCTGGGTGCCAGGAGCGAAAGGGTGCTCGTAGGACCTCAGCATGGCGTTGATGTAGGAATCGTGGAGATTGGAGATAAGGCAGTGGCGCTGACCACAGACCCAGTGTTTATCGTTCCCGAATATGGATGGGAGCGGGCTGCCTGGTTTGCCATTCACATCCTGGCCTCAGATGCGGTGACCAGCGGCCTGAAACCATGCTTCATGGCCATAGACCTAAACCTCCCTATGGAGATAACAAAAGGACAGCTGGAGGTAGTCTGGGATACGATGCATCGAGAGTGCGAGAAGCTGGGCATCTCCATCGTTTGCGGTCATACCGCCAGATATGAAAATTGCCATTACCCCATGGTTGGTGGGGCCACGGTGCTCAGTGTAGGTGAAAAGCATGAATACGTTACCCCCCAGATGGCAAAGGCCGGGGACAAGATAATAATCACCAAGGGGCCAGCTATCGAGGCAACGGGTATCTTCGCTACCATGTTTCCTAAGCTTATAGAGAAGGAATTTGGGGCTGGCTTCAGCCAACGAGCACAGGAGATATTTTACAAGATGTCAGTGGTGGAGGACGCTATGACCGCAGTGAGCGTGGGGGTGAGAGATGAAGGGGTCACCGCGATGCACGATGCCACCGAGTGCGGCGTATGGGGCGCTCTATACGAGATCGCTCAGGCTGCGGATTTAGGGGCTAGAGTGGAGAAGGAACAGATCGTGGTTGAGGACTGCGTAAGGGAGATATGCCAGTATTTTGGCATTGACCCCTATGCTGCCATCAGCGAGGGGACATTGATTATCGCCTGTTGTGAGCATAAGGCTGGGGAGGTGATCGAGGCGCTATCCCGAAAAGGGATCGCCTCATCGGTTGTCGGGGAGTTGATAGATCCAGGGCATGGCATGATCCTGGTGGAAGGGGGGAAGGAGGGGGAACTGGAACACCCCAGGGTCGATCCCTTCTGGAACGCCTTTTATGGCGCCCTTGACAAACATGCTAATACGGAGAGGTGAGTGGAGGAGGCGGGTTATGAGTACAGAAGAGGAAATCCTGAAGTCCAGCCGAGTCATTGCTGTGGTTGGGCTTTCCCCAAAGCCTGATCGCCCCAGCCATGGGGTAGCGAGCTACTTAAAAGAGCATGGGTATAGGATCATCCCGGTGAACCCTCATCAGAAGGAGATACTGGGGGAGCCTAGTTACCCTAACCTCGGTTCCATTCCCCAACCAGTGGACGTGGTAGACGTCTTCCGCCGCTCCGAAGAGGTGCCAGGCATTGTGGAGGAGGCGATTAAAATAGGGGCCAAGGCAGTGTGGTTGCAAGAGGGGGTGATAAATGAGAGGGCCGCGACCCGAGCTAAAGAGGCCGACCTCTTGGTAGTTATGGATAAATGTATGTTTAAGGAGCACCAAAAATGGGGGGGGCAAAATGAAAGTATTAGCGATTAATTCCAGCCTACGCAAAGGGGGCCAGAGCAGAACCGAAATAATGATGAACCATCTGGTCGAAGGAATGCGTGAGGCTGGTGCCGAGGTGGAGGTGGTGCACCTTCGCCAAAAGAAGATCAAGTACTGCATCGGCTGCTTCACCTGCATGACCAAGACCCCTGGCAAGTGCGTTCACCAGGATGACATGACCAACGAACTGTTCCCCAAGTGGCTGGAATCCGATCTAGTCGTCTATGCCACCCCCCTTTTCCACCACACCGTGAATGCCCCCATGAAGACCTTCATCGAGCGTACGTTTCCAATATGCGAACCGTTTCTCGAACAAGACAAGAGTGGCAGATGGGTTCACCCTCAGCGCTATAGGTACCCGGCAGCCGTGGTTCTTTCCGTCTGCGGGTTTCTGGAGGAGTCAGCGTTTGAAGCGCTCTCACACTATGTGAATTTCCTGTTCCACGGTGAAAACAGAAAACTTGTGGCTGAAATCTACCGGCCCGCCAGCAACGTAATTACACATATCCCCGTGGAAACACAAGCTAGACGACATACTCGATGCCACCGGGCAGGCGGGACGCGAATTGGTGGAGTCCATAGCAATCTCTCCGCAGACAATGGCCCGGATCAAACAGCCTATAATAGATGATGTTCAATCCGTTAGAGATGTTACCAATCTATTTTGGAAGACCTGCATCGCAGAAGGGGTAACACCCAAGACATTCGAGCAGAGAGGCATGATACCACGCCCCGACTCCATTGAAACCTACATGATACTCATGCGGTTGGGATTTAATGCCCAGGCAGTGGGTGATACCAAGGCGGTGCTGCAGTTCAAGTTCTCAGGTGAGGTGGAGGGTTCGTGCTATTTCACAATCGAAAAGGGAACTATCAAGGCGACATTGGGAACCGCCGATAAACCTGACCTGACCGTCGAGGCTCCTTTTGAAGTGTGGATGGACATCGTTACTGGCAAGGCCGACGGCACGCAGATGTTCACGGAAGGGAAATACCAGGCCGAGGGTGACATATCCCTCATGGGACTGTTCGGCTAGTGATAATGGGAATGCAGAACCCGAAAAACATCGGCCTGGGTGATGATATTTGCTGTATGTATATGAAACAAGGAAGAAAAACAGTAATGCCAGATAATTTGGAAAGTCTCTTTGGTAAATGAATGGGGGGATAATATAGATACAGTATTTGATATGGGAAATACCGACTAGAAGGAGGATGCTATGAAAGCGATTGTATATACAAAATACGGGTCACCTGATGTTCTTGAATTAAGAGAAGTAGAAAAACCTACTCCCAAGGACAATGAAGTACTCATCAAAATATTTGCAACAGCAGTATCATCAGTGGACCCGAGATGGCGAAGTTTCACATTCTCTCCCTTGTTCTGGCTCCCCATGCGAATAATGTTAGGTCTCAGAAAACCAAGAAAAAAAATACTAGGGACTGATCTAGCCGGGGAAATTGAATCAGTAGGCAAAGATGTAAAACTTCGCCATACGGGTCACCTGATGTTCTTGAATTAAGAGAAGTAGAAAAATCTACTCCCAAGGACAATGAAGTACTCATCAAAATATTTGCAACAGCAGTATCATCAGTGGACCCGAGATGGCGAAGTTTCACATTCTCTCCCTTGTTCTGGCTCCCCATGCGAATAATGTTAGGTCTCAGAAAACCAAGAAAAAAAATACTAGGGACTGATCTAGCCGGGGAAATTGAATCAGTAGGCAAAGATGTAAAACTATTTAGGACAGGTGACCAAGTTTTTGGAACTACCCCCGGTTTTGGTTGTCATGCCGAGTACAAATGTCTGCCTGAAGAAGGGAGGCTGGCAATAAAACCGGCCAATATGACCTATGAGGAAGCCGCCGCCGTTCCTGATGGGGCATTAACCGCATTGATTTTCCTTAGAAAAGGAAATATTCAGAGCGGACAAAAAGTTCTTATCAATGGCGCTTCTGGAGCGGTAGGGACTGCTGCGGTACAGCTTGCCAAGTACTTTGGGGCAGAAGTTACTGGGGTATGCAGTACCACGAATTTAGAGTTGGTAAAATCTCTGGGAGCCGATAAGGTAATTGATTACACTAAAGAGGATTTTACCAAAAGCGGCCAGACCTATGACATTATTTTTGACACGGTAGGCTGGAGATCATTTTCACGTTGTAAAAGCTCGCTAAAGCAAGGAGGAATCTATCTTTCAACTAACCCTGGGCTGTCAATGTTTATTCAAATACTATGGACTTCAATGATAGGTAGCAAGAAAGTAAAATGGGTGGCATCAGGATTAAAGGCTAAGGCTGAAGATCTAATCTTCATCAAAGAGCTTATTGAGGCGGGAAAGATAAAATCAGTCATAGATAGACGCTATCCGTTGGAACAAATGGCCGAGGCTCACAGGTATGTCGAAACAGGACACAAAAAGGGAAATGTAGTAATAACTTTGGAACATAATAACAAAACCTAATAAATTGGAGGAATACTTATGAAAGCAATTGTATACACAAAATACGGATCACCGGATGTTCTTCAACTCAAAGAGGTAGAAAAACCTACTCCCAAGGACAATGAAGTACTGGTAAAAGTTCATGCAGCATCTGTAAATGACTGGGACTGGGGTCTCCTGAGAGGTAAGCCGTTCGTGAACCGCCTGCTATTTGGGCTTCTAAAACCAAAAATCAAGATACTCGGAGTTGACATAGCGGGGCGGGTTGAAGCGGTTGGCAGAAACGTAAAGCAGTTTCAGCCGGGTGATGAGGTGTTCGGGGACATATCCGGGTGTGGTTGGGGCGGGTTCGCCGAGTATGTATGTGCTAGTGAAAATGCATTAGCGTTGAAATCGGCCAGTATGACATTCGAGGAAGCAGCGGCCGTACCTCAAGCGGCAGTCCTAGCTCTGCAGGGTCTCCGTTATAAGGGACAGATTCAGCCAGGACAAAAGGTTTTGATTAATGGTGCTGGTGGTGGTGCGGGTACGTTTGCGGTGCAGATTGCTAAATCATTCGGGGCTGAAGTGACTGGCGTGGACAGTATGAGGAAATTGGACATCATGCGCTCGATTGGTGCAGACCAGGTCATTGATTACACTCAAGAAGATTTCACCAAAAATGAGCAACGTTATGACCTTATTCTTGATTTTGCAGCACATCATTCGATTTTCGATTACAAGCGTGCATTAAGTCCCAAGGGAATTTATGTCGTGGTCGGAGGTTCCATGGCTCGAGTTTTCCAAGTTATTTTCCTGGGACCATGGATTTCAATGACCGGGAGTAAGAAAATGAGTTTGCTGGCGCATAAACCAAACAAGGATTTGGCTTTTATGAAAGAGCTTTTTGAGGCCGGCAAAGTAGTACCTGTTATAGATAGACGTTACCCGTTAAGTGAGGTTCCTGAAGCTCTCCGGTATTTTGGAAAAGGACATGCCAAAGGAAAAGTAGTAATAACTTTGGAAAGGTCTAGGTAGAGAATTTGCAGCAGGCGTTAGACGCGCTGGATGGGTAATGGCACATACCATTAGTCGTGTAAAAAGCGTACCCGCCAACTTCGGCTAGCCCATGGCTGCCGACTTCGCCACCGTGTCCCCTCGTTGACAATCCCGTCTTTAGCGAGTATTCTGCGCATTGACACGCCATTTCATGCACCCTTTCGGGGCGCCTTTGGCAAAGTTTTACGAGGCTAGTGGAGGATTGTCTGATGTCGAAAAAGCTAACGGTGATTCCGGAGCTGTGTTCTGGCTGCAGTATCTGTGAACTGGTATGCGCAATCAAACACTTCGGTGTGAACAACCCGAAGAAGTCAGCGATAAGGGTGTTGACGACGTACCCCCATCCGGTCATGAGAATGCCGATCGTGTGCAGCCAGTGTAAGGTTGCCCCATGTGCAAAGGTATGTCCCACCGATGCCCTGCGATGGATCGAGGGCGTGGTCCACCTGGACGAGGAGAGCTGCACTTCCTGCTACAAATGCATAGAGGCATGCCCCTTTGGAGCGATTTACGCTCACGAAGACTGCGACCTGCCCATCATTTGTAATATGTGTGGAGGTGACCCGGAGTGTGTCAAGAAATGCCCCAACGGGGCGCTCAGGCTCATACCTGAAGCCGCGCTGGGTGAGTCCAAACGCCTGAACAATATCCTGAGCTATACCCAGATGAAGGAAATCGAGTTCTACGAGAAGGGAGAGAGGAGGATTATCCACTACGCTGAGATAGGGAAGGAAGAGCTATGAGTCTGAAGAGTGGATATTTTAAGAAGCACCTGCACATAGACCTTACGAAGGGCAGTGCTGAACGCAGGGAACTCCCAGACGCATTTATCGAGAGGTACATCGGCGGGCGCGGCTTCGGCGCGAAACTGGTGTGGGACAACCTGAGGAAGCACGATTTCAAGATAGACCCCCTCGGCCTGGAGAACCTCATGGTCGTCGCACCGGGGCCTCTTACCGGGGTATACCTGCCATCATCGGGAAAGAATTCATTTGTTGCTATCTCACCGGCTACCGGCCTCTACGGCGATTCCTCCATCGGCGGCAGCTTCGGCGTCGAGCTGCGGCAGACGGGATTAGATGTTCTCTCCATTACCGGCCGGGCACCGGAATTGTCTATCATTTTCATCGACAATGATGAAACGACGGTCATTCCCATGCCCGAACTGAAAGGGAAAAGCTGCCTGGAGGCTGAAGGAAGGATCAAGGAGCGGCTGGGCACCCATGCGGTACATGTCGCTATCATCGGTGTGGCGGGCGAGAACATGGTGAGATTCGCCTGTGTCAATACTGACTGGGGCCGCAACGCCGGCAGGACAGGTATAGGGGCGATCATGGGGTCAAAGAACCTCAAGGCGATCGTACTGCGGGGACACAAGGACATTCCCGTTTATGACGTTCCCGGGCTGGTGGCGGAGACCGAGAAGGCCTGTAAATACCTCCAGGAGCACAAGTATTTCAAGATGTGGCAGCAGGAAGGCTTGATGAACGTCATCGAGTACGCTAATGAGAAGGGGATTCTGCCGGCATATAATTTTAAGGATAGCGTTTTTACCAAGCACGACCAGATCAACGGCGCGATGATGCTCGATCAATATAAGATAGGCGATAGCGCGTGTTTTTCGTGTACCATGTGCTGCGGCAATATCTGCCTGGTGAAGAACGGGAAATATACGGGCACTGTGGTCGAGGGGCCGGAATATGAATCGTGCGCCATGCTGGGCCCGAACCTGGGAATCGATAATTTCGCTGCGATTCTCTCCGCAAACCGGCTGTGCGACGAACTTGGGGTGGATACGATTTCGACAGGCAATATCGTGGGAGCGGTGATAGAGGGGTACGAGAAGGGGATTCTCTCGCTATCCGACCTCGACGGCAAGGAGATCACCTGGGGGGATGAGGACGCCATCCTGGAGCTGATACAAAGAATCGCCGACCGGCAGGGCATCGGCGACGTTCTCGCCGATGGGGCTCGTCGCATTATCGATAAGTGGCCCGGGATGGACAAGATCATTCTCCAGGTCAAGGGCCTGGAACAGTCGGCTTACGACAGCCGCCCCAGCATCTCGATGGGGCTGGCATACGCAACCTCGGACATAGGCGCACACCACACGCGGGCGTGGACTATCGCCAAGGAGATGGAGGAGGGGCAGGACTGGTCTGACGACCAGAAGGTCGATACTGTAATCTATCACCAGAAGCTGCGCCCGTTATTCGACATGCTCGGTGTCTGCCGCCTGCCCTGGATCGAGCTGGGGCTGAGCGAACGGCACTACGAGAATTTCTATAAGTATGTGACGGGAAAGGAAGCATCCCTCGAACAACTCCTGGAGCTGTCGAATGACGTTTACGACCTGACTCGCCTGATAAATGTCCGCCTCGGCGTGAGTCGCAAGGACGACAGTCTTCCCCACAAGGTATGGGCTAACCCTCCCCTCACCGGGCCGAATGCTGGGAGGGTAATCGACAGGGAGGATTTCCAGAAGCTTCTTTCGCTGTACTATCAGAAGCGAGGCTGGGACCAGGACGGCATCCCGCCAGCAGGGATTGAGAAGAAGTTCGAGGATTAGCTAGGAAGCCTCCTCCCTCGAACGCTGAGGCGGGAAACTGTAGAAACAGTATATACCGTTCGCATAAACGGAGCACCCGCCAACTTCGTTTAGCCTAGGGTTGTCGACCTCGCCACCGTATCCCACCAGGTTCGCGGATTGGGAGTTGGAATACCACGGGACGATCCATTCTGGAATGCCTTCTATGGCGCTCTCCAAGAATATGCTAATATATATATATAGTGAAGGTAGTTGTGGCAATGAGCGGCGGGGTGGATTCCTCAGTGGCCGCCGCTCTGCTCAAAGAGGAGGGTTACCAGGTCATTGGCGCGACCATGCAAATCTGGCCGTCAAACGAGCTGGCCGATGAGGCGGACAGATTCGGCGGTTGCTGTGGTCTCGATGCGGTGTTAGAGGCAAAAAGGGTAGCCCACAGACTGGCTATCCCCCACTACGTAATGAACTTCAGAAACCTCTTCGCGCAAAAGGTAATTGCCAACTTCTGTCGGGAATACAGTCTGGGAAGGACCCCCAATCCCTGTATAAGGTGTAATGAACATATAAAGTTTGATGCACTACTCAGCAGGGCTAAAGGGCTGGACGCCGATTTTGTGGCAACAGGCCACTATGCCAGGATAGAACGCGATGGGGTGAGTGGCAGGTATCTTCTCAGGAAGGGGGTTGACCGCGGGAAAGACCAATCCTATGTGCTGTACATGATGAGCCAGAATCAGTTGAGGCATGCTTTAATGCCCCTAGGGGGCTTTACCAAGGAGAGGGTAAGGCAAATAGCTCGAGAACTGGGGTTGGCGGTGGCAGATAAAGCAGAGAGCCAGGAGATTTGCTTCATCCCTGATGGTGATTACACTGGGTTCCTCAAAGAATATGTGCCACAGGGGGCGAAGCCGGGGCCGATACTGGACCGAGAGGGAAACACCCTTGGAGAGCACCGGGGAATCCTATTTTATACTATCGGACAGCGCAAGGGGCTGGGCATATCAGCCAGGGAACCCTTATATGTGGTAGCCATTGACCGAGGAAGAAACGCCATTATCGTGGGCTCCAGGAGGGAGATCTATGCGGATGAACTCATCGCCGCCGATCTGAACTGGATAGCCATGGAATCGCTAAGGCATCCCATCGAGCTAAAGGCTAAGATAAGGTATCGCCACCGAGAGGCGGATGCGGTGATCACCTCTCTATCGAGAGGGGACGGGGCTCATGTAAAATTCAAACAGCCCCAGATGGCCATCACGCCGGGTCAGGCAATAGTTTTCTATCATAAGGATACTGTGGTGGGTGGTGGGACCATAGCGCAGGCAAAGGAGATGTGAAGGTACGGCTAAGATAATCGCTGTCTGCAGTAGCGAAGAGAAGGGCACCAGGAAGAAAGCGGTAAACGAGGGGATCATCAGGGATGATTACGGCCTTGTTGGCGATGCCCACGCCGATTGCTGCACCCATCGGCAGGTGAGCCTCCTGGCGATGGAAAGCATCGACAAGATGCGCGCCCTCGGTCTCACCGTAGGTCCCGGAGATTTCGCTGAGAACCTCACCACTGAGGGGATCGACCTGGTATCTTTACCCCCAGGCTCCAGGATATCTGTAGGGGAAGAAGTCATCTTGGAGGTTACGCAGATTGGCAAGGAGTGTCACACTCCCTGCGCTATCTATCGACAGGCAGGTGTGTGTGTTATGCCCACGGAGGGGATATTCACCAGGGTGATTACTGGCGGAGTGACAAGGGTCGGAGACCCGATAAAGGTGGAGACGGGAGGATAATGGACGAGATACGAGGGTTCAATATACTGCGGGTTACTGAGGAGGGTAGACGCGAAGTCGAGGACGTAGTAGCCAGGGAATTTCCCCTTACCATTATTTTGGACAACCAGGAGTTGGTAACCCTGCTCTGCACCCCGAAAGACCTGAAGTATCTGGCTATTGGCTTTCTCTCCTCTGAGGGTTTGATACAACATAAGGGGGAGATCAGGAAAATTATCCTCGATGACCGCAGGGGCGTGGTGCGTGTGGAAACCGAGGGTGATAAGGGAGGGGCTGCGGAGCTAATATTCAAGCGGCTCATAACCTCTGGTTGCGGCAGCGGGGCTGCTTTCTATCGCGCTGCTGATACTATAAATCAGGCGAAGGTGGAGTCCGAGATGAAAGTATCAGCCGGTGAGGTTTTTGCACTGGCAAAAGAATTTCAGCAGAGCTCGCAGATTTATAGAGCAACGCACGGGGTTCATAGCGCTGCCATGTGTGATACAAAGGACATCCTGATCTTCGCTGAGGACATAGGAAGGCATAATGCCGTCGATAAAATCTTTGGCAGGTGCATTCTAGAGGATATATCCACAGATGACCGGATGATAATCTCAAGCGGCAGAATCTCCTCAGATGTGGTTCTAAAGATAGCGAGAAGGAATATCCCCATAGTAATCTCCAAATCTACTCCTACAGACCTGGCAGTTGATTTGGCTGCCCGTCTCGGCGTAACCCTTATCGGCTTTGTCAGGGGAAAGAAAATGAATGTCTACACCGAGGGCTGGAGGGTAATCGGTGATTAACAGTTCAGATAGCGATGCCAGGTTAATAGAGGGAATCCTGCGCCTGAAGAGGGAGAGAAATGCCATTATTCTCGCCCACAACTATCAACTGGGCGAGGTTCAGGATATCGCCGACTTCGTGGGCGATTCTCTGGAATTGAGCCAGAAGGCGGCCCAGACAGGTGCTGAGGTGATCGTATTCTGCGGGGTTCTTTTCATGGCGGAGACAGCATCCATCCTCTGCCCCGATAAAAAAGTTCTGCTGCCGGATATTCATGCCGGC
>JABUBL010000640.1_pt1 | contig 10851 bp, 11 predicted proteins | sample 7240371 | NCBI WGS metagenome assembly JABUBL01 (sample SAMN07256343, study PRJNA390944) | subsurface metagenome | isolation source: Methane hydrate marine sediment | place: Pacific Ocean: Eastern North Pacific, ODP site 1244 | collected 2002
AATTTTATATAAGCTTCTTACCCCACGCTAATTGTCCGCGTCGAGACACGGATGACCGATGCGTTTAAAACAAAAGCCCCGCCGAAACGGGGCTAATTGAACTCAAAGAATTAGAAGGGGGCTGGCTTTCCCTTGGTACGCTTACTAAATTTCATGGGTGTTGCACTTCATTATTGAACCCGCGGAAGAATTGTGGGACAATACAGGTCCTTTTCTACGATATGCGCGGCTACATTACGAAAACGTAATATCAGCCCTTAAACTTCATGCAACTGCAAGTAAGCAGGCTCCTTCTTTGAAGAGATTTCCCTTTCAATTCTATTGGGATGTTCCATATCCGTTTGAAGCAAACTAGCGCTATGGGGATTCGAACCCCAGTCTCCTGGCTGAGAACCAGGTGTCCTAGGCCGGACTAGACGATAGCGCCACAAGGCCAATTCTATCCACAAGGCTTGATTTGTCAAGCTTGAGACTTATAGGGATGTGCAGTGGAAGATCGCGTGTTATGCTTGGACGGTCTTGACAACTGCCGAAAATTAATTATCTTTAGTGGGCTTGCAAGATGCGTATTTTCGTGTAAACTCTTGAGTGTGGAATGCAGGTCGCTAATTTTATGGAGGAGATAAGTCGGATATACCGCCTTTGTGGTGGCGGTAGGAAGAAATTTTAAGGAGGCATCATGAAGTTTGCGTGGAAACTCCTTCCACTTCTCCTTATCGCAGGGTTGTTTACTGTGGGTTACGCCGCGAAGCGAGGCGAACGTTCGAACGGACGACCCTCTGATGAGCCCTTCCTCTTGGTGGTTGGAATCGTTTCAGGCAGTATAGCCGATCAGGTGGGTATCAAGGAAGGCGATATCTTGCGTTCCTATGATGGGAACTGGGTCCAGTCCATAGAGGAGCTGGAAGCGGTAAAGAAGCTGGCCGTGGATTCGGTCGAGGTTATCTTTGACCGCGGCGAGGAAACCCTGAGCTTCATCTTTCCTCCGGGTCAGATGGGACTCTACCTCGAGCAACAACTGCCTGAGCTTGAATACACGTCGGATGCGGTTCTGCTGCAGGGAATAGGGCCCTTGGATGAGAAAGAAGGGATGAATAACTCATTTATTCTCTCGCTTGCCCGGACAGCGAACTACCTCAAGGATACGCTTGACTATACCATGCTGATGGGGCTTTCTGGGGCAGCTTTTCGTCTTCAGATGCACCATAACTGGGATATCTCGGCAGTTCTCGCTTCCGAAGGGTACCGCTGTGATCTTGTAGCCTTGGGGGCCTTGGGTTATGAGTACCGATACCTCGAGTTAGAGGAGAACATGCGCAACGTTGAAGCCGTGCGTGATGCTATAATCCAAACGGTTGATGCAGGTAGTCCTGTTATCGCCTTTCAGTTGGCGGCTTTCCCGGACTGGGGTATAATAACCGGGTACCAGAAGTCCGGACGAGAGTTCCTTGTCCGGGTCTACGAGAGTAAACGTACAGGCTACACGCTGGCCGAGGCCTTTCCCAAAAAGGTTTATCTTATTGAGGGACGCGATGTTCCCCCAATCCTAATGGAAGCCATCATCCGTTCCTTCGCGATAGCTCAGGAGGTTCTTGAGACCGAGCGCATCGGGGACTACTACTGTGGCCTCGAGGTGATGAAGAATTGGATTCAAGCCCTTGAAACGGGTGCGTTCCATAACCTCAGAGCAGAGGACTTCAATCGCATCGTCGACGCCAACGCCTGGATGTACAAGCAGCTTGCCGAGGATCGTGACTTTGCCGCTGCATATCTTAAGCGGATAGCGCCCCAGTTCCCTGATATCCAGGATAAGCTCTTGGCTATTGCAGACCTTTATGCTACAGAGGCAGAGTACCTGAATCTAGCGTTTGCATCTGAAGAAGAGATGCCCGTTGTCTGGGCCACAGACCTGGAAAGCCAGTATGACTGGACTCCCCAGATGCGTATGCGCGAGATCAACTACCTGCGTTTTGCAAGAGTAAAGGAAGACGAAGCACTCAAAATCTGGTGCGAGATCAACGCGATCTACAACCCCGAACCCGTAGAAGAAGAGGAAGCCACTGAGGAAGCCCCCCTACCCGAAGAGGAGCAGCCCGAAGAGCCGATTCAAGAGGAGGAGATACAACCAACCCAGCCTGAGAGGTTCCGCGGAGAGGCCCAGTAGCAGCAGGGCCTGGCTTTTAAGTAATCTCTGTTTCGCTGACTACCGGGATCCATGATGCCTCCTACCCGGTCACGAGATAAGCCGTTAAGTGTCGTCAACCTAAAGAATGCAGGGCTAGGCACGATTATCGTTGTTGCGTGGCCGGTTGCGCTTTCCACGCTTCTTACCCAGCTTATGATCATAGTGGACGCGTTCTGGATCGGTCGGTTGGGTTCAGTTGCTCTTGCCGCGGTGGGGGTAGCGGGCTCGGTTTTCTGGGTTCTTGTCGCACTTTCCCAGTTGACAAACGCTGGCACCATGGCTTTCGTGGCCCGTTTCGCAGGAGCCAACGACCGTTCCCAGGCCCAAGCTGCACTTTTTCACGGCCTCCTTCTGGCTGTGTTCTTGGGTGTGATTTTAGTCCTTGCAGGTGTTCCCCTGAGCAGGCCTATACTTGCCCTGTTCGGTGCCAGTCCGGAGGTGATGCAGGTGGGCACTCCTTACCTTGCCCAATCCTTTTTGTTATCCTGCCGTTCGTCTACTTTTCCGTCTGCTCCTTCACCGCCATGCAAGCAACGGGCGACACACTCACTCCGCTTCTCGTTTCCGCGGGCTCCAACGTTATTAACCTGGTGCTCGATCCCTTGTTGATCTTCGGCTGGCTGGGTTTTCCCCGCTTGGGTGTGCTTGGGGCAGGAATCGCCACCGCTGTGGCTACCCTGTTCAACGTGATAGCAGCACTCATAATCCTGAGCAGAAGAGGCTTGCTTGGAGTGGTTCCACCACGGCTAGCGATTCTCGTCCGTTTCCTCAAGGTCGGCTTCTTTGCCATGATTCAGGGGATCACCAGGCCGTTGACCGGCATGGCGATGTTCTACATCGTTGGTCGTTCCGGTGTTGTCGCTCAGGCCGCATTCACTGTGGGGCTTCGGATCATAGGCATCCCCTTTATATTCCTCACAGGCCTTACGGTTGCCACCCAGTCCCTCGTGGGACAGTATCTAGGTGCTAGGAAACCTCTTGCGGCGTCACGCATCGTTCGTCTGAGCTCTCTATCCGGGTTCCTGCTGCAAGTCATTCTCTCGACACTTCTTTTCCTCGCCGCCGGTTGGCTCGTCGGCGTCTTTGCCCCGGGGCAGGATGAGGTGATAAAGGTCGGATCGGCTTACCTGCGGGTTTTGGCACCGTTCCCAGTTTGATCTTACCCTTCTCCATGGCGTGGTCCGGAGCTCAGTACGGTGCAGGACAAACCCTAGGCCCTGCCGTGGCCGCAGTGGCGGCAAACTGGATAGTCAAGCTTCCGTTGGCTTTCGTGTTAAGTCAAATAGTCGGGATGGATACCACAGGTGTCTGGCTGGCGATAGGCGCGTCCGTCGTGGTTGAGACCGCGGTTAACGGGGGCTACTTCGCCTCAGGTAAATGGAAGAAAGGAACGCTATGATAAAACTTCGCGAGGCGACTTTCAAGGATCGCGAGGGAATCCTAAAGGTCGCATCCGCCACCTGGGAGGGCTGGGACTACGTTCCCTTATTCCTGGGTGAGTGGATTGCTGAGGGTGGCCTGTTTGTCGCTGAGATTGAAGGTAATATCGTGGGAATTACCAAGACCACGGAGCTATCTCCTGGAGAGCTCTGGCTAGAAGCCATACGCGTAGCCGAGGAACATCGCAGAAAGGGCCTGGGACGCGAGATTGCCGAGCGTCAGCTCGAGCTGGCGATCGCTAGAAAACCTAAAAGCATCCGTCTATCCACCGCCGACGTCAACACCGCAAGCCTTGCGATAATACATCACTTAGGATTCGAGGAGTACGTGGTCTTTGATTACTTCGAGCAGAGGGAGCCTTTAGGTACATTGCGGAAAGTAGAGTTAGATGAAAAGGAGTTCCTCGCCGGTGCAGAGGTCACCGAGAAGGCCTGGGTACTCGTCCGATCCAGCGAAGAGTTTGTCGCCTCAAAGGGTCTCTTGCCCCATACCTGGAAGTTCCGTAATTTCACAGAAGAGCTTTTCCGCTCCCTCCTGGAGGATGGGTTGGTTTACGTGACCCCTGAAGTCGGTGGGGTGCTGGTTCTTATGAGGAACCGCTATACGCCTGAAAGTCGAGAGATTGCGTTTCTTGAGGGCGATGAGCGCTCCCTTGAGATATTGAGCAAACTGGCTCAAGCGAAACTCGCCTCCCTACCGGAGGGCGTGAGGTTCCTGGCCTTTGCAGCCAGTAAACGCAAGCACAAGATACTACAACACTTAGGTATGAAGTTCCACGAGCGTGTCAAGAAGGTATATGTGTTTGACTATCCTCTGGACAAGAAGTGATGAAGTCGTCGTGTGTCAATTGAGTCGAGCTCCTGCAGCCACCTTGACTTTGTTTGCTCTATTGGGATAATGAACAATGCGTAAGATGGTGATCTTTGGAGCATTGCTGCTCGTGGGGTGTTGTGGGTACTCAACCCGCGCTCTCCTGCCTTCGTATCTTAAAACGATCTATATCTCCGATGTTGAGAACAAAACCCTGCGTCCCCTTCTTGCCGAGAACCTCAGGGACGGGGTTGTATTGGCTTTCACCCGAAGCGGTCGTCTGCGTGTTTCATCGGACGCCTCGGCCGATCTCGTTCTCAGGGTCAGTATCACCGGCTATAGGCGCACCGCGGCTGTCTACGATGCTTCCCGCAACGTATCCCAGTGGAAATACGAACTGCGCTTTGAAAGCCAGTGCCGGGATCAGGTAAAGAATACCGTGCTTTGGGATGATAGAAAAACCACCTCAGAGGTGCTTGACGCCGAGTTGGATGAGGAGGAGGGCATCCGCAAACTGCTCGAACGGGCGGCCGACGAGATCGTGCGCAGCACTCTGCTTGCATGGTAGCCCAGGCCTTCAACGTTCAGATAGATGAGTTGGTTACGTGCGGTGACGGGTTGGAGTATCTGGAGGCCGGTCAAGGCTGATATGTTCCCCCAGACCGCTCATATTGAACTTGTGAGTCTCATGGAGATCGGATGATTCTATTCAAGGATGCCCTGATCCACTCCCCACCGCGCAAATCCTTGCGAGCCGATCTTTTGGTTGAAGGCTCCAGAATTGCCAAGATCGGAAGGGTTGAATCCTCAGCCGATGCTGGGACTTACGAGAACAAGGTGCTCTTGCCTGGATATATAGATTCACATATCCACCTTTTAGAATACGGGTACTCACTTATCTTCCTTGACCTCCGGGAGGTTCGTAGCAGAGAGGAGTTTTTTACCTCGCTCTCATCGTATCTTTCAACTGCACGCGAACTTGGATTCCTTTACGCATTCAACTTGGCTCCGGAAAGGTTAAAGGAGACAGACTGGGAGCCACTTACGTCTGATCTTGACAAGATATCGAAAGATGTTCCAATTCTGATTCGCCGCGAGGACGGGCACTCCGTATATCTGAACAAGGCGGCGCGGCGCTGGTTGCTATATGATCAGCCCATCGAACACGCCAACGATCATCTCACCGGGCGATTCAATGAACTTGCGGTAGAACGCATGCAGGAGCGTATTCCGAGAGAGGTCAGGATCGAGGCTTTCATCAAGGCAGGAGCGGATCTCCTTGCTAAGGGGGTGACCTCTGCCGCGGTCATGATAGGCGATGAAGCGAGCCTTGGGGACGTGGAGGTTATAGGATCGGTAGGGGAGAGGCTTGGTATAGAAGCGGCACTCTTTCCCCAGAATCGGGATGTCGGCAAGATATGCGATCTTGAACTTACCCGACTTGGCGGCTGCATACTTATAGACGGCTCGTTCGGTTCCCATACCGCGGCACTCCGCGAGCCGTACACCGATGCGCCGGGCAACAACGGTATCCTTTACTTCTCGCAGAGGGAGTTAAATGCACTCGTAAAATGCACCGAAGAAGCCGGTCTGCAGATGACCTTCCATGCCATAGGAGATGAAGCGATCGAGCAGCTTCTAACGGCTTACGAAAAGACCATTGATCCTGCCAATTCCCGCAGACACCGTATAGAGCACGCCGAGCTCATGCCTCCCGATCTCATTGAGCGTGCGGCAAAACTCAATCTCATCCTCGGTGTGCAGCCTATGTTTGAGATTGCGTGGGGACAGAAGGAGGGTATGTACGCCGAGCGGCTGGGCGAGCGCCGCCGCTGGACCAATCCTTACCGTTCTATCTTAGATGCCGGTATCCGGATCGCTGCCGGCTCTGATGCACCCATAACCTTACCCGATCCTGCAGAAGGTATCACCGCTTTCCTCAATCATCCCATAGCCGAGGAGCGTATCACTGTAGAGGAAGCGGTTGCCGCATACACATCCGAAGGGGCTTACGCCGTGCATCTTGAAGAACGAATCGGTTCTTTAAGGGAAGGTCTCGATGCGGATATTCTTGTTTTCGACAGGGACCCTTTCGTTTCCAACGACTTTCATCCGATCGCAGTAATCAAGAGTGGCAAGCTTGTTGCCGGTTCCCTTTAGGGTTACGGGTGTTATTTCCTTCTGATCCAAGCTGCATATGAAAATCCCCGAAGGGGGCGGGTGTTACGGGTGTTACGGGTTACTTCTCCCAGATAACGTCAATCACCAGACCTTTCTCCAACACGTCGACAGTCCTGCACTCCCAAATCAAGGTGTCACCTTTCTCGCTTGTTGCATTGTGCTTTATTATCCTGCCGGGAACCACTATCTTTTCTCGCCACACGCCAGCATAAGAATCAGGATTGTATCCGATCAGGGTTTTGGCGATGGACTTCAGTGTTTTAATTTTGGCTCTTTCCTTACTCGAAAAGTAGGTTCTTGAAAGGTGGCAGCTGGTTGAGCCGGCCTCAGTTTTCTCCTTGAGTATCAGGATGTCCTCGTCTCCAAACTGATTAGGGATGGCGCTTATACTGTCGAATCTGCCTTCAAGCCTGAAGGTTATGATAGTGTCCAGGGTGTCGACGGAAAATACGTTTGTATGCCAGCCCGCTCCAAAGGTATGGCCGGGCTCGAACCCTTCTATTTTGATTGGGACTTTTTTAGTGTAAGGTACATCAACTTTCATTTTGAGGGTGCCTCGGCCGTCAGGGTCAATCTTCATTACCGACGTGTAGTTGAAACACCCCACCGCAAGCAGGGCCAACCCCGCCACTAACAGTTTTTTCATCACATCCTCCTTTTTACTAATCTACTTAAAAAGACGCGTTTTGTTCCATAAGGTTGCGATTGAGAGCTTCCTGACTACAATTCAATCCATGAATCTTGCGCGCGCCGCCGAAGAGATCAGCCTCTTTGCCCGTGGCTACGCACCGGTGGTGAATCTCTCGGTCAACACCTGCTGCAACCAGCGATGTCTGATCTGCCAGAGATGGCGCATGCGCTGGCAGAAGGAGCGAGATAGGCTTACGTTGGAAGAGATAAAAGACCTGGTCTACCAGCTGGTCAAGGATTTACATGTCAAGCGGTTCCGCATCACCTCTACCGAACCGCTGCTACGCAAGGATCTGCCTGAGATCGTGCGCTACATACGCAAATTCACCAGCTGCAACCTCATCACCAACGGTATGGCTTTCACCCCTGAGCTTGCCCGTGAGCTGATCGGAGCCGGTATCTCCAAGGTTCGTTTCTCCATAGACGCGCCCAACGAGGTTAACGATACGTTGCGCGGGGTCAAGGGTGCGTGGGAACGATCCAAGAAGGGAATTGAGATCCTTAAAAAAGCCAAGGAGGAGATGGGTACGCCTTACCCTTCAATCGACATCTACGCCTTCATACTCACCAAGCTTAACATCGAATACATCCCGGATATGTACCGTTTCGTGGCCCAAGAGGGACTTGATGGGCTTTCGTTCGGGATAGTATGGGAGAACACGGTTGAAGGTGTAGAGAGAACTGTCTGGAATGGCCGCAAGATAGCACGTTCCCACATGATTCCGGTTAGAGAATCACTCAAACCTACAAGAGAGCAGGTAGTGTGGCTGAGGGATGAGCTGGTCAGGATAGGACGCATCAGCAGGGGAGCCGAGAGCACCATGCACCTCGTTGAGCGCGTGCTCAAACTCCTGGAGGGTAAGCGCCGCCTCTTCCGGTGTCCCTACCACTACTTTATCAACATCAATCCGGTGGGCAACTTCATCGCCTGCACCGTGATGGGCGGTTACTCGTTCGGCAACATACGCTCCAAGAAGGCACGCGACATCTGGTTCAGCCGCCAGCACTACGAGTTCCTGACCAGGGTGGGGCGCGAGCCGTTTCCTGTGTGTCACGAGATATGTGAGGCCAAGGAGGAGCTCTACATCGCATCACTTAAGAGTGAGATACGCGGTTTGGCCATGTCCCTTTTATATCCTTTGAACCTGCGTTCGCTTCGCAACAAAAGCAGAAGCAGTCCCTAATCCTCGATCAGCTCCCCCAGGGTATGTATGCAGAAATCGGGATGGGGATAGCCGTCGTAGCAGGTGGCGCGATTTGAGGCATACAGCACGCTTCGGATACCTGACCTGCGCGCACCAAGAACGTCCAAATCGATGCGATCCCCGACGTGAACCGTTTCTTCCGGCTTAGTGCCTAGTCGATCCAGCAGTATCTTGAAGGCCTCAGGGTTGGGTTTTCGCGGGCCTATCTCGTCTGTGTAGAGGAGGTGGTCGAAGAAGGGGCTTAAGCCTTCTCTGTCCATTATGCGGCGGATTATGTGCCCGTGGGATGTATTCGAAAGTAATGCAAGCCGATAGCCGCGGCGCTTGAGTTCGGCAAGCACCTTGATGGCCTGCGGTTCTGCAACAATTGTTACTTTAAGCAGCGCCTCATCGAATGAGCGCAGAAGCTCCGAAAGGCCGCCTGCAATCTGCTTTCGAATACCTAACCGCGTGAGAAAACGGGATACGACCTCACGGGAGGAGATCTCCATCTCGGTCCGCAGCCTTTCGGCCTCGCATTCCGCGCCTGTATCTTCTAATGCGCGTTCTATTTGATCCAGAGGTATGCTTAACCCAAGTTCAGCGAGTATCCTTGAAAACTCAGCTACCCTTATCTCATCCTGCCGCCTCCACTCGGCCTCGGTCTCATAACGGCCTATCGTGTACCAGAAGTCGAAGGAGATGGCCTTGATGCCTTGAAGTATCTCGTTCTCCATCAATTGAAGAATACCTGTAGGGGACCTTTTGTCAATCAGAGCTGTGATGCTTGCGGAGTTAGTCCTCGCAATAGGAATCAACAAAAAGGGGATCTGAAGGTTCCAAAGGCCATAGGCAGGTGTGTTACGGGTGTGTTACGGGCAGGTTGACAATCTGTATGAGGTGGGGAGAATAGTTGGTGGACGACCAGGTTTTCAAGATTCCTTTTCGTGTATTCAGGTGGAATCCACATTGGGGCGATCTTGCGCCACTTGGTTTATGGATTGCGTTGTCCGGTGTTCTCCAGTTTGCTCGGCTTGCGGGTCCTAGTGCGCCGGTTATCCTTGAATGGCTCAAGCCGCTTGCCGATCTTGGATTCCTGATCGCCCCCCTCCTTTTTGTGCGGCTTATAGAGAAGCGCGGTCTTTCTTTTATTGGGATTACGCGGCGTCACATATGGTGGGCTGTGGCGATCGGTCTGCCGCTCGGACTGCTCGCCGGCTGGTTTGCCGTCTCTCGTTCTTTTGCCTTAGGAGAATTCCCGTTGCTACCTGATCCCCTCCAGGGTACGGCTTATTTTTTAGGCGCACTTTACCATCTGGCTGCAGTGGAGTTCTTCTACCGGGGTTGGCTTGCTTCACGGCTTGAGCGCTCCTACGGTTTTATCGCGGCGGTTTTGGGTTCGGCTCTGCTTTATGCCTTCTCTCCACTTGTTCTTTGGGGAACAGACCTCACGGTTCCTGCTGCGTTTTCTTCCATTGGTTTCTACTGGAGCTCTGTGTTTCCGTTTACCTTCTTCGTCGGGATTCTTCTTGCCGGTGTTGCCAGACTCACGCGCAACCTTTTAGCCCCGATCCTCGTCATGCTTCCGCAGATGATCCTGGGCGATCTTTTACCCGGAGGATTGGCCCATCGTATCGGCCATCCGGAATCCAAGATTTTGGGAACCCTGGCACTTGCAGGTATCGTGGTGGTTGTTACCTGGTTAACACGAAAGGTACACCGCAAAAATTCTCTAACAACCGAGTGAATCCCTTCGTCCCCTTAGACTTCAGAAAGTCTAATTCCTCTTAGAAAGGAATACCCAGGTCTAGCTCCTCCGCAATTTTGTGCAGCTTGGCCAGGGTGGGATCGTCTATATCCACCTCTTCTCGGTTGCGGTCCTCGGCTTCGGCTTCCTTCTCGCCTGCGATCCAGATGCGCTCGGCACCTTTCTGTCTGGGGGTGTTCTTGAGCATGCGGATGAACGAGTCCATCCTTTCCTTGAACTCGTTCGTATCACCGAAAGCGGCAGGATCAAGCGCTGCTAGGAAGTGGCAGACATCGGGCGGTTCGCCCTTGCGCCCGTATACCTCGGTTCCCATGGAGGCAAGGCTTAAGCCGCCTGAGAGTATCTCAACCACCGCTGCCAGATCATATCCCTTGTAGCCGCGACTCTCTTCGCCTGCGCCGCCAAGTGGCGCAAGTCCGCCGCCGGCACGATCCAATAGATTCTTTAAGACCTTACCCGGATCGGTGGTGGAATGACCCGCTTCGTCCGTTGCCCAGGTCTCGGGAATCTCCTTGTCCAACCGGTTGTAGACCTCAAGCTTGCCTCTGGGAACGGTGGATGTGGCCATATCCAGAACAAAGCGCCGCTCCTAG
>JABUBL010000641.1_pt1 | contig 10843 bp, 8 predicted proteins | sample 7240371 | NCBI WGS metagenome assembly JABUBL01 (sample SAMN07256343, study PRJNA390944) | subsurface metagenome | isolation source: Methane hydrate marine sediment | place: Pacific Ocean: Eastern North Pacific, ODP site 1244 | collected 2002
CCGCAATTTGTGCCTCGCACCTGGTGTGGTTAATTTCGTCGGTCAAAATAAATAGAGGGGCTTTACTTCGGACTTCAACCGTCCACCTCAAATTAGCTGGCTCCTGACCGCCGAGGTAAAGTTCAGCTACATACCCGGTGTCACGGAGATAACTGGCAATGCTGAAGCCCTGTTTCATCGCCTCTGGTTCAGCCCTAATCAAAATTCTTGGCACCAGAGGTTCAGCCAGGGTTTCCGGGGTTACCAGGTTCATCAGGCGGTCAAGGTAAAGGGCAAAACCCGAGGCAGGAATATCCTTACCACCCATTAATGGAATAAGGGCATCATATCTCCCCCCACCACCTACCTTCTCGTCACCGATAAACAACTGGAAAATCACACCAGTATAGTATTCAAAACCCCTCCCCGAGGCAATATCAATCTGGTAATTGCAACCCAGAGCTTCAAGAAGGTCAACGATATTTATGAAATCATCAACACCGGGCTCAAGCTCAGGTAAACTCGGGGGAAATAGAGCCTTCAAGTTCTTCAGATACCCTGATGATTTCCCCTTCAGGTCCAGCCAGAGGGATAGAGCCTCTTTCAGTTCGGCTCTCCCCGGCTCCAGCCCAGCTAGCACCTCTACATCACCATCCAAAATCCGGTCAAATACCCTGGCCTGCTCCCCAGGACTCAGCCCAAGCTTCGCCAGTAAAGCCCTTATTACGCCAGCATGCGATAGCCTCAACTCTATGTCACCAATCTTTAACCTTTTCAGAACTGTCAGCGCCAGCATTATCAATTCTACATCGGCGAGGGGAGACCCCACTCCTATAAGTTCAGCCCCACACTGCCACCCCTCCCTCGTCTTCTTCCCCGTCTGTTCAAAGATAAAGACATTAGCTACATAAAAGAGCTTAGCTAACTCCCTCTCTTCCATACTATCAATATAAAGCCGGGCAACAGGGATAGTGCCATCAGGTCTTAATACTACCCTATCCCCACTCCAACCATCCCAGTCAAGAAATGAATATACCTTGCCCAACATACTAGGGGTAAGTGTCCCCGTTGAAGTGAACAGATGGAGACACTCAAGGGTTGGCGTCCTGACCTCCTCATAACCGCCTTGGAGACAGCAGTCTCTAAACGCCCCCTCAATGAGGCGAAACCTTGTCATCTCCTCAGGAGATAAGTCTCGACTCCCCTTACATTTTTGAACTTTCATATGACACCGCTGACAACCAGTTGGTAAATTCTACACTAATTCGCCTAGGTATTCAACTACGACTATTTTACATATTTATAAAACCTATCCCCCTTAATCCCCCTCTCCATAATAGGAAGATGCATTCTTTGCATGAGGGGGAGAACTTTACTAAGAGGGGTTAGCGCCCCTCTTAGACACCCCATATATCAAGGAGAGTGAGGACGAGTTATATAAGAAGACTGTACCCCTTTAATTCGCCCCTCCATAACTCTCCTTATTTTGGGATAGTAATCAAGGGAGTTTTAGAGGGGCTTTGCCCCTCTAATGAAATTACCTTCCCCCCTCCCCTTGATAAGGGGAAGGGGGATAAAGGGGGATGGGGTGATAAACAATCTCTTATTTATTTGCATTAAGGCTATCACCAATTATATAATCTATTAAACATAGACTTTTTCAAGAGGGCTAATTATAGATGCTTAAAGCCTTTCGCCTTGCTTTCTTCATAGGTTTAGTCGCCGGAGCTTTACTGCCCACCGGGGTTAGAGCGGCTACCCCGGCTATTGATATCCTGCATGTTGACGGCACCATTGTTCCTATAGTGGCTGGTTATATCGACCGCGGGCTGGAGCAGGCTGAGACCAGGGGCAGCAGTATCGTTATCATTGAGCTAAATACTCCTGGGGGGCTTATGGGTACAACCCAGACGATAGTGGAGCGGATTTTGAATGCCGAAGTGCCGATAGTGGTCTATGTTTCGCCGGCTGGGGGCTGGGCAGCCTCGGCGGGCACCTTCATTACCCTAGCTTCGCACATAGCAGCTATGGCACCGGGCAGCCGCATTGGTGCTGCTACTCCGGTAACTATGGGGGAAGAATTGAGCGAGGAAATGAAGCGAAAGGTGACCGAAGATGCCGCTGCCTGGATAAGAAGCATCGCCGAAATGCGTGGTCGTGACCCCGTTCACGCCGAATTAGCAGTGAGGGAAGGTAAGTCCTATACTGTTGGTGAAGCCTTAGAGTATAACCTTATTGATTTGCAGGCTGATAACCTTCAAAGTCTTATTTCTCAACTTAATGGTATGAAGGTAACTCTAGCCACCGGGGAAGAAATAATCCTTAATACCGAGGGCTACATGGTGGACAGGACTGAGATGAGCTTCGTGGAGCGCTTCTTGTATGCTATTAGTAATCCCAACATTGCTTATATTCTCCTTTCTCTGGGAACCCTGGGAATTATAGGCGAGATTTACAGTCCGGGGACATTCTTCCCCGGAATTATAGGTGGTATTAGCCTGCTTATTGCCTTCTACTCTTTAGGCGTTCTCGATGCCTACTGGGGAGGAATATTGCTTATCTTGCTCGCCTTCGCTTTCTTTATCGCTGAGTTACTTACTACAACCTTTGGTCTGTTCACCGCCGGGGGCGTAACCTCACTGGTTATTGGCTCCCTAATCCTATTTCCTGGAGCGGGTCCAGTGGGTCAGATAGACTGGTGGCTAATTGCCACTACTGTAATTTGTATTACTGCCTTCTTTACCTTCGTGATTAACCGGGTAATCCGAGCCCACCGCCACCAGCCATCCTCAGGCAGAGAGGAGCTGGTGGGAAAGACGGCTGTAGTCAAGGTAGCCCTGAAACCCAAAGGGGTAGTTTTCATTGAGGGCGAACGCTGGACAGCAGAATCAGAGAAAGGTCAAGTAGAACCTGAGGAGGAGGTGATTATAACCAAGGTTGATGGCTTAAAACTATGGGTAACCAAGAAAGAATAAAGGAGGTAAACAAATGAATTGGGCTTTTATCGGTATAATTGTTTTAGTTGTGTTCATGCTTGCCTCAATGGCAATTAAAATCGTTCCCGAATACGAGCGGGGGGTTATCTTCCGCCTGGGACGGCTAATTGGAACTAAGGGTCCTGGGCTATTTCTCCTCATTCCTTTTGTTGACCGAATGGTAAAGGTAGACTTGCGGGTGGTAACTATGGATGTCCCCTATCAGGAGGTCATTACCAAGGACAATGTTACCGTTAAGGTAAATGCCGTGGTATACTTCAGGGTGGTTGAGCCTGAGTTCTCTGTAGTTAAGGTTTTAGACCACATCAGAGCCACCTCACAGGTATCCCAGACGACACTGCGCAGTGTGCTGGGACAATCTGAACTTGATGAACTATTAACCGCCAGGGAAAGGCTTAACCAGACGCTGCAAAGAATAATTGATGAACATACTGACCCGTGGGGGGTAAAGGTCAGTGTAGTGGAGATTAAGGAGGTTGAACTCCCCGAGTCAATGAAGCGGTCTATGGCGGCTCAGGCTGAGGCAGAGAGGGAGAGGCGAGCCAAAATCATCCATGCTGAGGGTGAGCTTCAAGCCTCAGAGAAGCTGGCTCAAGCCGGAGCTATTATTGCCAGGGAACCAACCACCCTACAGCTTCGCTACCTGCAAACACTGACTGAGGTCGCCTCGGAAAGAAATAGCACCCTGATCTTCCCCCTGCCCATCGACCTTATCAGTATGTTTATGAACCGAGGTGCTATTGCACACTCAAGCGAAGACACTACTAAATAGCCACCGGGCAAAATATTAACCTGATAAGAAGCAGGCTCAGATTTCCTACTGGAGTAGGCCGGGGATAAGATTTTAGTTAACCATCAGGGTAACATCCCCGGCTACAATTTTAGTCAGGCTTCCATCCAACTGGCGCAATAGCAGGCTGCCATCGCTGGCTACTGACTCAGCAATACCTTCATACATAGTTTCGCCTGACTTTACCTGGACTCTTTTACCCAGTGTAACCAACCTGTCCCGCCACTCTTCGTAAACAGACCCCCCTGCGGGCAGGGATAGGTATAACCTTTCTATTTCAACCAGTAGTCGCTGGATTAGACTTAAGCGCGATACTTCTCTCCCCAGCTCATCGCAAAGACTGGTGGCAATAGATTGAATCTCAGGAAAAGCAGAAAGCCTAAGGTTTACATTCACCCCAATACCTACAATAGCATAATCCACCGTGTTTCCCCGCACCTCACTTTCGATTAGAATGCCACACACCTTCCGTCCATTAATAAGAATATCGTTAGGCCACTTAACCTGCGACTTTAAGCCGGTGACTGCCTCAATACTATGAACCACAGCTAGAGAAGCTAGCATAATAAGGGAAGGCAGGTAAGACAGGCTGGGATAGAGAATAATAGACAAAGCAATACTACCCTCAGGTGATAGCCAGTCACGATTTAGCCGACCCTTCCCCGCCGTCTGCTCATCAGCAACAACAACAGTTCCCTCGGCTGCTCCCTGTTGAGCCTCTCGCTTGGCCACATCCATTGTTGAAGTCAACCGGGGATAGTAAATAACCCTCTGCCCGACAAAACGGGTATCCAAATTATTAGTAATAGAAGCCGGCGATAAACTATCTTCCATCATCCCCCGCTACCCGACTAAAGCAAGCCTTAGGGTCAAGCATCCTTGACAAACTTCCTGCTCTCCGATACTTTATTCTTTGTTGATTATATTAGTCAATAGAAATAGCGGAGCTAATCGGGAATACACCGCTTTGGCTCTGGGCTACTGCTTTTCCATAATACAGGAGGAGATACAGTGAAGGTAGTGGTGGCGATGAGTGGTGGTGTGGATTCCTCGGTTGCTGCTGCCATTCTGGCCCAGGAGGGCTATCAGGTGATCGGGGTCACCATGCAAATCTGGCCTTCGGATAAGCAGGCGTCTGAGGTAGACAGGTTTGGTGGCTGTTGCGGATTTGGTGCCATAGAAGATGCTAAAATGGTAGCCCATAAGCTGGGCATCCGTCACTATGTAATGGATCTCAGGGACATCTTCCATCAAAAAGTTATCGCTGATTTCTGCCAGGAGTATAGCCGGGGAAGGACACCAAATCCCTGTATCAGGTGCAACCAGTATATTAAGTTTGATGCCCTGCGGGAAAGGGCTAAGGGTTTGGGTGCCGATTTTGTGGCTACCGGACATCATGCTAGAATAGAGAGGGATAAGGCTAAAGGAAGATACCTTCTCAAAAAAGGGGTTGACCGGGGCAAAGACCAGTCCTATGTGCTCTATCCACTGACTCAAGAACAACTAAGGCATACCCTGTTGCCCATAGGGCGCTTTACCAAACAAAGGGTAAGGGAAATAGCCGGAGAACTGGGACTGCCGGTAGCAGCCAAGCCGGAAAGTCAGGAGATTTGCTTTATCCCTGACGACAATTACCCCCGGTTCCTCAAACAGTTCATTCCCGAGGCAGTAAAACCGGGACCGATACTGAATGAGCAAGGGAGCACCTTGGGAGAGCACCGGGGAATTTTGTTCTATACCATAGGTCAGCGTAAGGGGCTGGGCATATCAGCCAGGGAACCATTATATGTAATAGCCATTGACCAGGAAAGAAATGCCATTGTGGTAGGTAGCAAACAAGCAGCATATGGAAACGAGCTTATCGCCTCCGGGTTAAACTGGATAACTATAGCCCGGCTAGAGCAGCCGGCCACGGTGAAGGCTAAGATAAGATACCGTCATAAGGAGGCCGAAGCAACTATAGCCCCAGTGGATGAAACCAAAGTTTATGTAAAGTTTAAGGAACCACAGATGGCAATTACCCCGGGGCAGGCAATAGTCTTTTATGATGGAGATACTGTGGTGGGTGGAGGAACGATAGAGAAGGTAAGGAAGTGATAATATGGCTAAAATAATTGCCGTTTGTAGAAGTGAGAAGAAAGGGACCAAGAAGAAAATTATAGCTGAAGGTGAGCTTAGAGAAGATTATGGACTTGCCGGTGATGCTCATGCCGATGGCAACACTCATCGTCAGGTAAGCCTGCTGGCAATTGAAAGTATTAATAAGATACTAAGCATGGGATTCGATGTCGGCCCCGGTGATTTTGCCGAAAACCTCACCACTGAAGGGATAGACCTGATGTCACTGCCTGTTGGCACACATATATCTATCGGGGATGAGATTATCCTGGAACTTACCCAGATTGGCAAGGAGTGCCATAGCGGGTGTGCTATCTATCGCCAGATAGGCAAATGCATCATGCCTCAAGAAGGAGTATTTACCAAGGTAATCCACGGTGGACAGGTCAGGGCTGGAAACATAATAAAGGCGGCGGAGGATAAAAGGTAATAGGTATGATAGAGAAATTCCCCATACTGCGGGTTACCGAACAAGGTAGGAGCGAGGAGGAGGATATAATTACTGCGGAATTCGCTCTCACCATCATTTTGAATAACCAGGAGCTGGTAACCTTACTCTGCTCGCCTACAGATTTAAAGTATCTGGCTATCGGTTTCCTTTCCTCCGAAGGGTTAATTAAAAACAAGGATGAAATCAAGAAGATAGTAGTTGATGACCAGAGGGGCGTAGTGCGGGTGGAGACCGAAGAAGATAAAGGATTGGAAAGCCGGCTTTTATTCAAGCGGCTCATAACCTCGGGATGTGGAAGAGGAGCTTCTTTTTACAGCGATGCCGATGTCAAAAACCAGGCAAAGGTAGAGTCCCAAATTAGAATATCAGCTCCCCAAGTTTTCTCCCTGGTAAAGGAATTCCAGCATCGCTCCCAGGTTTATAAGTCAACAGGTGGTGTCCACAGTGCTGCCCTGTGCGATACCAAAAGCATCCTCGTCTTCAGCGAGGACATAGGTAGGCATAATGCTATTGATAAAATCTTTGGCGAATGTATGTTGACAGATTTGCCTACAGAAGACCGCATAATAATCACCAGCGGCAGAATCTCTTCAGAGATATTGCTCAAGGTAGCCAGAAGAAATATACCCATTCTTATTTCTAAATCTGCCCCTACCAACCTGGGGGTAAGGTTAGCTACTGATTTAGGGGTCACTCTCATCGGCTTTGCCCGAGGAAAGAGGATGAATGTTTACACTGATAGCTGGAGGGTGGCGGCTGAATAGAAGCTTGTGTAAATATCGTGCCCGGGGTTAGTTCGCTCTTCTGGTGGCAAGACAAACTTGATTCAGCTCAAGAAAGCCTTCTAATCGTCAAGACTAAAGCATCGCTACTTCCTGAAATCATCAGTCTGGTCAAGGGGATTCACAGCTACGATATTCCTGAGATAATCGCCTTGCCCGTTGTCGGTGGCAACCAAGATTATCTGGAGTGAATAGGCAAAGAGGTAAAGTAGGGTATGCTTACTACTGAGAACACCACAGGCTATCCATCAAATCCTGAATCAAGCTAGCCAGCTGCGGGGCGGCATCCCCCGTGACAAAGTCGGGAGGCTTAGACTGACCATCGGTTTTATGGTAAGCATCCAGCAACTGTTGGCAGGCCTTTCCCATCGACCCCTGCTCAATGTAATTACCTGCTGCCTTGAGCATGTTTCTGAGAGCATTCAGCCGATGCTCCGCTGATTTGCCGGGGCTACCTCCCACCAGACTGCCATTGTTAACCGACTTTTCAAAGAAGTCCAGGATGTTAGCTATCTGCTCCGAGGGAGGAAGCCCGGCATACACACCTGTTCCACTCAGGGCTACCTCTACTAATGGTTCGTCTGGGTCGTGGCTGGTTATCTGGAGGATATCTGAGAAAGAGTCGACCTCAGCAGAGGGTATGAAAGTAACCTCTACCTCTGCATCGTCACCCGCTGGCAACACGAGGGGAGTGGTCGGAGTCAAGGTGATGGAAAACTGGCCGCCACCGGCTGAGGCCAGTGATATGCCACTAACCGTAAGGTCAACGCTACCTACATTGCCTACATTGGAAATAGTCACGCTCAGTGTTGTGGCGGTACCCAACTCCACCTCCCCGAAGGCCAAAGTGGGCGGCACCACCTCTATATCTGCAGGGATGTAGTAGACGGTTACCCCTCGTGCCCCGAGAGCAGTGGTAAGGGAATCGATTGAATTGGAATCTAAGGGGTTGCCATCCAAATACACACTATCACCTGCGGCAAGGCCTGCGTTGTCAACAAGAGGTTGTATGTCGCTTATCTGGTTGCTATTAAGATTCAGGTAGGTCAGGTCGGTGAGGTCTTGGAGGGGGAGGATGTCGCTTACCTCGTTGCCACTAATACTCAGGTAGATCAGGTTGGTGAGGTTTCGGAGGGGAGAGATGTCGTTTATCTGGTTGTTACCCAGATACAGGCCTGTCAGGTTGGTAAGGTCTTCGAGGGGAGAGATGTCGCTTATCTTATTGTTACCCAGATCCAGGCCTATCAGGTCGGTGGGGTTTCGGAGAGGAAGGATGTCGCTTATCTCGTTGTTACCCAGATACAGGCCTGTCAGGTTGATGAGGTTTTCGAGGGAAGAGATGTCATCTATCTGGTTGCAACCAAGATTCAAGCCTGTCAGGTCAGTGAGGTTTTCGAGGGAAGAGATATCGCTTATCTCGTTGCTACCCAGATACAGGCGGGTCAGGTTGATGAGGTCTTCGAGGGGAGAGATGTCGCTTATCTCATTGTTACCCAGATACAGGCCTGTCAGGTTGATGAGGTTTTCGAGGGGAGAGATGTCGCTTATCTGGTTGCTATAAAGAATCAAGGCCGTCAGGTCGGTGAGGTTTTCGAGGGGAGAGATTTCGCTTATCTGGTTGCCATGAAGATCCAGTCCTGTCAGGTGGGTGAGGTTCTCGAGGGGAGAGATGTCACTTATCTCGTTGCCACTAATACTCAGGTAGGTCAGGTGGGTGAGGTTCTCGAGGGGAGAGATGTCACTTATCTCGTTGCCACTAATACTCAGGTAGGTCAGGTTGATGAGGTTTTCGAGGGGAGAGATGTCGTTTGTCTCATTGTTACTAAGAAACAGGTGGGTCAGGTCGATGCAGTATTCCAGCCCGGTAAGGTCAATGATGCCTTTCCCCGTGCCATCAAGTGTGGTGAGCAGCAGGAGGTCTTTCTCGTAAATATCTCCGCTGGGTATCCCTATTGCGGCTCGTATCACTGCCTTAAGATTGACATCAGGGAATGTGACCACGTCATCTGGAGCTGCCGCCACCGGCCTGGAAAAGGGGGGCGTAACTATAGCCACCGGGGACAACACCAGTGCCAGAATTAGCAGCAGTCCTGATATAAGTCTCCCTTTTCTTATAATCTGTTTAATTGTCCCTCGCCCCTTCTTTTCTCCGTTTCACTTATAGTATTTTCAATATTTCCTGAACCCCATCCTGTCGCACTTCCTTTACCTTAGAACACTGTGTTGTCAGCGGATTCTGCCCGTTTTCCCTGTCATCCTTTCTAACACTCGGAGAAAATTAAAAAAGGACACCACTCACCGCCATCTCATTCAGCGCAAGCATTGCCCTTGTTTCCTCCACATCACCCTTATCTACCCCATTTCTATTGTTTCAGTCTTGTTTTACATTGGGTGTACATTATGGCTCAATTCTTTTACGATTGTCAATAGTCGTACTCACTTTAACTTCCACAATTTTCATACCGCTGGAGGATTGGTGCAAGCACAACATTGGTATACATTTGGTACGTAAAAATCGGTGGGTAACAAATAAGCTTACGTGCAATAAACAAGCTGGACAATTGTATTACCCCGATGACATAGCACCCTGGATGCCGGTAAAGTTAACTTGACTGGAGTGCAATTATTGCGAATTTGCCAAGATTGGTGCTACAATCAAAATCGAGGGATTTTTGGTCATGGTACAAATACTGCGAAATAAGAATCTAGCTACAAAATTCCAAGTACTGGTTGAGATAGCCGCCAACCAGCCCAACATACAGCAGAGGCATATTGCCCAGAGGCTCGGCATCACCTCACAGGCAGTTTCGGGGTACATCAAGGAATTGGCGAAGGATAGCTGGCTAATCTCAGATGGGCGCTCTAGATATAGCATAACTAGAGAGGGTATGAATTGGGTTCTAAAGGCATTTAGAGAGCTGCGGAGCTATTCCACCTTTGTCGAGAAAGCATTGACCAATATAACAGTTTGCTCCGCAGTGGCAGGCTGTGATTTATCTCAAGGTCAAGCAGTGGGGCTGGAAATGAAAGAGGGCTTACTCTTTGCCACCGATGCTTTAAGAAAGGGGGCAAAGGGAATAGCAGTTTCCAATGCCAGAAAGGGCGAAGATGTAGGCATCTCTAACATAGAGGGAATAGTGTCTCTTGATATAGGTGAAGTAACCATCCTGAGAGTGCCCAGTATCCAGAGAGGTGGCTCTCGGAATGTCGACATTGCAAGGTTGAAAAAGGAGCTTAAACACGAAGAGCTTGTTGGAGTTATAGGTATTGAAGCTTTGATTGCACTACAGCGTATAGGCATTGAACCTGACTACCTCTATGGTGTGGCCGAGGCAGCTATTGAAGCGGCTCACTCTGGTTTGTCCTTCCACATACTCTGTACCGATGATGCCGTCCCTGGCCTGCTTAAACGACTAGAGGAAGAAAACCTGAGTTACAAACTCTCAGGATTAAGCACGGATAGCAATCTGGAATAATTCCCCCTGTGAGTGCTGGCGACCCACCTTATAATTCCTCAACCTCCCCAAGATGCCAACCACGAGCAAGTTTTGAGCTATTGACAAACCGATTAAATGGTGTTATAATCAACTCTGCTTGTTTGAAAGCAAATTATTTTACCCATACCTTTCCTCAAATATTATGGCTGGTCATGAGATAGAAAATTTTTCTTTTCTGCCTGGTATCATCAGGGTTTTAGTCTACATCTTAATCACCTGCCTCTCGTTTC
>JABUBL010000642.1_pt1 | contig 10842 bp, 9 predicted proteins | sample 7240371 | NCBI WGS metagenome assembly JABUBL01 (sample SAMN07256343, study PRJNA390944) | subsurface metagenome | isolation source: Methane hydrate marine sediment | place: Pacific Ocean: Eastern North Pacific, ODP site 1244 | collected 2002
TCGTATTCGCAGGCGTTTTGTCGGGTCAGAAACGCCAAAAACCACCAATCGTCGATTGAAAGAAGGGGTTGGAAATGGAAGTTCAAAAGGTTCTGGAGCAGGTTAAAAAGGACGACATAAAATTCATCACGCTGCAATTTACGGATCTGTTAGGCGTTACAAAAGAGGTCATCATGCCAGCTGAAGAGCTGAAGGACGCATTAGCCGACGGGGTCTGGTTCGACGGCTCGAGCGTCGAAGGCTTCGCAAGGATTCAGGAAAGCGATTTGTTCCTGCAGCCGGACGCGGCAACCTACGCTGTTGTACCCTGGCTGACCGAAGACGGCAGGACGGCACGGTTTATATGCGATATCTACGGCTCGGACGGCAAGCCTGCCGAAGGTGACCCGAGATATGTCCTCAAGCGAGCAGTCGCTGAGGCGGCAAAAGAGGGCTTCGACTATCTTGTGGGCCCTGAGCCGGAGTTTTACCTGTTCCGGACCAGTACCGAAAGAAGAACGAGCCCCCTGGATTTCGGCGGTTATTTCGACCTTTCCTCTCACGAGGGATACAAGGTAATAAAGAGGATAATAGCGGCACTGGAGAATTTCGGGATTCAGGTTGAAACGTCTCATCATGAGGTCGGTCAGGGGCAATACGAAATAGATTTCCGATACGGGTCGTGTCTTGATATAGCAGACAAGGTGCTGACGCTTAAATATTGCGCGAAGAAAATCGCTCAGATGCACAATCTTCACGCGACGTTTATGCCGAAGCCGATAATGGGTGCGGCCGGCTCGGGAATGCACACTCATCAGAGCTTGTTCGACCTTAAGGCAAAGACAAATGCGTTTTTTGACAAGGGTGAGAAATATAATCTGTCGAAAATCGCCCGTTCGTTTTTAGCCGGTCAGATAAAGCATATCAATGCGATGTGTGCGATTTTGTGTCCGACGGTGAATTCCTATAAGCGGCTGGTCAGCGGGTTCGAGGCGCCGGTGTATATTACGTGGGCGGCAATGAACCGGTCGGCCCTTTTGCGGATACCAAAATGGTTCAAGGCCAAAAGCGAGGCTGCGAGAATTGAGCTTAGATGTCCGGACCCGGCCTGCAATCCGTATCTGGCTTTTGCGGTTATGCTGAAAGCGGGCCTGGATGGGGTTAAGAATAACCTGCAGCCGCCTGAGCCGGTTGAAGAAAATATATATACCCTCGACAGTGAAAGCCTTGTGGAGAAGAATATCGATGTCCTGCCGGGTTCTCTGGGCCAGGCCCTTTATGAGCTGAAGAAAGATACGCTGCTGCGGGAGGTTCTTGGAGGGCATTTGTTCGAAAGATATGTTGACGTAAAGACAAGAGAGTGGGACGAGTTCAAAAAGCAGGTTACCGGCTGGGAAATCGATACATACCTGGATACCTTCTAAAGGATTATAGGTTCACAGGAATCCCTCGGCCGGCAAGACATTCTTTAATCAGGCATAATTAGAAATAATACGTGAATTTTAAGAGGTTATCAACATACAAGATAATGGTGTGCAGAGCACACCCTACAATTTGAGAGTAGGGCGATTATAGGTTCACAGGAATTCCTCGGCCGGCGAGGTATTGTTTCATTTGTTTTATGACATTTCCCACGTTGTAGTCGATAACAACTATCATAATTTTATTGACGAATGACTTAGTATTTATTATTGAAAAACCAATGATTTGGCACAAAGACGCAAACAATAATAGATAATAAACCGTAAAGAGTAAATAACAAATGTGCGGGATAGTTGCTTATCTTGGTAAAAAAGCTGCACAGCCGATTCTCATAGAGGGACTAAAGCGCTTAGAGTATCGGGGGTATGATTCGGCTGGTGTGGCGCTGCTGGGCAGGTCCAGTTCTTAAAGGCTGAGGATATCCGCCCAGCCCGCGACGGCTATCCGAACCCAAACCTGACAATCCACGGCATCAGGGGTATCGACTGGCCGCGGTAGTCTGCGTCTCAAGAGATGAACGCAGTTTAACGTCTCCCGCGTCTCGGAAGCCGGCCCCTATCACAATCAAAGAACCGGATGTCATCCTGCCCAGAGTGGCACGGCACTTAACGAAGCCTCAATCCGCGCCACTTCTGAGAGCGCCAAACGATACGGCTTTACGCGACAGCTTGTCTTTTACGGAACAAGAAAAGAATAATGCTTAAAGCTATCAGACCAACAAGCCCATTTTGGCCAAGAGTGTTAAGCAACGCGGTGAGATTGGTAACAACAGCCCCAAAGAAAGGGACTGTCTGACCAAAGAGGATCTCAACTGCGATCCCAAGGGCGATCAACAATAAAGCAATTTCAGTAATCTCGCCAAGCCATTTTTTTGTTTCTTCCAGAACACGCATTGTTTACTCTCCTAAACATTGACCATAAAACATCATTACACACATCCCGGCTTTCTTATTCGGCTTATGTTTTTAGATTACTTTAGTAATTTATGCCTAAAATAGTAAGATGTATCGTTCATCCCAAAATTCCACATACTTAGTCTGTAAGGGAAAACACTCCAAGAACCGCATTTTCAGTATTGAAATCACGGCTGAACGACCACACTGGGGCGTAAACCACCCATCGGAAAATCTGCTCGCAAGTTTAATGGCTTTTGTCACGCACTCGGTACATCTTGCGAGAGATTACAGAGCCCCCCCTAAACCGCGAAACGCAAATATACGGTGATATTGAACAGCGAGCTACCCGTTTGCGCTGCAGATGCGGGAGCTTTAATCGCTCTCTGTGTTAAAATGGGGTACTTTTTGCTTGACTTGGCCTGTTAAAATAGGCTATATTATAACTATGTTTGAAAATACGACTGATATCGCTTTACGAATAATATTCATTGCGGCACTTTGGGCCCTTATCTGGCGGTTTGTAGAGCCAAAGACACAGCGCATGCGAATATTAAGAGCAGCACTACTGCTGCTGTGTCTTACAGTCATTCTGGCCGTGCTAAGATTTACCAGCCACTGAATCACCCCCCAAAATCCTGTCCTGTGTTCTGAACCTGCCGGAGGCACCTGCCTCTCAGCACCCACACACCGGGGCCAAGCAGCAGGGACGTGAGCGGTTTACCCTGTTTTCGACGCCGAAATCCGCAAAACCCCAAAAAATAGACAAATTTATTCCTCGGATTTTTTGAAATCCTGAAAGATAACTTATACTTTAACAGGGTGATGGAGACACAAATGGTCGTGTCTTTGAAGATATAACGACGGATATACCTCTCTCCTCTTCTGTAGGGAGACGGACTGGCCAGTCCAAGACAAAATGTAATGGGGGGCCGCGTCTCCCTCTTTTTTTGCGCCGCTTTTGGCATATCCTCATAGCTGTCATTTCACCAATTGCTGTTCCCTTATCAGTCCCGATAGTATCGGGACACTCGAGCCGGCAGGGTATCCACAAATCTTGACATAACTGTTTTAAGCTGCAACAATTGCTGCTACTATGAGCAAAATCCGAACCGATAGTTTGTTTGAGACGCCGCAAATAGAGGAGGTTGCCTCCGGCCATATTATCCGGGTCGCATTTGAGTCGGGCGTTGATAGTGAGTTCGATTATCTTGTGCCGGATGAGCTCTGGCCAGTCGGTACGGGGCAGAGGGTCGAGGTGCCGTTCGGCAGAAAAGATAAGCTGCAAATCGGCTTTTGCATAAAAGCTGACATTAGCCACAGAGAAACGCAAAGAAAATTTAAGCTCAAAAAAGTTGCCAGAGCAATTGACAAGAAACCTTTGTTGGATGAGCAGCTTATGGAATTGGCTCGGTGGATTAGCAGCTACTATGTCTGCCCACTGGGACAGGTTTTGGGGGCGATGGTTCCTGCGGCGGTAAAAAGAGGGGCCGGCGTTAAGACCGAAAGGCATATTTACCTTTCAACAACTGCTGAAGATTTTGAACAGACCCTCAAGCAGCTAAGAGGCAGAAAGCAAAAGCAAATAGTCAGATTCCTGCAGGAAAGAGCAGCTTTAAATTCACGGACGGCTTTGGAGCTGCAGGGCGCTTTGGCGGCTGTCGGCTGTACGAACGCGCCTATAAAGAAACTGGCCCAGCAGGGCATTATTGAAATAACCCAAAAGACGATTTTGAAATCCCTGCCTGCCATTCCGGAAGGGATGACGATACGAACAGAGATTGTCTCTCTCAACGACGACCAGCGAAAGGCCCTGACGGCTATAAACAGCGGGACAGATTCGGGCAGATTCGGCGTGACAGTTCTGCACGGCGTTACCGACAGCGGTAAGACCGAGCTTTACATACGGGCGATTGAAAGAGCTCTGCAAAAGAAAAAAGCCGCTATCGTTATGCTCCCAGAGATTGCCCTTACAGCGCAGACGGTTCAGCGATTCAACGCAAGGTTCGACAATATTGCCGTGATGCATTCAGGCCTGACCGCCGTTCAGCGTAACAGCCAGTGGCAGAAGATAAAAGCAGGGCAAGCAAACGTTGTAATCGGAGCTCGCTCAGCGGTCTTTGCGCCGGTAGCACAGCTCGGCCTTATCGTTGTTGATGAAGAGCATGAGCCGAGCTACAAGCAGGACACGGTCCCGCGATATAACGGCAGAGACGCAGCGATAAAGCGGGCGCAGCTGGCAAATGCGCACTGTATTTTAGGAAGTGCGACGCCATCGCTGGAGACCCTTTCGAACTGCAGCAGCAAAAAGCATTTTAATCTGGTGCGTTTGCCGAAAAGGGTAATGGATTTACCGATGCCGCAGATGAAGCTTGTCGATTTGCGGCTGCAGTATTCGGCGCAAAAAGGTGTTACCTTGATAAGTGAGCCGTTGGAAGAGCACCTAAGAGAAGTCCTCGCAAAAAAAGAGCAGGCGATTTTGCTTTTGAACCGGCGAGGCTACAGTAATTTCGTATTCTGCCCGGCCTGCAAACATATATTACACTGTCGAAATTGCGATGTAACGCTTACCTTCCACAAGAGCAAACTGCCGCAGGTTAGGCGAACGCAAACGTTGATGGGCAGGCATATGGATTATGGCTATGCGCTGTGTCACTACTGCGGAGCCCAGACACTGGTGCCGCAGACGTGCCCCTTGTGTGGTAAAGGTATGGCGATGATCGGATTAGGCTCACAACGACTCGAAGAAGAACTGAAAGATAAGTTTCCCCAGGCCCGCGTCTCGAGGGTTGACAGTGATTCGATGGCAAGGGCCGACTATTACCGACTTTTGCAGGATTTCAGCCTCGGCCGAATCGACATATTAGCCGGCACGCAGATGTTAGCCAAAGGCCTGCATTTTCCGAACGTTACATTAGTGGGGATAATCAGTGCCGATACCTGTCTGTATCTGCCGGATTTCAGGAGCAATGAGCGGACCTTTCAATTGATTTCTCAGGTAGCAGGTCGAGCGGGACGCTCTGTGAAAAAAGGTACTGTTTTTGTTCAGACATTTTTAGCCGACCAGCCAGCGATACGGTTTGCATTAGCCGGGGATTTTGAAGGATTTGTCAAAGAGGAATTGAAGCATCGAAAGAGCTGCAATTTGCCGCCGTTTTGGCGGCTGGCAGTTGTCGGTATGCGCGACAGGAATTTTGAAAAGCTCGAGGCAGCTTCCAAAACTATGCGCGAAAGAATCGATAGTATTATTGGGCAGGAAAACCTAAAGGCGGTTGTTCGCGGGCCAATGCCGGCGACGATAAGTCGAATCCAGCGTTTTCACCGGATGCAGATAATTGTCCAGGCCCCGCAGGCACAAACTATGATGAAGTTATTTAGTCGTTTGCGGTCCGGCCCAGCTGTTCGACCAGCGGTCAAGGTCACTACCGATATGGACCCCGTAAATCTGTTGTAACTTGCAAATCCGCTGACGATATGCTAACCTCATAAATGATTCGCCGGGGAGTAGCTCAGCTTGGCTAGAGCGCTGCGTTCGGGACGCAGAGGTCGCAAGTTCAAATCTTGTCTCCCCGAGTAAAAAGGCCGGCCCTTGCGGTCGGTTTTTTTCGTCAGGCCGTCAGGCCATCCGCAATTGCCACACTCCATGGCAAGCGAAAAAAGGTCTTCGTCGTAGCAGTTACCTTTTGTGCGAAATCAGGTAAAGGCATCTGTTTTAATTCGGCCAGGTACCTGGCAGTGTGAATCATAAGGGCGGGTTCATTTATCTTCTGCTTTCGCATTGGCTCAGGTGACATATAAGGACAATCGGTCTCGAGCATCAATCTGTCCACGGGAACAACCCCAGCGGCTCGTCTTGTTTTTTCGGCATTTTTGAAGGTGACCACGCCAGTAAAAGAGAGGAAGAAGCCTTTGTCGAGAACGATTTTCGCCTGCTCGGCTGAACCGCTAAAGCAGTGGAAGACAACCTTTTTAACACCGCTGGCGCAATCATCCAAGATTTGCATAGCTTCATCGAAGGCCTTTCGGCAATGAATAATGACAGGTAAGTTGAGGTCGGCGGCAATTTCAAGATGCTGAGCAAAGACGCGCCTTTGGTCAACGCGTAGCGAATGGTTGTAATGATAGTCGAGGCCTGTCTCTCCAATGGCGACGACTTTTTGGCTTTTGGCAAGCTTTCTTAGTTCGGCGATAGTATCAGTAGTTACGGTTTTCGCATCGTGGGGATGGATTGCAATCGCAGCGTATAGATTTTCGAATTTATGAGCGAGTTCGATAGCTTTTTGGTTTTCATTGGTGTCGGTGCCGACGGTTATCCAGGCGGTGACTGAAGCGGTGATACTTCGTTCGATAACAGCGTCGATATCACCAGACAAATCGTCAAAGGTCAAATGACAATGTGTGTCAATCAGTTCCATAGTTTTCCAGCCCGCATGTCTCACCTCTGTTTGGAGGTTGCTTGATTAGCCTAGTTAACAGTAAGGTCTCAGACTAAAAATTCAATATAATACACAAAAAGATTCTGAGCGAGAAATTTTGTTTGGATTCAAGGTTGCTGGCTTGTCAGCTTCGTGGTTATCGTCGGGAAAAGTGGAAACTGAAACTCTTGCACAGGGGTGTGTTTAATAGTAGCATAGTTACGTGAGCAAAACGTACCAAGAAACAAAACATGCGGCATAATAGACGAAACTCAAGCATTCGGCACAATATCAGAATATTGCCCGGCCAATTAGGTAAGAAAGAGTTGTTGATAGGCCTTGGCATTTTTATCCTGGCATTACTTGTGCGCCTTCTTTATCTTTATGAAAGCTCAGCTAACCCATCGTTTGTATGCCCCACAGTGGATTCTAACATCTATGATAGTGCGGCACGGTCACTGTCAGCGGGAGATGGCATGGGTGATGTTTTTTTTCGACAACCGTTTTTTTACCCTTTTTTTCTGACCATAGTTTATTTGACCAGCAATTCATCAATTATCTGCGCCAAGGTTATCCAGGTTTTGCTGGGCTGCGTTACCTGCTTTCTAACATACCGTTTAGGAAGAGGAGCTTTCGGCCGAGGCACGGGGATTATAGCCGGTATTATTACGGCCCTTTACGGGCCTCTTATCTTTTTCGAGGCGGAGTTGCTGGGCAGCGGCTGGGCAGCGCTTTGGTCCGTTGTTCTGCTCTTGCTTTTTCTTAAGAGCTCATCAAAGAAGAGCATATGGCTTTGTTTTGTTCTGGGGATATGCGCTGCCCTAAGCATCATAACCCGTCCTACCTTTGTTCCTTTTGTTGCGGTTACTGTTGTGTGGTTGGCAATTATTTTTTACAGGGCCGGGGACAGATGGCGGAAAATTGCTCTGAGGTTTGGTGGGATTCTGACTGGCTTTTTACTCATAGCGGTTCCGATAGCAGCTCAGAATTTCCGTATAACCGGTCATTTTGGGATTTTGCCATCCTCTGGTGGAATCAACTTTTATATTGGTAATAATCCGAATTATGCCGAAACGCTACCCGCCCGGCCTGGATGGGACTGGGAAGAGATAACCGAACTTCCAAGGCGAAGCGGTGTTGTCGGTGACCAGTGGGAGCAGCAAAAATTCTTCAAACAAAAAGTTATAAACTATGTGTTCACCGAACCATTTGAGTTTGTTAAAGGACTGGCACGCAAGAGCATCCAGTTTTTGAACTCTAGAGAAATACCGAGGAATGTGGATGTGTATTTGTTTGGCAAGTGGTCGCGGTTGCTTAGTTTGCTCGTCTGGCAGGTTGGAGGATTTGGTTTTCCCTTTGGGGTTCTTTTGCCATTGGCACTGTTGGGAGCGGTGAGTTATTGGCGTCAGGTTCCCGTGCCGCTGCTACTGTTTGTGATTCTCTATCCGTTATCAATAATTCTGGTTTTCGTCACAGCACGGTATCGGGTACCGGTAATCCCAGCCATGTCCATTATGGCAGCAGCAGGATTGTTGAATTTGGTCGGAGTGGTTCGCGAGCTTTGCTGGCGTCGTATCGTTGTTCTTTCTGTTTTTGGTGCTGGAATAGTTCTACTGTCGAGCCTGCCAGGACCATTTCCGGAAGAAGAAGCTAACTTTGAGGCCGAGCTTTACTATAACGTGGGGACCTTCAAAGGCAAGCGGGGGGAAAACAGAGAAGCTTTCGCACATTTGAGTAAGGCAGTGGAGCTTATGCCAGACCACGCCAAAGCGCACAACAACTTAGGTATGACGCTATTAGCGCTTAACAAATTGGACGAGGCAATCAGCCATTACCGTCAAGCATTACAGGTTAAGCCCGATTATGCCAGAGCACACACCAACCTGGCCATCGCGCTTAAATCACAGGGCAAGCTTGACGAGGCAGTCAAGCACTATCGCTTGGCACTTCGTGGCAGCCTCGACTATGCTAAGGCACACGACAACCTGGCCATTGCGCTGCATTCACGGGGTAAGTTTGATGAAGCAATCAGCCATTTTCGTCAGGCGTTACGGATTAAGCCCGGCGATGCCAAGGTGCACAATAATTTAGGCGTCACGTTGTATTCACAGAGCAAACTTGATGAGGCGGTCAGCCATTTTCGTCAGGCATTACGGATTAAACCCGACTATCCTGAAGCTCGCAATAACCTGGATATTGCGCTTAAATCGCAAGGTAGGCTTGACGAGGTGGTCAGCCACCTTCGCCAGGAATTGCGTATTAAGCCCAACGATGCTGGTGCGCACTACAGCCTGGGTCTGAGACTAAGGACAGCGGGCCAGCTCGATGAGTCGCTTGAACATTTCCAAGAAGCGGTGCGTCTAAAGCCCGACTATCCGGCGCCATTAAACAGAATGGCGTGGATTTTGGCTACACATCCGAACCCGGAGGTGCGCAATGCGAGTCAGGCGATAGAGCTTGCCGAACGCGCGGCTGAATTAACAAAGTATCAGAACGCCTCTGTCCTCGACACGTTAGCAGCAGCCTACGCGGCAGCGGGCCAATTCGACCGAGCCGCAACGACCGCGCAAACAGCAATCGCCCTGGCATCTACCGCTGAGGATGATGAGCTGGTTAATCATATCCGCAAACGGCTGGAACTATACAAGCAGACAAGGCCCTACCGGGAACCTGTGCGGTCGCAAGACGCAGTTCGCCCCTAATAGTTAACGGTTTTAAGCGGGTGAAGGTTGGTGGATATCCAATTCCGGTGCGCCAAGATTCGGGCTAAGGTACAAAGGCGTTTTTGTAATGTCTGATTTGTGCGGGGCCGGCTCGGCCGAGGACTATTGTAACAACATCAAAGCGAAAAGGGCGATTTTCTATATTATGGGTCGCGAGAAAATACTGGGCGGCCCGGGACAATTTGGCTTTCTTGGCGGATGTGATGGACGATTCGGCAGAGCCAAAACTTTCGTCAGCTCTGGTCCTTACCTCGACAAAGACAATGCTACCATCGGTATCGGTCATAACAAGGTCAATTTCGCCGCTTTTGCAGGAGAAGTTGCGCGCCAGTTTCCGAAGGCCTTTGCTTTTTAGAAACTTCTCGCATCGTCTTTCGCCCCATCGGCCGAGCAGCTCACGATTGGTCAGGAGCCTACGTCTGTTGAACAGCCAACCTATCATAATTGATGACTGATTAGTGATAGTTGATGATTGGAACAGGCATTAAAAACAATCAATCCCGACTCGTCGGGATAATCGATAATCACTCGGAGGTGGTGTGCTCGCTGTGGCGTCGTGCCAGTCGGACCGCTTTTCCGGTTCGCTTGCGAAGGTAATAGAGCTTCGCACGTTTTGTTTTTCCACTTCGAACTGGTCTGATGCCGAGGACATTGGGCGAATGAAGCGGGAAGATGCGCTCGACCCCTTCGTTATCTACGATTCGCCGAACCGTGAAGGTCTCGTTCATGCCGCGTCCCTTTCGCGCGATTACCGTGCCGGTGAAGACCTGGGTACGCTCCTTGTTGCCCTCTTTTATTCTCGTGCGCACATCAACCACATCGCCTATCTCAAAATGCGGTATATCTTTCCTGAGACTTTTGCTCTCAACGGCATCCAGCATCTGGTTTTTCACTGATTCAGCTCCTGTTTAGTTCGTAGTTGATAGTTTAGGGTTGGTAATATAACCGGCTCTGCGGTGTAGTACAAGGGCTTTTTCAAGAGTTGTTTTTCAAAAGGTCTGGCCGGTGCTTTTTCGTTCGCTCGAGGGCCATTTGGCGTCGCCACTGAGCGATTTTTTCGTGGTCGCCGCTTAAGAGGATATCGGGCACCTTCATATCGCGAAAGACCTTCGGCCGGGTATACTGGGGATATTCGAGCAGTCCTTCACTGAAGGAATCGTCCCCGGCTGAACCTTCGTCGCCGAGGGCGCCCGCCAACAATCTGACTACCGCATCAATGACGACCATAGCAGCTAATTCTCCGCCGCTCAAGACGAAATCACCTATTGAGATTTGCTCGGCGCCGAGGCCTATGCGAATTCGCTCATAAATTCGAAAATCTATACGCTGCGATTGCAATCCATCCCCACG
>JABUBL010000643.1_pt1 | contig 10842 bp, 10 predicted proteins | sample 7240371 | NCBI WGS metagenome assembly JABUBL01 (sample SAMN07256343, study PRJNA390944) | subsurface metagenome | isolation source: Methane hydrate marine sediment | place: Pacific Ocean: Eastern North Pacific, ODP site 1244 | collected 2002
ATAGGCAGCAATATCTATTCTTCAGAAGAGCTCATAAAAATACGAAGAAATGAAGCAATGGAATCAGCAAAATTAATAGGTGCAATTTCTATCTGTGCAGGAGTAGCTGACTGTGAACTTGTTGTTGATCTTGAATCTAGAATCAAGATTATTGATGTAATAAGACAAGCAAATCCTGATCTCATAATTACTCACAGCCCTAATGATTATCACTCTGACCATATAAATACAAGCAGACTTGTTTTTGAAGCTATCTATTGTGCAAATCTTAAACTCTTGAAAACAAGTTATCCTCCTTCAGATAAGTTACCGTATCTTTATTATATGGATACTTTGGCAGGGATAAACTTTGTTCCTCAGGAATATGTGGATATTACTCATACTATAGAGATAAAGGTAGAAATGATGATGAAGATGAAATCGCAGCTAGGTTGGCTAAAGGATATGCACAACTGTGATGCTGAAGATTTTATAAATTCGGTAGCAAAATTTAGGGGTTTCCAGGCAGGAGTGTTATACGCAGAAGCTTTCACCCAGCAGCAAATGTATCCCCAGGGTCTTACTAAAAGGGTTTTACCATAGTTTTTTTATAAGAAAAAATCTAAATAAATTTGGCTGTAAAAATATAAGAAAATATAAGAATGCAAGTAAGATAAACTTTAAAATTTAAATTATGGAGGAATAGAATGGGGAAATTTGAAGGAATAATAACTCATCAGACTGTAAGTGACGAGAATTTTAGCAGAATGATGACAATGCCGTCTGAAGAGATTGAAAAATGGAGCAATGTTGGCGTGGAAATAGTAAAAAATACAGACACTTTATATAATAAAATGGCAAGGTCAATAGCAGATATTATAGAAAAAAATAACAGGGATAATAAAAATACAAAAATAATCCTTCCAGTTGGCCCTACGCCCCATTATCCTATTCTAGCCAACATATTAAATAATGAAAAAATAAATTTAGAAAATCTGTGGGTATTTTTTATGGATGAATATCTGGACTGGGAATGTAGATTAGTACCCGAAGCCCATCCTATGAGTTTTAGAGGATATATGAATAAAAACTTATTTAATTTTATAGATAGCAGTCTTAGACTTAACAGGAGGCAGATAATATGGCCTAATCCTTTAGATCTTGATTACAATGATAATAAAATAGAAGAGTTGGGAGGAATAGATGTATGTTATGGTGGTCTAGGTTATCATGGGCATATTGCATTTAATGAACCCTATGATATTTACTACAGAAGAATGACTATTGAAAAGTTTTTAAATTCTAAGACAAGGATTATTAATTTAAATTCAGATACTTTCGTGATAAATAGTTTATGTGGTATAGGTGGTAACTGTTATGGCCTCCCTCCAAAAGCAGTTACTATAGGAATGAAACCAATAATAAATGCAAAAAAAATAGAAATTTATTGTGATGGTGGTGATTTAAACTGGCAATTGGCAAGTTTTAGAATAGCTACCATGCATCCTCCAACTCTTGATATACCTTCAACACTGCTCCAGCTTCACCCAAACCCTAAAAGTAGTGTTTTATTTGTAGCAGAAAAAATAACTGCAGACCCTGTTAAGGTAGGACCAAAGTAACAAAGTAATTAACAGTATGTTAATTTATTAAAATTTTATTTAAAGATTAGAATATCTCGGTGGTAGAAGATTATTGATAGGAAGAAACTGGTGTTATGTCAATATAGTTATATTGACATAACAATAGATATTTTATTAAACGATGCTATGCAGTAAGGGATTGTTAGTATCTGATGGGTAAAATTAATCTTATGAATTCAGGACAAAAAAAACCAAATAATTATTATTACCTCAGGAGGTACTAAACATGATGAAACGTTTTGAAGGTAAAGTAGCAATTGTGACAGGTGCTGGTATGGGGATAGGAAGAGCTACCGCACTTATGTTTGCAAGTAAAGGGGCTAAAGTAGTTGTTGCAGATATAAATGTTGAGAGTTCACAAGAAACTGTTTCGATGATTATAAACAATAATGGAGGAGGCTTGTTTATTAAAACTGACGTATCAAACGCGATTGAAGTCGAAGCAATGGTCAATAAAACAGTTGAGACTTATGGCCGATTAGATTATGCTTGCAACAATGCTGGTATTTTAGGAGAGTCAGGATTGCTAGTTGACTGTAATGAAGCAAACTGGAATAGGGTAATAGACATCAACCTTAAAGGAGTATGGCTGTGTATGAAATATGAAATCCCAGCGATGCTCAGGCACAACGGGGGAGCTATTGTTAACATAGCTTCGGTAGCGGCCTTAGTTGGTGGTCCCGGCATCGCTGCTTACAGTGCATCTAAAGGTGGAGTTATTCAATTAACTCGTACCGCAGCCTTAGAATACGCTAAGTCCAAAGGTGGAATACGTGTAAATGCAATCTGTCCCAGTCTTGCTCGTACACCAATGGGAGAGAGTGTATATAATGCTCAGCCGGAGATAGAAAAAGCTCGGCTTGAAGTTCATCCAATGGGCCGAATGGTTGAACCAGAAGAAGTTGCACATGCAGTTGTCTGGTTATGTTCAGACGCTGCTTCCTTTGTCACAGGCCATATAATGGCTGTCGATGGTGGGTTTTTAGCGCAATAAACAGTATTTCCTCAAGAAGGTTTAAGAAACACTTATAAGAAGTGAGAGTTTTTAGGTAGGAGGTTAAACAAAATGGTAAAACTATTTCAGGGGAAGGTCGCATTGGTAACAGGAGGAGGCACAGGAATAGGTCGTGTCACCGCTTTAGCATTTGCAAGTGAAGGGGCTAAAGTAGTTGTTGCAGACATAAATGTTGAGAATTCACAAGTAACTGTTTCGGTGATTATAAACAATAATGGAGAAGGCTTGTTTATTAAAACTGACGTATCAAACGCGATTGAAGTCGAAGCAATGGTCAATAAGGTGGTTGAGACTTATGGCCGATTGGATTATGCCTTTAACAATGCTGGTATTGGTGATACTATGGCTTACACTGCTGATTTAACTGAAGAAGAATGGGATAGAACGATTAATGTTAATTTAAAAGGTGTTTGGGTGTGCATGAAATATGAAATTAAGCAGATGCTTAAGCAGGGTGGTGGTGCCATTGTCAATATGGCCTCAGTAATTGGTCTTGTTGGGCTAAAGGGGTCATCTGTTTATACTGCTTCAAAAGGCGGCGTTGTACAACTTACGCGCACTGCAGCATTGGAATATGCCCGATCGGGTATACGAATTAATGCTTTATGTCCAAGTTTCATTGCTACACCTATGAATAAACGTTTATTGGCTAATGAGCCTGAGCTTGAGAAAAAAATTAAGACCATTCTTCATCCTGTAGGGAGATTGGGTGAGCCGGAAGAGGTGGCAGAAGCTGTTATCTGGCTTTGTTCAGACAGAGCTTCCTTTGTAACTGGTCACCCGTTAGTTGTGGACGGGGGATACCTTGCACAATAGCACAGAAATGATATATTTGTGGTTGAATTAATTATAGTTTGTTTAATTTATTTTATATAGAGATGGAGGTAAAAGAAATGAAATTAATAGATGCATCTGGTCCAATTTATGAAGGTATGTGGTCGTACGGGGATCCATTTCCAGATTTTAAACTTATAGAACTAGAACATCCAGATTGGGTTAAATTTACTGCTTATAGCCAAAAATTTGAAGGTTTTTGTATGATGACAGGTAGTTATATTAATGGTAAACCACACGCAGCGGGAATCAATAATTCATATGCGATGAATGAAGTACCTTTAACTAAATTATTTGATGTTGATGCTTATGTACTACAAATTGATATTAAGAATTTAGCTAAAGAAGATAATAGACCCTATATTACCAAAAAAGATTTGCAAGAAGCTGAAAAAGAATTAATACCTACCGGTGCAAATATAATAGTTGCTACTGGCTGGGGTCAACATTGGGGTAAACCTGATTTTTTAACTAATAGCTGGTTCTTTAGAAAAGATGCTGTTGAATATTTAGCTAATAAAAATCCTGTTATACTAGCAGGAGATACTCCATATTATGATAATTTAAATAATGAACAGGGGGTTTGGGATTTAATTTATGGTAATGATGTATTAGTTGTAGCACCGCTTGTAAATATAGAAAAAATTGATAAATTTAAAGTAAAATTATATGTTTGTCCATTAAATATTTTATACACATCTGGATTACCTTGTAGGGTAATAATAAAAGAGGAATAAGTTATTATAAATCAAAACGAGACTGTAAATAATTGGCTTGTTGCCTAAGCCTTTGAAAATACTAAAATATTTAATATAAGTTCTAAAATATTTTCGGAATTATCCCCTGACACGTGGTAATTAATATGTTATGATTATTCCATAATATAAACTTATTATGGAATATAATATGGCATATAAAGAATTTTTACAAAAATTTCCAGACGGGAAGGCTATTATAGACTGCTTTACCCGAATCAGATATCCACAGGGGGTAAAATGCAATCATTGCGGTTCAGATAAAGTCTACCACAGGGCTAAAGAACCTAAAATGTATGATTGCAACAATTGCAGGAATAGCTTTTCAGTATTAAAAGACACCATATTTGAGAAAACCAGCACAGATTTACAGAAATGGTTTTTTGCAATAAATTCGGTATTAAATGCTAAAAAAGATATATCTGCAAAACAGTTACAACGTGAAATAGGGGTAACATATAAGACTGCTTGGCGAATGTTAAAACAGATAAGACAGGCTATGGCTGATAAAGATTATGACGGTTTTTATGAAACCATAGTAGAAATTGACGAAACCTATATAGGTGGAAAGCCAAGAAAGTTTAACAGGAAAGACAATGACAAGAAAGGCGGTGGATTAAAAAGAGGCAGGGGAACAAAGAAAACTCCGATTATCGCAGTAGCTGACAGGGAAGAAAAAAAGATATTTGCTAAAGTTGCTCTTTCAAATAAAAAAGGCCAGAAACTTACAGGCAGGTAGTTAATAGATGTGTTGAACCAGGTTTGCAAGGGTAAGAATGTTACAGTAATATCTGATGAATTTACCGGATACGATAAGCTAAAGAATACCAATTACATTCATCTAAAAATAGATGCAAGCCTATCGGCTATATAGCTATAATTGTATGATCTTAGGGGAACTTCAGGATTCACTATTAATTGTTTTTCAATTTTTAGCTCTTTCATAATGTTGTCTTCAATATCTTTTGATATTTTTCTGCTGGCTTTCTTTCTTTTATACTCAATTGAGAAGTTATCTGGATTATCCCGGTATTTCTTTACTAACTGATAAAATCTTCTTCTTTTAATCCGTAAAATTTCTTCAATATAGCTTTTTTCAATCTCCTTTTCCAGATAACGGTAAATTAACTCCTTTACTTGAGAATCTGTAAATTTCTTATGTAGCTGCTCCATAACTTAGGGCCTTTCTCTTTGGATCTAAATTATAGCCTAAGCAGGTGTTCACTTTTAAATCATAAATTTAAAAAAACGGTTCACTTTTAATTTGTAGATAACATTTTTATTTTTTTAATTGTTTTAGTCATATTTCTATGCTATTATATTTTTTCAAATAAATTTTCAATAATTATTATGAATACAAATAAAGAGAGTTTTACAGATAAACTTAAAAACGAGTTCATAAGTACTCATTTTGCCGGTAATATAAAAAGCATTACCGCTCTTTCTCTGTGTATTCTTTTAATTTTAATTAGTCTGCTGATTCTAGTCGGTATTCTATCCTGATTACAGGATATTATTCTATTTTACCTTAACCTAATAATCCTGTAATATCTTTTATCAGAATCTCAAAGTATTGGTTATGCTTTATTGATTGAAATATATATTAAAGAAATTTCAAAGAATAGGAGGAAAATTGAGAAGTGATAGTATGAAAAAGGGGGTTGCAAGACTACCTCACAGATCGATTTTTAAGTCTTTAGGATATACCGATGAAGAATTAAAGAAGCCTATAATTGGAGTTGTAAATTCGGCAAATGAATTGATACCTGGCCATATGCATCTTGCAAGTATTGCAGAGGCAGTAAAAGCAGGAATCAGGATAAGCGGAGGCACACCCCAGGAGTTCTCGACAATTGGCGTATGTGACGGTGTGGCTATGAATCATATCGGGATGAAATATTCTCTTGCTACAAGGGAAATAATAGCTGATAGTATAGAAGCTGTATCAATGGCACATCCTTTTGACGGGCTGGTTCTGATACCATCCTGCGATAAAATTGTCCCGGGAATGATTATGGCGGCACTCAGGTTAAATATTCCTTCAATTGTGATAAGCGGCGGACCAATGCTGGCAGGAAAATTTAAAGGTGAGGATATCGATTACAGCACCTGCTATGAAGCTATCGGGAAATATAAAAAGGGTAAATACACTGATGAGGATTTAAGAGAGATAGAGGAAGAAGCCTGCCCTACATGGGGGAGCTGTTCAGGAATGTTTACAGCTAATTCAATGAACTGTCTATCAGAGGCAATAGGGATCGCGTTGCCTGGAAATGGCACTATCCCTGCAGTCTATTCCAAAAGATTAAGACTGGCAAAGACTGCCGGAATGAAGATTATGGAACTTATAAATAAAAATATTAAACCAAAAGATATTGTAACCATAGATGCGGTTAAGAACGCACTTGCAGTTGATATGGCGCTTGGCTGCTCAACCAATACAATTCTTCATCTGCCGGCGATTGCTAATGAAGCCGGGGTTGATTTTAACCTGGAAATGGTAAACGAAATAAGTAATAGGACACCTAATTTATGCAGGTTAAGCCCAGCTGGTAAACATCATCTTGAGGATTTGTACAGTGCTGGCGGAGTAGAAGCTGTAATGAATGAACTTCTAAAAAACGGATTGATTAATGGCGAGCTCGAAACTGTTAGCGGGAAAAAAGTAAAGGAAAATATATCAGGTTCTAAGATTTTAAACAAGGAAGTTATAAGAGAAGTTTCCAATCCTTATATTAAAGATGGCGGTATTGCCATCCTGTGGGGTAATCTTGCTCCTGAAGGATGTGTGGTAAAAAGGGCGGCTGTAGATCCTTCAATGTATCACCATAAGGGTAAAGCCAGAATATTTAATAGTGAAGAAGAATCATTGGAAGCAATAATGAATGGAAAAATAAATTCCGGAGATGTGATAATAATAAGATATGAAGGTCCTAAAGGAGGGCCCGGAATGCGGGAAATGCTTGCTCCGACATCGGCTATTGCCGGAATTGGTCTGGACAGGGAAGTTGTCTTAATTACAGATGGCAGATTTTCAGGTGCTACAAGGGGAGCTTCTATTGGACACGTGTCACCTGAAGCTCAGGCCGGGGGGCCAATTTGTATTGTGGAAGAAGGAGATTTTATTGAAATAAATATACCAGAAAATAAGATAAAGCTGCTTTTAAGTGATGAAGAAATAGAAAGGAGAATGAAAAGCTGGCAGCCTCCGGAAGTAAAAATAAAGGAAGGTTATCTTGCCAGATATTCAAGGCTTGTAACTTCAGCAGCAAAAGGAGCTGTACTTGAATAATTTTATTAATTTTTTAAGTGTTTTATTTTTTAAAAAAGAATAAAAAAATGGTATAATTATCAAATCATTTTAAGTGTTATAAAGTTGTTACAAATATAGGGAGTGAAATTACAATGGCAAAAATTACCGGCGCGCAAATGATAATAAAATGTTTAAAGGAAGAGGGAGTAGAAGTAATATTTGGGTATCCCGGAGGCAAGGTAATTCCTTTATATGACGCATTATTTGACAGTGATATAAGGCACATACTGGTAAGACATGAGCAGGGAGCGGCACATGCAGCAGACGGGTATGCCAGGGTAACCGGAAAAACCGGGGTTTGCATTGCTACCTCAGGACCGGGAGCAACTAATCTGGTTACCGGTATTGCTAATGCGCATATGGACTCCATACCCATAGTGGCTATAACCGGACAGGTAGGTACAGCCCAGATTGGTACCGATGCCTTCCAGGAAGCAGATATAACCGGTATAGCTGCGCCTGTAACCAAGCATAATTATCTGGTAAAAGATGTTAAAGAATTACCCAGAGTAATAAAAGAGGCTTTCAGGATAGCATCTACTGGCAGACCGGGTCCAGTTCTAATTGATATTCCGGTTGACATAACAACTGATTTGATAGATGAGAACTTTAAAGTGGATATCAGTCTACCCGGATATAAACCCACACTTAAAGGTAATCTTAAGCAGGTTAGGATGGCAGCAAAAAAAATAGCTGAAAGTAAAAAACCGGTAATTTTTGCGGGGGGAGGAGTAATCTCTTCAGGAGCAAGTGATATTTTAAGAAAATTTGTAAAGATTGCAAAAATTCCGGTTATTACTTCACTTTTAGGAATGGGCTCATTTCCTGAAAACAATGAGTTATCCTTAAGTATGGCCGGTATGCACGGAACAAAATATGCAAATCTGGCGTTTACTGAAGCTGACCTGATAATTGCAGTAGGGGTTAGATTTGATGACAGAGTTACCGGTAAATTATCGGAATTTGCACCGGAGGCCGATATAATTCATATAGATATTGATCCAGCGGAAATTGGGAAAAATGTTAAAGTATTAATTCCTGTTGTAGGAGATGCAAAAATTGTTCTTACTGATCTGGAAAATGAGTACAGGAAATATATTGAGAAGAAAGGTATTCCGGACAGGAAAGAGTGGTTGTCAAGAATTAAAAAATTAAAGGAAGATTATCCGCTTAAATATGACAGGAGTTCCAATAAGGTTAAGCCTGCTTATGTTGTTGAGAAAATTTATGAGCTGACCAAAGGTGATGCGATAATCTGTACCGAAGTAGGTCAGAATCAGATGTGGGCAGCGCAGTATTATAAATTTACCAAACCCAGGACGCTGGTCTCTTCAGGAGGCCTGGGCACTATGGGATTTGGATTGCCTGCGTCAATTGGTGCGAAAATCGGCAGGCCGGATAAAACAGTAATAGATATAGCAGGTGACGGCAGCATACAGATGGTATCGCAGGAGCTTTCCACGGCAGTTACAAATAAAATAAATATAAAAATTATGCTTCTCAATAATGGATATTTAGGCATGGTTAGACAATGGCAGGAATTTTTCTTTAAAAAAAGGTATTCCCAGACCTGTATTTATAATTGTGTTGATTTTGTAAAGTTAGTAGAAGCATACGGTGGGGTTGGTTTCAGGGTTAAAAAAAAGGAAGAGGTTGAGGGTGCCATAAAGAAGGCTCTGGAGATAAACAATCTGGTACTGGTAGATTTCTGGATAGACAGAGAAGAAAACGTTTACCCTATGGTGGCACCGGGTTCCCCAATAAGTGAAATGTTAGAAAGTGAAATGTTAGAAGGTGTATAGAAGATGAAAGGTGGGATATTATGAACCACATTATATCAGTTTTGGTTGAGAACAAAGCAGGGGTACTGGCAAAGATATCCGGGCTTTTCAGCAGAAGAGGTTTTAACATTGGAAGCCTGGCAGTGGGCCCCACTGATGATGAAAAAATTTCAAGGATTACCCTGGAAGTAAATGCGGAAGAGCACAGTATTGAACAAATCATAAAACAGCTTTATAAGTTAATAAATGTAATAAAAATTCAGGAGCTGGATCCATCAAACATTGTTGAAAGAGAACTGGTTCTGATTAAAGTAAGTGCTGATTCAAAAACCAGGCCTGAAATACTGGAAATAGTAAGTGTTTTCAGGGCAAATATTGTAGATGTTGCTAAAAAAACCTTAATGATTGAGATTACCGGAAACAGCAAGAAAGTAAAAGCGCTGGAAGATCTGCTCAGGCCTTTTGGAATACTTGAATTGGTCAGGACAGGTAAAATTGCATGCACCAGGGGCGGCAAATATTAATTATTGGAATATATATTAATAGAATATATTTATTATAAAATTATTTGGAAGGGGAATTTGAAGTGGTAAAAAAATATATAATGACTCCAGGTCCTACGCCCATTTCTGAAGAGGTACTGCTGGAGCATGCAAGACCTCTTATGCATCACAGGTCTCCCGAGTTTTCGAAAATATTTATTGAGGTTACAGAAAAATTAAAAAAACTTTTTAAAACGAAAAATGATGTTTTTATATTAACATCTTCAGGAACAGGTGCAATGGAAGCTGCGGTAACCAATTTCTTTTCTACAGGAGATAAAGTGCTGGTCGCAAGCGTAGGAAATTTTGGGGAAAGATTTAAAAAGATTAGCAGCAGGTTTAATCTGGAAGTCATTTCCCTTGACTATGAGTGGGGAGATTCAGCCAATCCCGAGGACATTAAAAAAGTGCTGGTTGATAATCCTGATATAAAAGGAGTTATGGTTCAGTTCAGCGAAACATCAACCGGCGCAATAAATGATATAAAGGCCATAGGAAATATTGTAAAAAATTATCCTGCAATCCTTATAGTCGATGCTATTAGCGGTCTGGGAGCATCGGACTTGAGGACTGATGAATGGAATCTTGATGTTGTGGCCGGAGGGTCGCAGAAAGCGCTGAGCGCACCTACAGGAGTTGCATTTATAAGCATAAGTGATAAAGCATGGAAACTTAATGAAAAATCAAATCTTCCCAGGTTTTATTTTGATCTTGCAGCAGCCAAAAATTATTCCCAGAAGACACCACCCCAGACACCATGGACTCCGGGAATATCAATAATTGTGGCAATGAATAGAGCTATTGATATGCTGTTCGAAGAAGGTCTGGAGAAGGTATTTGAAAGACATAGGATACTGGCGCTGGCAACACAGAAAGCAGTAGAAAAAATGGGCCTCCAGCTTCTGGTGAAAGATGAAAGTAAAAGAGGTTTCTCGGTAACTTCTATCATAGTTCCTGATGGAATTGATGCCAAAGAACTT
>JABUBL010000644.1_pt1 | contig 10833 bp, 12 predicted proteins | sample 7240371 | NCBI WGS metagenome assembly JABUBL01 (sample SAMN07256343, study PRJNA390944) | subsurface metagenome | isolation source: Methane hydrate marine sediment | place: Pacific Ocean: Eastern North Pacific, ODP site 1244 | collected 2002
AAAACGCCGTGGGCAAGTCAGAGACGCTGGGGACAATACTGGTACTGGGCGGCCTCGCCGTCTATAACGGATGGGAACTCAGCACCGTAAAGATACTGTTCATTTTATTTTTTGTCTTGATCGCCAGCCCCACGGCCACGCATGCCGTTGCCCGGGCGGCCCTGCGCACTGGCCTCCAGCCATGGACAAGGCAAAAAGCGGAACAGAAGAGAAAGAAGGCCGAACAGCCATGATCTGGCAGGTAGATTTCTGGTTGCTGGTGATACTGATAATAACCGCGTTGGTCGCTTTGTCCGTGCACGACCTTCTGGCGGCGGTGGTAGCGCTGGCTGCCTACAGTTTCTTTGTGGCACTGCTTTTCAGTCAGGTGGGGGCCATTGACGTCGCTTTTGTCGAAGCGACGCTGGGGGCGGGGATAAGCGGGGTGCTCTTCATTGTGGTGCTATTTCTTACCAGACGGAGGTCGGAAGATTGAAGTGGGTTAACGCGTTCATCATACTTCTGTTCGTGGCATTGATGCTGTATGCCACAGTTGGTCTGCCTGATCATGCTGACCCGCAGGCCCCGGCCAATGTCCATGTTTCCCCGACATATATTGAGGACTCGGTGGCAGACACCCATACCCCCAATATCGTTACCGCGGTGCTGGCCGACTATCGCGGCTATGATACCCTGGGCGAGACAGTGGTGATTTTCACCGCCGGGTTAGCCTGCATCCTTATTCTGATGAAGAGAAAGGCAAATGATAAAGCAACATTATCAAAACATAATAGTTCAGACCGTATGTAGCCTGTTGGTTCCGTTCATTCAGCTTTTTGCGCTATACGTCATCATACACGGCCACTACGGACCGGGAGGAGGATTCCAGGGCGGGGTTTTGCTGGCGGTGAGTATCATACTGCAGCGATTGTATCTGGGTAGCAAAATCTCCTACCGGAAGTTCTCACCGAAGATGGCTCTGGCATTTGGCGCCATTGGTATGCTCATCTTCGGCTTTGCCGGGGTGGTTCCCCTGGCATTTGGCGGGGCGTTTCTGGACTACGAGAACCTGCCCATTTTCTGGGTACACGGTGCCGAGTTGAGGGCGCTCGGCATTTTGATTGTGGAGATAGGCATCGGCCTGGCCGTTTTCGGCACGCTGGTGTTGATTTTCGATAGCCTGGTTGGTGAAAGATGGTAATTATTGATTTATTCCTGTCCCGTTACGTGTATTTCATGATCGTGGTCCTGCTGGCCATCGGCCTCTACGGGATGCTCGGTAAGCACAACCTGATGAAGAAACTTATCGGGATGAATATCTTTCAGACCGCCATCTTTATTTTCTTTATTGAAGGTGCCGCCAAGCGCGGCGGGTCAGTGCCGGTCATCGACGAAATACTCGGCATGGAGGCGGCTCAGTATGTTAATCCTCTGCCACACGTGCTTATACTGACCGGGATTGTGGTGGCGATTTCGCTCACCGGAGTTGCCCTGGCTTTTCTCCTCGTTATCTACCGTACCTACAAAACACTGGACGATAGGGCGATAATGGCTAATATGAAAGAGAGCGCGGAGTAAATGTCCAGCTTATCGATTCTTATCGTGGCGTCGTTATTACTGTTCTGCTTTATATCCGTGCTGGTTGGTATATGGCGGCTGAGATGGGCATACGCAGTGGCATTAGCTGGTATGACGCTGGCACTGGTGGCGGCGGGTACCGGATTTTACCGTGTCCTGGCTGATGGGGAGCTGCGCTATTTTCTTGGTGGGTGGCCGCCACCCTTTGGCATCGAGTATGTCCTCGACCACCTCTCGGCATTCATGGTCGTCATCATCGTGTTCATTGGCCTCATCGCGGTGATTTACCCGCCGGAGGCAGGGCTTTATCATACCCCCCGCCGGGGCATTTCCGCTTATGGGCTGGTTCTCCTGCTCATCGCCGGGCTGGTTGGCGTGGTGGTTACCGGCGACCTTTTCAACCTCTTCGTCTTTCTGGAGATATACTCCCTGGCCAGCTACGCGCTCATCACTATGGGCGGCGACAAAGCGGTGGTGGCGAGCTTCCGCTACCTGATACTGGGGACAATCGCGGGCAGCTTCTACCTGCTGGGCGTTGGTTTCATCTACTTTTCCACGGGCACCCTGAATATGGCCGATGCCGCCCGGCTCTTGACTCCGCTTTACGGTTCACCCACCATCATGGCTGCCGTGGCGCTGATAGTGGTCGGCATGGGCATCAAGATGGCGCTGTTCCCGCTGCACGTCTGGCTTCCCGACGCCCACAGCTATGCGCCTCCCGTGGTGGCGGCAATCCTGGCGGCGATACAGATTGAGGTCGCCGCCTACGTTATCGTGCGCATGATGCTCACTGTATTCCAGCCTCAATATTTCATCGATATAATGCCGATTACCACGATTATCGGCTGGGTGGCGGCGGCGGGCATCATTTTTGGCTCGGTGATGGCGATTGCCCAGAAGGATTTTAAGCGCATGCTGGCTTACAGTACCGTGGCCCAGGTGGCCTACATTGGCCTCGGCATCGGGCTGGCCAATCAGTTGGGGATGATTGGTGCTCTGTTACACATTTTAAACCACGCCTTCATGAAGAGCTGCCTCTTTTTGGTAGCCGGTGGCATCCGGTATCAGACCGGATTGCATAAAATATCGCAATTCGCTGGCCTGGGACGCAAGATGCCATTGATGATGAGCGCTTTTACCGTGGCCGCTTTATCCATGGTGGGTATCCCGCCGACGGCCGGCTTTTTCAGCAAATGGTACCTGGTGCTGGGAGGCATAGAGGCCAACAACTGGGTGTTTGTGGCCGTGATTCTGGCGAGCAGCCTGCTGACTGCGGTCTATTTCTTCCGCATGATTGAAAAACTTTTCGCCACGCCGTCAGGCGGTGACCCGGCCGTGGAGCAGGCCAGAGAGCCTTCAGCCCGGATTTTGATACCGATCATCATTCTGGCAATAGGCATCATTGTTCTGGGACTGATTAATGCGCTCATTGTCTCGTACGTGTTGCAACCGGTGGTGGCATTGTTACCATAGGAAAGAAAACGGGTTAAATAGCTTAAATTGATGGAAACGGTCTATTCGCTGAAACCGCTGCTGGCGGTACTGGTCTCGCTGGTTGCCGTTGCTTTCATTGTTATTCCCAACCAGCGGCCGAACGTCCGTGAGTCCTGGACGATACTGGCCGCGCTGGCGAAATTTGCCCTGGTGGCATCGATGCTGCCCCTTATCCTTCAGGGGAAAAGCCCGGCCATCACCCTCTTTGCCATCTCTCCCGGTATATCGCTGGCGCTGAAAGTTGACTATCTGGGCATTATTTTCGGGCTCTCCGCTTCCTTTCTCTGGATACTGACCTCGTTCTTCTCTATGGGCTACGTACGAAGCATTCCGGAACACAAACAGACACGCTATTTTGCCAGTTTTGCCATCTGTCTTTCCGCGACCATGGGCATCGCCTTTGCCGCCAATCTTTTTACTCTGGTCATTTTCTACGAGATTCTGACCATTGCCACCTATCCTCTCGTCATTCACCGGGAGACGCCGGGGGCAATCTTCGGCGGCCGAAAATATCTCGTCTACCTGCTTACCGGTGGCGTGTTCCTTCTCTTTGCCCTTGCCCTCACCTACCAGTTGAGCGGTACGGTTGATTTTCAGGCCGGCGGCATACTTCCGGCACTGACCACGAAAAGCAGTGTCATCATGCTCTTTACCCTCTTCCTGCTCAGTTTCGGCGTGAAGTCGGCAATCATGCCCATGCATAGCTGGCTGCCCACGGCGATGGTGGCACCAACGCCGGTGAGCGCACTGCTTCATGCCGTGGCCGTGGTCAAGGCCGGGGTCTTCGGCTTTGCCAGGGCCATTGGCTTCATCATTGGCCCCTCAATGTTGCACGAGAGTGGCGCTTCAGGTTTCCTCGCGGCGCTTACTGCGGCCACGATACTGGTGGCCTCGCTCATCGCCCTGCGCCAGGATAATTTAAAGGCACGCCTGGCCTACTCCACCGTGGGCCATCTTTCCTACATCGTCCTCGGTTTGACACTGTTCTCGCCGAGCGCCTGGATAGGCGCGCTGCTCCACATTGTTAACCACGCCATGATGAAAATCACGCTCTTCTTCTGCGCCGGGGCCATCCACATTAAGACCCACTGTGAGAACGTCAGTCAGCTCAACGGCATTGGCCGGCAGATGCCGCTTACTATGGCCGCATTTGCCATTGCCTCGGTGGGGCTGGCCGGCATTCCGCCGGTAAACGGATTCATCAGCAAATGGTATCTGGTGCAAGGCTCGTTTGACGTCGGGCAGATAGTCTTCGTCGTCATCCTCCTGCTCAGCGGGCTGCTCAATGCCGGCTATTTCTTCAGCATTGTGGTGCGCGCCTTTTTTGCCCCGTCGGATAAGTTCACCAGGTTTGATGAAGCATCAAAATTGATGATTGTGCCGCTGGTGATAACCGCGGTGCTTTCTCTCCTGATGGGAATTTTCCCTGACCGCATCCCATACTTCTTCCAGCTTGCGTCAAGCGCCGCGCGGAGTGTTTTCGGGGGAGGCGGCCTGTGAAACGCAACTGGCTGATTGCCTCTGTGGCCACACTGATTATCTTTATCATACTTGACCTGCTGGTTGTAAGTGGACACGTGCATGTCACGTTCCCGTGGTCGCACGTACCCGGCTTCTTCTCCTTATTCGGATTTCTGGGCTGCCTGGCGATAATTTATGGCGCCAAGCTGCTCGGCCGCTACTGGCTACAGCGCGGCGATGATTATTACGATAGAAATGATGAGCATGAGTAATTTCCCGCTGGCAATCATATACGTAATCGGGGCAGTGCTGCTGCTGGTATTGCCACGGCAGATACGCTCTGCGTTCTGTCTTATAATCTCCGTAACGGCCTTCGTTTTCCTGATTAATCTGGAAGCGGGAGCCAGCTTTAACTTCTCCTTCCTTAACTACGACCTGATGGTCAGCCGGGTAGACCGACTAAGCCTTGCCTTCGGGTACGTCTTTGTCATCATGGGATTCCTCGGGGGCATTTATAGCTACCATGTGAAAGATTCCCTGCAACAGGTGGCGGCACTCTTATACGTGGGGAGTTCGCTGGGGGTGGTCTTTGCCGGCGACCTGTTTACGCTCCTTTTCTTCTGGGAAATCATGGCCGTTTCTTCGCTGTTCCTCATCTGGGCCAGGCGGACGCGCGATGCCAGGAAGGCGGGTTTTCGCTACCTGTTGGTACACGCTTTCGGGGGCAGCGCCCTCATGGCCGGCATCCTGCTGCACCTCCAGCAAACCGGCTCTCTCCTGTTCACTCACTTTGATGGCGGCGTAGCCTCTTATCTCATCCTCTTCGCATTCGCGCTCAACGCTGCCGTACCACCCCTGAACGGCTGGCTCGCCGATTCCTATCCGGAGGGGACGGTTACCGGCAGTGTCTTCCTCAGTGCCTTTACCACCAAGGTAGCCGTCTATGCCCTAATTCGTGGCTTCGCCGGTCTGGAATTGCTCATGTGGGCGGGCGCCATAATGGCTGTCTACGGCGTGGTCTTCGCCTTCCTGGCCAACGATGGGAGACGACTCCTCTCTTACCACATTATCAGCCAGGTTGGCTACATGGTCTGTGGTGTCGGTATTGGCAGCGTGGTCGCGGTAAACGGTGCCATCGCCCATGCCTTCGCCCATATTCTCTATAAAGGCCTGTTGTTCATGGGGATGGGAACCGTCCTCTACGCCACCGGACGTAACAAAATGACCGAGCTGGGCGGTCTCTTCAAGAAAATGTGGCTCACTTTAATCTTCTTCATGGTCGGCGCCTTCTCCATCTCCGGCGTCCCGCTCTTCAGCGGCTTTGTCAGTAAATCAATGGTGATATACGCTGCGGAAACGGCGCATTTTGGCATTGTTGTCCTCTTGCTTAGCCTGGCCTCCATTGGCACTTTCCTGTCCATCGGCCTGAAGCTGCCGTACTTCACCTGGTTCAGCACCGACCGTAACCTCAAACCAGAACCAGTGCCACCGGGAATGTATATCGGTATGGGGTTGACCTCCGCAATCTGCATCGCCATCGGTGTTTATCCAGCGCTGTTATATAACCTTTTACCTTTTGGGGTGCACTACCAGCCATATACCGCGCCACATTTAATCGAATCGATGCAACTGCTCCTATTTACCGGGCTTGCTTTCTGGCTGGTAAGGAAAAAACTCCATACCGAAGCGACGATTACGCTGGATACAGACTGGTTCTACCGACGGCCTTCGCGCCTCGCATTCAACGTATTCAGTGTGTCCATCAGCGAGTTATTTGAGGCCGTGGAACGCTTTTCACTCCGCCTTGCCGGTTACCTGGTTAAGGTTGGCGCTAACCCTGCGGGATATGCAATCGAGGCGACGAGAAATATCAACCACATTCTGCTGCGTACCGAAAAACCAGCTCCTGAGCCATCGACATTCAGTCCTGACCGCTACCGGATACCGCTGGGGTTTATGGTGCTCGTGGTACTTCTCGTCCTCGTTATCATACTTGCCTGGGACTTCCTGTTCTAATGGCAGGCATTGATTCTGGTCAGGCGGGCAGTATCCGGCATCAAGCCAGTTGAAAACTGTAATAAGCACCCATAAGGAACAGCAACATCAGGGTAACATTCCACCAGCTAAGGCGGAAAAACCGCTGGTGCCGATGGCCCAGCCCGACAATGAACACAACCGTCATGAGCATCACGGCGAATGCGGTAACGAGGTGAGTCTCAGAGACCGCGGCCAGTATCGGCCCTTTGGTATAGAGCAGGTCATCGAGGGGAATGATAGTCAAGTTGAACAGATTGCTGCCAATCAAGTTGGCCACGGCCAGGTCTTTGGCCCCAATTCGCATGGCGGCAAAGGAAACGGTTATCTCGGGCAGGGTAGTGGTGAAGGCAAGGAAAAGGCTACCCACAAAGCCCTGTCCCCATCCGTAAACCTCGGAAAGTTCATCACCGATAAAGGCGAGCCAGAGACCAGCGCCTATGATGAAGACGGCTGATATTGAGAAATTGAGGTAGACATGCCTTAAAGACTTATCGGCATACTCAGATACCGTTTCCTTCAGAGACGGATGGCGCTGCTCATAATGGTATATGCTGCGGGCGACAATGAAGTACAGCAGGACAATGAAGGGAGTATACCAGCCAATCCAACCTATATCCATGATATGGTATCTACTGCTTATCAGTATGAAGCCGGCAACAAAGAGCACCATTATCAAGCTGAATATACCGGTCAGGCGATGGGTCTTACCCACAACCGCCAGAATGGAACCGTTGCCGTGAACCAGGTCGAGAAGAGCCAGGTTGAACAGGTTGAACATATTGGCGCCGAGAAGGTTACCGATGGTCAGGTCAGGAGCATCGACCAGGGTTACCGCGCTTACGCCATTGAAAAGTTCGGGCAGCGAGGTCAGCATGGCGATGAGGACAAGGCCTATCCAGACGCCACCAAGGCCGGTCTTTTCGGCAATTATGTCACCATATCGAGCAATTTTTCTGCCGGAAAAGAAAATGACAACAATGCAGACGATGAATTTAATCCAGACCAATCACTGTCTCCTCTGTCCACTTAACTTTATTGACACCGAGGCCAAATGTCAATACTTGCGTTATTGAGCCATGATGGTTATAATAAGTCGGTTTTTGGAATAATCGAGATAGATGGTTTTTGATTGGAAACTGCTTGCATCAGCAATGTCCAAGTCATCCCTTTTGAATGACACGTTCCTTACCTTGTCCTTCAATTACCTTCAGGGATATAATAGCAGTAGCCCCTGTAGCTCAGGTGGATAGAGCACCAGCCTCCGAAGCTGGTTGCGGGCGTTCAAGTCGCCCCAGGGGCGCTTCAATGTGTTCAGGAGAGTGCAATGACGAAAAGCAAACTCACGGAAATCAGATGGCACGGTCGCGGGGGTCAGGGGGCGGTAACCTCCGCAGAGCTGGTCGCCCAGGCGGCCATCGGTGAAGGGAAATATGCCCAGGCATTCCCCAGCTTCAGCCCGGAGAGGAGGGGGGCGCCGGTTATGGCCTTCAACCGAATCAATCCAGACGAGCCCATCCGAACCAGAGCAGAGGTAGACCAACCTGATGTAGTCTTGATTATGGACCCCAACCTTTTATCTATTCTGGATGCGACTTCCGGGTTAAAAGAGGGTGGCACGGTTATCATCAATACCAAGAAATCTGTGGAACAGGTAAGAAAGGATTTCGGCATTAACGCCCGGCTGGCCCTCGTGGATGCCAATACAATTGCCCAGGAGACATTGGGAGTTCTTATCGTCAACACAACGATGATCGGTGCCATGATAAAAGCGACCGGCGTTATTTCTCCAGAGTCTGTTAAAGAACCATTTGAGAAACGCTTCGGGCGCCTGGCAGAGCGAAATATCAAGGCAATGGAGCGAGCCGTTAAAGAAACGAAAATAGGGGAGTAGCTGACAATGGCCAAGCCAAAGACAAAAGAGAAACCAAGAGCAAAAGGAGAGCTGGGCTGGAAAGAACTGGAAATCGGCTTCTTCATCACCGAACCGGGAAACTCCGTTGAAATCAAAACCGGTGACTGGAAGTCGCGCCGACCTGAGTTCGACTTCGGTAAATGCAATAAATGCACCCTCTGTTATTTCTTCTGTCCCGAGGGATGTATCGCCAAAACCAAAGACGGGTATTTTGAAGCCGATTTATTCTATTGCAAGGGCTGTGGGATTTGCGCCACGGAATGTCCCAAAGAGGCAATTACCATGGTCGAGGAGGAAAAATAATGGCGAAACGTGAAGGCCTGGAAGTATCAATCGCCGTTGCTGACGCCGCCATGCTGTCCGATGTTGATGTTGTGCCAGCTTACCCGATAACGCCTCAAACACATATTGTGGAGCACTTGGCAGAGCTGGTCGCCAATGGTGAGCTGAAAGCGGCCTATATTCCGGTGGAATCAGAGCACTCAGCGCTGAGCGCCTGTATTGGCGCCTCAGCCGTAGGCGCCCGAACTTTCACCGCTACCGCTGCTCAAGGGCTGGAACTGATGCACGAGGTGCTCTATGTAGCCTCGGCTATGCGTTTCCCCATGGTAATGACGGTGGCCAACCGCGCCCTTTCCGCACCCATCAGTATCTGGGGTGACCACTCCGATGCCATGGCGGTACGGGATACCGGCTGGATTCAGATATTCGTGGAAAACGGGCAGGAAGCGGTAGACCAAGTTATCTGCGGGTTTCGCATGGGTGAAGATAAGAGGGTTCTGCTTCCGGTAATGATTCACCTCGATGGGTTTGCCCTGACCCATGTCATTGAACCGATTGAGCTTCCAGATAAAAAGGATGTGAACCGATTCCTGCCACCTTTCAAGTACCCTCTGCCACTGGACCCGGAGAAACCGGTCACGATGGGAGCCTTTGGCCAACCTTTCATCTACACCGAGGTCAAATGGGCGCAAGAGATAAATTTGGAGAAAAGCAAAGATGTCATTCTGGAAGTCTGGCAGGAGTTCGGTAAAGCTTTCGGTCGCCAATATTCACCGATAGAGCAATACCAGACCGATGGTGCCAAAGTCCTGCTGCTAACGATGGGCAGTTACAGCGAAACGGCGATGGTCGCCGTGGACAAGATGAGAAACGATGGCAAGGAGGTGGGGCTGCTCAAGCTCCGCCTGTGGCGCCCGTTCCCATACGAAGAGCTGCGGGAGTCGATAAAGAGCGCTGATATACTCATCGTGCTGGATAGAGCCATTTCTTTTGGCGGGCCGGGAGGTCCGGTCTGTTCCGAAGTAAAAGCAGCTTTGTATGGGGGAGAGAAACAGCCGAAGGTAGTTGGCTTCGTGGGTGGTCTGGGAGGCAGAGATATCTCTATAGCCGGCTTCGAGGAAATGATAAACCGCGGCATTGAGATTGCCCGGACGGGAAGCAAACGAGAATTTGAAATCTATGGAGTGAGGGAATAAAGATGGCAACAGCAGTTCATGGACCCGGCATAATTACGGAATTGGAGCCCTTTACCCCCGGCCACCGCGCCTGCAGCGGCTGCGCTGAAGCATTAGCGGTGAGACTGGCCGCCAAAGCCATCGGCAACAACGCAATAATTGTAAACGCTACCGGTTGCATGGAGGTAGTGGCCTCACCGTTTCCCTATACTTCCTGGCGCATTCCCTGGATTCATACCTTGTTTGAAAACACCGCCGCGGTAGCCTCCGGAATCGAAGTCGGTCTGAAAGCTATGGAGAAAAAGGGCAAAAGCCCGGAACGCAACATTAAAATTGTAGCTTTCGCCGGTGATGGCGGCACCAGCGATATCGGCCTGCAGGCCCTCTCTGGAGCCCTGGAAAGAGGACACGATTTTGTTTACATCTGTCTGGATAACGAGGCATACATGAATACCGGTATCCAAAGGTCGTCGGCTACACCTTACGGAGCTTCAACAAGCACTTCTCCGGCCGGTAAAGAGAGCCTGGGACAGATAACCTGGAAGAAGAATATGCCCGCAATTGCGGTAGCTCATGACATACCGTATGTGGCCACGGCCTGCCCCACCTATCACCGCGACCTGATGAAAAAGGTCACCAAGGCGGTAGAGACCCCCGGTCCAACCTATATCCATATCCTATCTGCCTGCCCGACGGGCTGGCGGTGCCCGACTGACGATGCCATAAAAGTCGGCAGGCTGGCGGTGAGGACGGGTGTTTTCCCGCTGTACGAGGTTGTAAACGGGCAGTACAAGCTGAACCTGAGTCTGAGCAAACTGGAACCGGTGGAAAGTTACCTCAAAATGCAAGGACGCTTCCGCCATCTGACGGAAGGTACAATCAAGGAAATACAGGAAAGAGTAACCCTGGAGTACA
>JABUBL010000645.1_pt1 | contig 10824 bp, 9 predicted proteins | sample 7240371 | NCBI WGS metagenome assembly JABUBL01 (sample SAMN07256343, study PRJNA390944) | subsurface metagenome | isolation source: Methane hydrate marine sediment | place: Pacific Ocean: Eastern North Pacific, ODP site 1244 | collected 2002
ACCATAGGTATAGTAGGTTTTGGGGCTATTGGGCAACAGGTGGCCAGGATGCTCAGCGCCTTTGAGACCGCTCTAGTAGTATACGATCCCTATGTGTGCACCCGATATGTTTACTGTCTTCACCCGTCACTCGTTTGCATATGTCAGTTGCTTACCGTTGCCTTATCCAGCCAAGGTAGCTGGCATGAAGCCGCTCCCAAACCTGCGCTGATTTGAAAAACTGACTCAAGCATTATATTATACAATTGACAAATGCAAGTAAAGAGCGCCCATTGGGCGAAAGGTAAAAATGCTTAGATGAATGCATTAGGGATAAGATAAACTACCGAATAATGATATAAGCCAAGAGTAGGGGAAATGTGACCCATGTCGATCTAGAAGCGGCCACCGAGCATGGTGTGCTGGTAGTTAACACGCCGGCCAGGAATGCCACTGCTGTGGCAGAGCTGACGGTAGGTTTAATGCTGGCTCTGGTGCGAAATATCCCTGCGGCGCATCAAATGGTCAGCTCGGGTGGATGGGTCGACCCAACTATTTGCTACTCTTCATTTCGTGGCACTGAGCTATCCAGGAAGACCATAGGTATAGTAGGTTTTGGGGCTATTGGGCAACAGGTGGCCAGGATGCTCAGCGCCTTTGAGACCGCTCTAGTAGTATACGATCCCTATGTTAACCCCGAGGAAATCAAAAGAATGGGTGCCAGGCCGCTAGGCCTAGATGAGCTGGTTACGCAATCGGATTTTGTCACTCTCCACTGCCCATCTCTCCCTGATACCATCGGCCTGATCAGTGCTCAAAGAATAGCTTCTATGAAGCCCACCGCCTATTTGGTTAATACTGCTGGTGCAGCCATCGTTGATCGGGAAGCGATTGTCCAGGCTCTTAAAGAACGACACATCGCTGGGGCAGCCTTCGACGTCTACGAGACCTGGCCGGTGCAGCCCGACAACCCGCTTCTGAAGCTAGACAACGTAATCCTCACCCCTCACATTGGAGGCTCGACGGATGAGACCGTTGAGCGCCATTCCCGGATGATAGCTGACGATATTGAAAGATTTTTAAGGGGAGAGCGCCCCAAGAATTTGCTCAATCCTCAAGCGTGGGGTAAGGTTGTCAGATAAATACGTTCTTGCCATTGATGCGGGTTCTTCGGGTGGCCACGTCCTGATTACCGACCTCCAGGGCCACCCGGTGTCTTTTGCGCAACAGGAATGGACCTACGATACGCCTGCTGAAGTTGCCCCACTGGGGCGGGAGTTCGATGCCACAAGGTTTTGGGGTATCATCTGTCAACTTATAGGGGAAGCCATCAAAAAGGCGGTGATATCCCCTGATGAAATAATCGCAGTCAGTTCTGCCAGCCAGAGGCAGGGCGTTGTCTTTCTCGATAAGGATGGGCATGAACTGTATGCCGGGCCTAATATTGACCTCAGGGCTCTAGCTGAAGGCTTCTCCATCGATAGCGAGTTTGGCAATGAGGTTTACCAGATTACCGGTCATACCCCCTCCTTTCTCTTCACTCCCGCCAAGCTGAGATGGTTCAAGACGAATCATCCCCATACCTATGAGCAAATAGCCACAGTGCTTTCCATAAGTGATTGGATAATATATAGGCTATCCGGTGAGCGAGTAAGTGAAGTTAGCTGCGTCAGCGATATAGGCTTGGCCGACATTTGTGAATTGAAGTGGTCTAGTCGGTTGATGGAAATGCTTGATCTGCCTGAGGGTATTTGTCCCCAGATCACCACCGCTGGTACCTGCGTTGGGACGGTAACGGCAGCGGCCGCTGAGCAAACGGGCCTGGTTCATGACACATTGGTTGTCGTGGGCGGTGCCGATACCCAATGTGGCTTACTTGGTATGGGGGTAAAAGATGAAGGGCATGTGGGGATTGTGGCAGGTTGGAGTGGCTCTATTCAAATGGTGACCGCACAGCCTATTATAGATTCCGAGTGTAGGCTTTGGACAGGCTGCCATGTTATTGTGGGAAGGTGGATCCTGGAAAGTAACGCTGGTGAATCGGGAGGTGCCTATCGGTGGCTAAAAGGGCTCATCTTCGGCGAGTCGAATACAGATATGTATGCCCGGATGGATAGTTTGGCACAGGAGGCGCCACCTGGTTCTGGAGGTGTGCTTGCCTTCATCGGGCCAATGGTGATGGATATGAGCCGTTTAAGAACAAGCCTGGGTGGCTTTATTTTCCCCACTACCCCCAGTGTGACAAATATCGAGCGAAAACATCTCATCAGGGCGGCGCTGGAGAACTTCTGCTTCGCTTTTAAAGCTAACTGCGCCCAGCTAGAGGAGATCTCCCAACTGAGGGTGAATGAGATGAGCATTGGGGGCGGTTTGGCGCAGAGCCGATGCCTGGTGCAAATTCTCTCCGATTTAGTTGGCATGGAAGTGGCTTCCTTTGAGATGCCCCAAGTCTCATCTTTGGGAACATCCATGTGTGCTGCCGTTGGCTCTGGCATCTATGACAACCTGGAGCAGGCGTTGGAGGCCATGCGACCCATACCCAGAGTATTTGAGCCAGATCCCCAGAGGGCTAAAGAATATAACCATTGCTACAGGAGATGGCTTACCACAGCCAAATGTCTGGAGGATTTAAATGAAAAATGGTATGAGCAAATGGAACTCTGAAAAGAAAGCCGTTCTTGAGGCCGCTCAGCAGATGGCCAATATGGGATTGGTGGTGGGCACCTCGGGAAATGTGAGCATGCGTCTCGGGGAGCATAGCGGACGGGAATTGCTGGCAATCACGCCCAATGCGCGCTATTACGATACGCTCGATGTCGATGATATAGTAGTAGCCGATTTCGAGGGAGAGAACGTTGAGGGAGAACTCGCTATCTCTATAGAGAGGATGTTGCATATCGGGATTTACAAAGCGCGTAAGAAGGTAAATGCAATCATTCACACTCACCCCGTTTTCGGCAGTGCCATTTCGGTTGCCATCCTGGAGATCCCCGCTTTTCTCGACGACCAGGTTACCTATATTGGCGGGGAGATAAAAGTGGCCGAATATGCTCTTCCCGGCACCCAAGCTCTGGTAGATAATGTGATTTCGGCTCTGGGGCCCAGAAACGCGGTTCTACTAGCAAATCACGGCGCCGTCAGCGTGGGGAGAGACATGAGGGAAGCTTTTACCATCTGCGAGTTGGCAGAGAAGACGGCGAAGATATACATTTGTGCCCTGAGCCTGGGAAGGATTAACCCACTTCCTGCCGAGGCAGCGAAGGTGGAAAAGGCTTTCTTCAATTTTATCCACGGCGATAGCCAATGATACGATAGCTATAATACAACGGGGAATTTGCCGCAAGAAGTCCGTAGCCCAACGCGGTAGCGATATTGCCTTATGTGGAGGAAGCCTCGATGCCAAAGAAAATGCCTCAATATGTAGAAGGATTTAACCCGTTCGGGGATTTAATAGGTTTGGCCTTTACCAGGGTAGAGAAGGGATACAGTCAGTGTGTACTTGAAGTTGATAGAAAACTGCTAAACCCCTTCCGGATCTTGCATGGCGGAGCCACATATACCATGGCAGATACTGGCATGGGTGCCGCTCTTCTTTCTTGCATAGACGATGATGAGCTTTGTTCAACCATAGAGACCAAGATTGTCTATTTCAAGGCAGTGGAATCGGGTACTCTTACCTGCGATACAAAGGTTATTCACAAAAGCAAAAGAATTGCTACTTTAGAATTAGAAATAAAACATGAAGGTCGCCTTGTCGCCAAAGCTCTCGGAACCTGGTCCATATACCAGGAAAAGAGGGATTGAGTGCCCCGAGTAACGTAGACCACTCACAGCAAACTGTAACGGCAGCCAAGTGTGTCCATGTTGTAGTTACGCGGTGGTATAGGCTAGGTTGGTGATACTCTAGGGAAGGGGGAATATGCTGAATAGTAGGGCTAGAGTCCTTAATCTATTTCTAGTAAAAATAATCGCTCTTTGAGAGCAAAAAGGAGGCTTTCCAATGGTTGAGAAGGGTAGAGCAGCAGTATATACGGGACTGGGCCAGCCCATGGAGATCAGGGAGTATCCGGTACCTGAACCTGAGCCAGGGGCCATCCTGATCAAGGTGTCAAGAGCCAACATATGTGGCTCAGACCTTCACCAGTGGCGGGGTGATATTGACCTTGCTGCCCTAGGAGCACCGCTACCGGCAATCCTGGGTCACGAGATGATAGGCACCGTAGCCAAGCTGGGAGAGGGCATTCTCAGCGATTCGGCAGGACAGCCCCTGGCGGTTGGGGATCGGGTGGTTCACCGCTATTTCTATCCCTGCGGGCGTTGCCGGGCATGCCTACAAGGAAACGACGGTGCTTGCCCTATTGCCCCCATTACTTATATGAGCACCTGCGAGCAGCCTCCTCACTTCTTCGGCGTTTATGCCGAGTACTTCTACCTGCGTCCCAATCACACCGTTTTTAAGGTGCCTGACGACCTCACTGACGAGATGGTAGCTCCTGCCAACTGCGCTCTCTCCCAGGTTATCTATGGCTTGGAGCGAGTTGGGTTCAGCTTCGGGGAGAGTATCGTCATCCAGGGGGCAGGAGGCCTTGGCATATATGCAACCGCTGTAGCCAGGGAAATGGGTGCAGCGAAGATTATCGTCATTGATGGTATCGAGGAGCGCCTGAAGTTGGCAAAGGCCTTTGGCGCCGATGAATTGATCGACTTAAGGGAGATTAAGACCCCGATGGAACGGTCGCTAAGGGTAAAGGAGTTGACTGGAGGTTGGGGAGCTGATGTCGTCGCCGAACTCGTGGGCTTCCCCCAGGTCATCCCTGAGGGCATAAACATGTTAGGCAATGGCGGGCGCTACCTGGAGATGGGCAACATAAATTTTGGAATGACCTATGAGGCTGACCCTTCCAAGCTGGTGACAGAAAACAAGAGCATAGTGGGTGTCATGCTATATGGACCCTATGCCTTGAAGCAGGCCCTCGACTTCCTGAGCCGAGCCAAGGATAAATACCCCTTCGACAAGATACTCTCTCGTTCCTATCCTCTGGAGGAGATAAACAGGGCCTTTGAGGAACAAGATAAGGGACTGGTCACCAGGTCTACCATCATTCCCTAGGCCAGGCTGAGCTTATTCCGATTCATACAAGGATGTCCCTTGACATCCCCATAGGCATTCTCTGATTTGCTCAGCCGTGCATTCCCCTGGTTTCGCTTGTAGCTTATCCGGGGTTTGCCCATTTGAACTACCTCCCTTCCACTACCTTGCTACCCCCTCCGAAATCCGCTGGCTGGCCTCTTTGCGCCATTGTATCTCTCTCGCAGTGCTATTTTCTCAGCATTGCCAAGTGTAAATGCAAACGCGCCGCTGGCCCGGTAGATAGGGAATCTAGAGAGATAAACTGGCGCACCGAGAGTGGCGCCAGGTGAAGCGATGAAACTGCAGCGTGACGATGCTCCTGGCCGAGATGCGGATCTACAGCATGAAGCTGGTATGCTACGAGCATATGCTTGCTACCACTTCTGAAAAGTGGTAGCCTATGGGCTCAGAGAGCTCCTAAGCATGAATCGGGAATAGTCCGCAGTTCCTCGGAAATGTCAGCCTTCTGACATCGCATACTTTGGAAAGTGAGGGGCATCAATGAACGTAAAAACTTTTCTGTCAAAAAAAGAAGGGGTGCCTTCTGAGTTTATCGAAAAAGTTAAATATATTGTAGGAGAGGAAAATGTCTCGGAGAGGGAATGCGACCTCATTTCCTACAGCCTTGACTACTGGTTATACGGAGTATTCCTCTCCCAGTATGGCAATTTGCCATCGCTCCCCTGTGTAGTTATCTCTCCCCAAAATCACGAGGAAATACAGGGTATCCTGAAATGTGCCAATGAATATAAAGTTCACATTACGCCATTTGGTGGTGGTTCAGGTGTGCTCGGTGGCGCTATCCCCATAGAAGGGAGCGCTATCTTGAACCTTCAGAGAATGAATAGATTCATTTCCCTGGATGAAACGTCACTCGTTGCTGAGTTTGAAGCAGGAATTATCGGCGCAAATCTCGAGCTGGAGCTGAATCACAGGGGCTATTCAATGGGAAATATTCCCCAATCACACTACTGTTCCACGCTTGGGGGATGGATTTCAACACGCGCTGCGGGACAGTTCTCCACAAAATATGGGAAAATCGAGGATATGGTTTTGGGAATGGAGGTAGTGCTTCCCGATGGAAGTCTTCTTAATATTAAACCGGTTCCAAGACGCTCCACGGGACCTTCACTCAAAGACCTCTTCCTAGGAGGTGAGGGGGCTCTTGGCATTGTCACCAAGGCAGTGGTATCAGTGCATCCTTTACCAAAGGGAACAGTAAAACAATCGTTTGTTTTCCACTCCGTTGAAGTAGCATTGGACGTGGTGCGGAAAATTTTGAGGGGTGATGCAAGGCCGGCAGTGGTAAGAATATTTAATGAAGCTGAAAGTGAAAGATATTTCGAGGAAATAGGAAAAAAAGTAACGGTTATCTTCATCTCCGAAGGCGAGCCCGATTTCGTGGCTTTTGAAAGCAAAGTAATTAAGAGAATTGCCCAAGAAAATGGCGGGGAGTTCCTGGGAGAGAATCCGGTGAATATATGGCTTAAAAAACGTTTCGATATAGGTTTAGGTCCTATCCTAATGCAGCAGGGTGGAGTTGTAGACACAATTGAGGTTGTCTCTCTATTCAAGGACGCCGTAAATCTCTATGAGGACATGATCGCCTCAATGAACGCAGTGGACGGTGCACTATCGGTTTCGGGCCATTTTTCGCATTTCTATCCTGAGGGAGCTTGCCTGTACATCACTTTCGTCGGTTTCCCCAAAGACCCGTTCCGTTACTACCAGGATACATGGGCTGCTGCCATGAAAGCCACTGCAAGAAACAATGGCTCTTTTAGCCATCATCATGGAATTGGATACTGGAGAAAGCAGTTCATGCAGCAGGAGTTCGGTGCCAGTGGTGTGGAGTTGCTCCACAGAATCAAATTTGCATTGGACCCAAATGGTATTCTAAACATAGGAAAACTTGTCTAAGATGGAAGATAAGAAGGAATTGGAACTGATCACCAATTGTGCAATGTGCGCCAACATGTGCAAGCATAGTTGCCCCACCTATCTTGCCACGGGAAAGGAAACAATTACCCCCCAGAAAATAGCGCGTCTCATCCTATATGAGGAGAAGGCATTGATTGAAGACCAACAGGGCTTCTTTGAAGTGATGTTCCAGAGTGCTATGTGCGGCGCATGCAAGGTACATTGTATCTACGACAATTATGACCTGAGGAAATTCATTCAGAGAGGGCGAAGCAAAGCCTTCAAAGGTGGTATGCTTCCAGATGAGACCAGGAAACGAATAGAAACGTTCATGAGGTACGGTAATCCCCATGGTGAGCGGCAGCTTCTTCAAAAGGGAACAGGAGACCTCGGTTATTTCGTTTCCTGTTCTGCATACAATGATCAAGAGTTGCTGAAGGCAATGGATAGGATACTCTCGGTGAGCAAGGAGCAGGTTCACCAATTCGGCGGTGCCGATATCTGCTGTGGCGCACCCCTTTACTACGCCGGAGATACACAAGGATTCAAGAAGGCAGCAGAAAAAATGAAAGGGGAGATTGAAAGGAGAAAGCTGCGGAAGGTCATTGCAGACTGTCCCACTTGTATGAAAATGATGACCGAGGTGTACCACGAAGTGGGCATTGATCTAGGTGTGGAATTTGTTCACACTACCGAATTCCTCAATGCTCTCCTTAAAGAAGGGAAGATAAAGGTAAACAAGGTCAATGTTACAGCAACTTTTCACGACCCTTGTATCCTTGTAAACGATATTGGTATTACCACAGCTCCCAGAGAGGTCCTTGGAGTACTGGGGTTTGAGATAAAGGAGCCGGTCTATTCTGGAGAGGATACACACTGCTGCGGGGGATTATGCGGAGCCAGAATTGGAGATTGCAGGCTCACCGATAAGGTGAGCTTAATGCGCATCAATGAGCTTAAGGAAACTGCTGCCGATGTCTACATTTCAGCATGCCCTACCTGCAAAGCTATATTATCCGGTATGGACATGAAAGATATAACTGAACTTGTTTCGGATCAGCTAATCGATGAATGAAAAAAGGCTGGCACGAACCATACAAGGTGAAATAGCAAAAGCGACTGGTGAAAGGGCAACGGTCTCTATTGAAGATAGCGTTGTAAGATTGAGCGGGCAGTTTCCCTCCAATCAAAGTGTCGTGGATGCTGGGCATATTGCGGCCAACTTTGAACAAGTTAGGGGGGTAGTAAACGAGATTGATTATCCCGGCAGGAAACCCTTTGTCCCACCCCAAAAGGTATCCGATGAGCTTACTGGAAAAGAGTTCGACGTTGTTATTGTCGGTGGGGGAATAATTGGCGTTGCAATCGCCAGAGAGCTTTCACGATTCAATCTGAGCATGGCACTCATTGAAAGGCACGATGACCTGGGAATGGACCAAACATCACATAGCAACGCCATAGTACATCCCGCCATCATTACCAAATATGGCACGCTGAAATGGGAAATGAACTACAAGGGAAACGCAATTTGGGATGAAGTTGCCAGCCAGCTTGGTGTCGATTTCAAACGGATAGGGACACTTATTGTGGCTGAGAACCCGGGTGAAGAACTTCTGCTTTCCTATGTAGTAGAAACCGCCATAAAACACAAAGACCCTGCTCCCAAGGAACTAGATAGAGAAGAACTGGACAAGATTGAGCCAGGGCTTGCCCCAAATATTAGGAAGGGTGTACTGGTGTGGAACACAGGCATCATCTCTGTATTTGAACTCGTCATAGCTTACGCCGAGAATGCCATGGCAAATGGAGTGCAGTTCTTTCTAAATACAAGCGCAATAGGAGTCCAAACCGATGAAGGAAGCATTAAAGCAGTCGATACAACAAGAGGAACCATAAAAACGCGTATCTTAGTCAACGCCGCAGGACTATATGCCGACAGGATTGCCGAATTTGCTGGAGACAGGTTCTTTACCATTCACCCCAGAAAAGGAGAAACAATCATTTTTGATAAATCCTACCAGCCAGTGCAAACAGTTCTAGCTTCATTTAGCATGGCGGGAGAAAGAGACCCGTATTCCAAGGGCGGAGGCATCATCCCCACGATTGATGGCAATCTTCAGTTCGGGCCTACAGCAGAGGAGGTATGTGATAGCGAGGATGTTTCCACCACATTTACGGGGCTTGAAACATTATTTAGCAAATTCGCGCCATTTCTTGAGCGACTTAAGCCACAATACGAGAAACCCGATAAAAGCAAAATCATCACTCATTTTGCCGGATGCAGAGCGGCGACATACAAGGAGGATTTCATTATTGAGCCCTCCAAAAAAGTGAAAGGGTTAGTCCACGTTGCCGGCATTCAATCTCCGGGACTTGCATCGGCACCAGCCATTGCCGAAAGGGTGAAGGACATCGTAATACAAGAGTGGCACCCCGCAGAGAACCCACACTTTGAACCAATGAGAAAAAGGAGCAAACACTTTTCCGAACTGGACCCAAGGGAAAGAGCGGAACTTATCAGAATTAACCCACTATACGGACACATTGTCTGCCGCTGTGAACATGCTAGTGAAGGCGAGATAATAGATGCGCTACACAGAAGTATTCCGGCAAAGAGCATCGATGCCATCAAGAGGAGGACAAGGGCAGGTATGGGAAGATGCCAGGGTGGCTTCTGTATGCCGAGGGTTCTGGAGATTATCAGCAGGGAGGCAAATATTGAAAAGGAATTGGTGACAAAGAGCGGGGGAGAATCGCTCATCCTGAGTGGAAGGTTAAAGCAGGTAAAGGAATGAAATATTTTATTGTCATTGATGCGGGTACACAGAACATAAAGGCGTTCATCTTTGATGAAAAGGGGAATGAGGTATATGGCGAGGCATATAGTGCGAACCCTTATTTCGCTACTCAACCCGATTTTGCCGAGCAGGATGCGGAGGAGTACCTGAGAATTACCCAGAAGGTAACGATGAGCGTTGTAGAGAATTCCCGTGTTCCCGGGGATGAACTCGCTGCTGTTGCCATTACGACCCATAGAAGCACAATTGTTCCCGTTGCTGAAGATGGCAAGCCTGTTCGTCCTGCAATCACCTGGCTTGATGAGCGTAAAACAGAGGGACTCAAGCTTCCCGGCGGAGCCCTTCTATCACTGACGTTTAAGCTTTCCGGAATGATGCCAAAGCTGAAGGAGTATCAGAGAAGGTCTAAGTTCAACTGGCTCAGAAAGTATGAGCCGGAAAGTTACGACAGAACACACATATTCCTCACCATCTCATCTTATATCTTTCACTCATTAACCAATGAATTCAAAGACTGTTCCTCCATGATAGTGGGGCTGTTCCCCATCGACCTGAAGGGACTTCAGTGGCATCCCAGGGATGTGGTATACAAGATTTTCGGTGTTGAGCGAGAAAAGCTACCTCCGCTTGTTTCACCAACTGAGATTGCGGGGACGGTTTCGGAGGAAGGAGCAAGGAACTTCGGTGTACCACAAGGGCTCCCCGTAATCATCGGAGCGGGGGACAAACAATCCGAACTGCTGGGCGCTGGCGCAATAAGTAACGATGTCGCTGAAATCAGCTACGGAACGGCTGCGGTCATTGAACTACTCTCCAATAAATATGTCACTCACCCCAAGATGGATTTCTTCACCTGGGGAGCAGCAATTCCCAACCACTGGGCACTCGAAGGATTTGTGGGGAGAGGATACTGGATGGTATCCTGGTTCAGAAGAGAGTTTGCCAAATATGAGGAGGAAGAGGCGGAGAAACTAGGGATAGAGCCAGAGGATTTGT
>JABUBL010000646.1_pt1 | contig 10813 bp, 10 predicted proteins | sample 7240371 | NCBI WGS metagenome assembly JABUBL01 (sample SAMN07256343, study PRJNA390944) | subsurface metagenome | isolation source: Methane hydrate marine sediment | place: Pacific Ocean: Eastern North Pacific, ODP site 1244 | collected 2002
ATTTTTGGGATTTTAATAAACCAGTTATAGCCGCTATTAATGGAATGGCCATTGGAGGAGGCATTACAATGCCATTAGCTGGTGCCGATCTAATCTACATGGCAGAAGATGCTTGGTTGGGATTCTTCTTCTCAAAAAGAGCCATAATACCAGAATTTTCTTGCACATTTATTTTACCATTACTAGTCGGTTTTCAAAAAGCAAAGGAAATTTGTTATTTTGGTGATAAAATAACTGCTCAAAAAGCTTATGAACTTGGACTTGTAAATAAAGTTTTGCCACCAGATGAATTAATCCCTTATTCTAGAGAACAAGCATTAAAATTAATCCCACCAAAAGGTCCAAGCCTATCTTTGAAGCTGATGAAAAAAACTATGCACGCTTATTTCTAAAAAAGTAATATAAGTCACAGCGTTTCTTGCCTCAGGTCTAGAAATTGTGGCTGTACATATACCATTATCTTCCTTCTCATAAATTATATCTTCAAAATCCTCTATTTGCATGATTAGATTTCAATTATATTTTTATCATTAAATATTTTTCAAATTTTTAAATTTAATTTTGAAACTCATGTAAAGAAAAAAACAAAAAAAAATTAATTTTTTGGGATTATTTTGATTATTCTTCACGAAGTGCTTTTTTTAATACTTTTCCTACTAATGTTAGTGGAAGTTCTTCGCGAAATTCCCAGATCTTAGGTATTTCATATTTCGAAAGATTTTCTTCGGCGTATTTTTTAATACTTACTTTAACTTCTTCTGTTGCTTCGACACCTTCCCTCAATTGTATAACTGCTTTGACAATTTCTGCACCTGGTCTATCAGGGTTGGGAACCCCAATTATTGCTAATATTTGAATATCTGGATGTCTTGTCATCACTTCTTCAACATGGACACTATACACCTTGAAACCACTTACTATAAGCATATCCTTTATTCGATCTACTATCTTTAGATAACCATCTTCATCAAAAACACCAACATCACCAGTATGAACATAGCCTTCTTTATCAAATGTAACTGCTGTTGCTTCAGGTTTATTATGATATTGTTTAACAACTTGAGGACCTTTTATCAAAATTTCACCTGGTTGTCCAATCTCTTTTATTTCTGCTCCAGATTCTGTATCTATTAGCTTAATATCCGTGTCTGGTAGAGGTAGTCCTACAGTACCAATCTTTTTCTCCCCAAACATTGGATTAACAGATGCAAGAGGGGATGTTTCAGTCATTCCGTATACCTCAACGAATTTATTTTCAGTATGAAATTGTTTCTCGAAATTTCTTATTGCCTCAGGAGGAAAAGGAGCTGCTCCACTAACGTATAGTTTTATGTTGTCCAATGTCTCTGGAGGAATATCTTTCGACTTGGGATTATTTTGAACCATTAAAAACAGAGTTGGTACATTTCCAAAACTACTAGGCTTTTTATCAATAATCTCATGTATTATATGGTCAGTATCTCTAGGATTTGCTATTAATATTTGTGCTCCTCCTACATAATTAAGGAAAAGTCCTATAAAGTATCCCGCCATGTGAAAGAGAGGAAATGCGGAAAGTAGAATTTCTTTACCCTTCTCTCTATTGAGCCATACATCAAATTGGTGGAAATTTGAGATTAAATTGAATTGAGTTATTTCAGTTCCTTTCGGAAGTCCCGTAGTTCCTCCAGTGTATTGTATTAATGCCAAATCGTTTTTAGGATCGATATCTACTTTCTTTAAATCAATTTCAATATCAACTGCTTCAAGAAATGGGACAACTGTTTTACCTGACCAAGGTATAATTTTACCTTTGGGGATTTTCTTTATTAATTTTCCCATAAATACTTTAAAACCCCCAAAACCCATAAATTCTGAGATATTTGAAGGGATTATTACCTTCATATCAGGTAAACGATCATATATCTTGGAAAAAACTTTTTCATGAAGAATATCCATAGTTACCAGAAATTTTGCACCTGAATCCTTCATTTGGTAAGCAATTTCGTCCGGACTCAATAAAGCCGAGCACCCTGTAACAGTACCTCCCGCTATATATGTTCCATAAGCGGCAAAGAGATATTGAGGAGCATTAGGAAAACAAATTGCTACTACGTCACCCTTTTTTAAACCATTTTTCTGTAAGAATGTTGCAAATTTCTGGGAATATTCTAATATCTCACTATTAAGAAAAGTCCGATCCATGAAATAAATTCCGACTTTATCAGCATATTTTTTCATATTTTGGGTTAATATTGTTCCTAAATCTTCTGTTGGATATGTTAAAGTGGCAGGAACATGTTTATCATAGGATTTTAGCCAAATTTTTTCATTACTCATTTGTTGACTCATCTAATTTAACACTTTTAGAAATTTATTATTTAAATATAGTAACTAATTATTTACTATCTTCGGGAAAGTTTATAAAAATTGACATTTTTTTTCTGAGGATTATTATTTTATATCTCCATTAAAATACAACAATGGACAGTGTATATTATTGTTGAACTTGCATTGTTATTTACGAAAATTTGGTTAAATGTATAAAAAAGATAAAAAAAAAAAAAAGAAATGTTAGAGCAATTTAAATAATTGTCTTAGTGTTAGACTCATGATATATTGTTGGATTTGCCTTGTACCTCCGCCAATTTCCTGAATTCTGGTTATACCTAGTAAATCTTGCATTAATGTATTATCACACACACCAGCACCTCCCATAAGATTAGCACATTCATAAGCAGCTTTTTGAGCCAATTTAGCACTTATTGATTTCAGTTGGGCTGCTGTGGCCATTAAAGTTAAATTAAATTGTTTAGGGACGGATCCAAATTGTTCCACTTTTTTATCTACCCTTTGACATACGTTTAAAGTAGATAAAGTAAGATTCATAGTTTCTGCCCATAAATCTGCTAAAGGAAATCCAACCCCTTGAAATTTTAAAATCATTTGATCAAATTGCTTTCTCATGTTAGCATAAATAACAGCATGAGTTATAGCATTCCAAGCTTCTGCCACGTTTAGTATCACAATCCCTAATCGTTCCAAATTCAATCCTTCAAAAAGATATTCTCTTCCTTGACCTGGTTTACCCAAAACATACTCTGGAGGTACTTTTAAATTTGTGAAAGTTTCTTTACCAAGATGAATTCTTGGAGTCCATGGAATATTGATTCTTTCTACTTTCCATCCATCCCAAGATGTATCAACTAAAAATTGTCCCATAGTATTGCCACTATTCTTTTCAGTAACGGCATAAATTATTGCCCAATCTGCTTTAGGTCCATTTGTTTGGTAAATTTTTTCTCCGTTAAGCATATAACTTCCATCTTCTTGTTGATCACAAGTTGTTAACATATGAACTGCATCAGAACCTCTTTCAGGTTCGGTGATACAAATACATCCATTTTTCTGCCCTGTTACTAATTCTTTTAGCGCTTTTATGCGAATATCAACATCTTCATGATGCACCAATAGAGGATTTATTGCCAAAATATTAGCACCCATTCCCATTGTAAGTTGAGGGTCAAAAAAATCAGTTGCTAATGTTCTCATAAATTCAGCTGTAAATCCATGCGGTTCAAAATTCATATCAAGAATATCAAAATTATTTATTCGTGTAATTAAACCTTCTTTACCAATTTCGGGAATCCACTCATAAAAATCTTCATTATGAGTGATATTATTCCTATTTTCAAAACCGATAAAGAACTTTTGAGCTTTCTTAAGAAAATCTAAATGCTCTTTTTCCAAAAAAGACATTAAATTGTAATTCAAGAATTTATAACGATTCTTTAAAGAAAGCTTCTCAAGTATTTCATCATTAATACATTGAACTTCTCCTTTTTGATTAACCATTTAACTCAACTCTAAAAATTTAAATTAATTTTTTTTTTGTGTTAATATTGCCCATTTCTCTTAAAATTATTTAAAATGTTTAAAAAAAATTAAGAAAGGGAATTAGACGTTTTTAAAATTATAAATACTACTAATCACAATATTAATCATTATAAAAATTACACTCAAAAAAAATTTAATATAATGACTGAAAAAATAGTTGTAGCAAATAAAGGACTAGTAAGGGCAGAATTTGCATTTTGGGTTGGTCAATATATGGATAAATTCTATGATGCTCTTGAAAATAAGAAAATTATTGGAAATAAATGTCCCAAATGCGGAGATGTCTTTGTTCCACCAAGGAAAATATGTGGAAAATGTAATGAAACGATTCCTTTAGACCAAAACTGGGTGGATTTACCAGATACTGGAACACTGAAAAATTATACAATAACTTATTACAAAATAAATGATAGAGTTAGCCGAAAAGTGAAAAAGCCACAAATTATTGGTATGGTACAAATTGATGGAAGCAATACAGCAATAGTTTACCGTTTATTAGATATTGAACCTGAAAAAGTGAAGATTGGAATGCAAGTTAAAGTTAAATGGGAAGAAAAAACAAAAGGAGACCCTTCTGATATAAAGGGTTTCATAAGGGTGTGAGGTGTGCTCAAAGTATGCAAAGAGTAGGTATTGTAGGATATAATCAAGTAAAGCTTTATTCAGATGCAGATTATGGTCGTTATGAAATGATTTATGAAGCCGTGCGTGGTGCTTTAGATCATGCTGGCTTAAAAAAGAAAGATATAACTACAGTCATTTCAGCTACAAATGATTATTATGATGGACGTACAATTTCAAATGCTTTAACTGTAGAAGTTGGAGGGGGATACTTAGCAGACGAATCAAAAGTAGAAATGGATGGGGCTCATGCTGTTTTATATGGACTAATGCGAATTTTATCTGGTAATCATAAATTAGCAGTTGTTTGGGGAGGAAGCATGGCTTCATGTTTTCCATACCATTCCGCTCGGTTGTTTGAGACAGACCCTACTTGGGAGCGACCAGTTGCTTATGTGAATGATATTACTTCTGCTGGTTTTCAGATGAGAGCTTATATGGAAAAATTTGATATTAATGCCGAAGATATTGCTAAAATTGCCGTTAAAAATAGAAAAAATGCTGCAAATAATAAATTAACTCTAGAAGAAGCTCAAAATCCAACTTTAACAGTTCATGATGTCTTAAATTCTGAGATTTATGCTGATCCAGTTACAGAATTAATGGTAGCACATCCATGTGATGGTGTAGCAGCATTATTGCTAGCTCCAGAAAAACAAGCATTGAAAATCATAGATAATCCAGTTTGGATTACTGGAGTAGGGTATAGTCAAGAAACTTATTATCTTGGAGATCGAGATTTATCAGAAAATAAATCTATGGAATTAGCGGGGAAAATGGCATTTAAAGCTGCTGGAGTTAAAGATCCTAAGCATGAGATCGATGTGGCTGAGTTATTTGAGAGTTATGCTCATGAAGAATTAATTTTTACAGAAGCTTTAGGATTTGCCGAGAAAGGTCAAGGAGCAAGCTTAAATTCTGCAATTGATGGCGATATTCCTATCAATCCTTCTGGAGGTGCTCTTGGAGGGAATCCTCCTTGTGCCACGGGTTTAATTAGGATTATTGAAGCTGCAAAGCAAATTAGAGGAGAGGCAAATGGTCATCAAGTTAAGGGTGCTAAAAAAGCTATTGCCTCAGGTCAAATAGGTATGTGTGCACAAAACAATATTTTATATGTATTAGAGGGAGGTAATTAAAAATGGGGAGACAAGTTTGTATTGCAAGTGCTGGTTTTAGTGAACATGCTTCAAAACGCTCTGATGTAAATATGCCTGAATTAGTGAGTGAAGCAATTGAAGATTGCTTGAAAAGAGTTCCTAGCCTTGAGATTAAGGATATTGATGCTTTTGTAAATGGGAATATGCCTGCATTTGAAGGATCAAATATCCCTGAATTATGGATGACAGATTGGATGGGTGCTAGAAATAAACCATTAATGAGAGTTACTACCGGAGGTACAACAGGTGGCTCTGTGGCGATATCAGGTTATTATTCTGTAACCGCTGGTTTACCTGGAATAGATACTGTAATGGCTATAGCTTTTGAACAGCAAAGCCAAGGTGATACAAGTGTAGGACTTGCCAGTGTAGCATATGGAGAAATTTCTGTGATGAATTCATTAGGAATCCCTTATGATCAATTAACACTCCTTTTATCTGGTGGTGCTGCTATAGGAATTGCTTCTTATCAAGCTACAAATTATATGCGAAAAAGTAAAATTACAGAAGAGGATTTAGCTAGAGTTGTCATCCAGAATAGACATAATGCCGCAAAAACATGGTGGGCTCACCTTAAGATGCCTGATCTCACTATTGAAGATGTTTTAGATACTCCTTATATTTCATATCCATTAAGGTATGGAATGGTCTGTCCCGCGTCTGATGGAGCGTGCGCAATGTTATTTACAACTGAAGAAAAAGCAAAAGATTTGTGTGATATTCCCGTATATATTAACGGAGTAGGTAGTATAGCAAATGAAACTGCTCTTATTGGCTATGATGGTAGTGGTTCAGGACAATTAGATCTTTCTGAGCAACTTGGTGCTCAAATAACTTCTGATTTGGCATTTACGCAAGCAGGTATTTCTTTTCCAAGGAAGGAAATTGACTATGCTGAGGTATATTCACCATTTCCTAACCAAGAACTAATGTGGGTTGAAAAATTGGGTCTATTCGAAGAAAATACATCACCGGAAATGTATAAGACTGGAATTACTGCCTTAAATGGTGAATTGCCTATTAATTGTTCAGGAGGGGTTAACTCCACAAATGCTATAGGAGCATCAGCAATGGAAAGACCTGCGGTTGCAGCTTTACAGATTATGGGGAAGGCTAGCAATCAAGTTCCTAAGACTGTACACACAGCATTGGGGCATGGATGGGGAGGATATGTTAATCTAGTGACTATGATGGTTATGGCTGATGAACCAGTTAGAAAAGTTAAATAAAATATGGAGGTAATGTAATATGTCAAAAAGAACATTAAGAAAAAAGATGGAGTATATTAAAAAAGAATATGTTAGGACAAGAACTATGCCAGCAAATTGGTATTTGTCTAGTTATAAGTTCAAATTTAATATTACTCATATGAAACCATTTTTGGAAAAATTAAAACAGAAAAAGTTGGTAGGTCTCCAATGTTCAAGTTGTAATAGAATATTTTTTCCTCCTAGACTTATATGTGGTAAATGTCTCGTTAAACCTGATAGGTGGGTGGATTTACGTGAAACTGGGAAAGTAGTTTCATATACTGTAAGTTATCTAAAAGATCCTGAAACTGGTGAAGTTATAGAACGACCTATAGTTTGTGCCCAATTAGATGGAGCAGATACATCATACCCAGCACAGTTAGATCCTGATGTTGAATTTAAGGATACATATATAGGGATGCCAATAAAAGTTCATTGGGCAGAAGATATTAAGGGTGGATTAATGGATATTGAATACTACGAAGCAATTGAAGATAATGCAAAAGATTTAGACTTACGTAAAGATTAAGAATTTTTTTTTTTTTAATTTATCTGATTAAAATGGAATATAATTAGTAATATTGGGAGTTTTTTTTAACTTTTATTTAAAAAATTACTTAATATATTACCGATTTTTTGAATAGAATATTGTATATCATCTTCGTCTATTCCATAATGAGTTACAAATCTAATTTTTTCTTTACTAATATTAAAAGATCTAATACCTTCTTTTCCAAGCTCAGTTAATATTTTAAATATGCGTGTCTTCATCATGAGTTCAACAATTACAATATTTGTCTCTGGTTTATGAACCTTTATTGGTAAATCGTACGATTCAATCCCTTCAGCAAGCAATTTAGCATTTTTATGATCTTCCTCAAGTCTATTAATCCATTTTGATTCAAGTGCAATCAACCCAAAAGAAGCTATTATTCCTGCTTGACGCATACCTCCACCAAGCATTTTTCGATATCGTCTAGCATTTGTAATAAATTCATTTGAGCCTGCAACAATTGATCCTACCGGACACGAAAGTCCTTTAGATAAGCAAAACATAACACTATCAACATGTTTGGTGAATTCTGTAACCGGGACTTTAAGGCTTACTGCTGCATTGAATATCCTTGCTCCATCTAAATATAATTTTAAATCATTCTTGTCTGAAAACTCCTTCATATCTTTAATTACTTCCGGTCGAATAATTACTCCTCCGTGATAATTGTGAGTGTTTTCTACAGAAAAGAGAGTTGTAGGTGGTTCATGTATATCCTCTCTATCACGAATTAGTTTTTGGAGTTGATCAAATGAAGGAACACCTTTATTCGAAGGATAAGTCCTAATCATTAATCCTCCAATACGAGCAGCACTACCTACCTCATTTTTGTATATATGACTTAATTCTTCTAATAGAATCTCATCACCAGGATTAGTTTGTGAGAGTAATGAAACTAAATTTCCTTGTGTTCCAGAAGTAACAAATAATGCTGCTTCTTTACCAATTACTTCAGCTGCTTTTTCTTCCAGTTCATTTACGGTGGGATCTTCTCCTTCAACATCATCTCCAATTTTGGAATCATCAAGTGATCTGAGCATCTCCCACATTTCTTCAGATGGCTTGGTAACAGTATCAGAACGTAAATCTACAATTTTCAATTTAATCAAGACTTTCTTTATAATAAGTTAAATCTATATAATGTTTCATAAAAATAAAAGAGTATGATAATAAGTGTATATCAATAGAATAAAGATAAAATTAAAATTTATGAAATACATCACCAATTAACTTTCTAATTATAGTAATCTCGTCTAAATTCGTCAACTGTTTAAATTATGATCTTATTTAAATTAAAAAAATTAAAAAAATTTTTATTTAGTTTTTAATACGATTGTAATTGCTCTCGTTAGGCGTATAACATCCATAACTTTACCTTTTTCCACAGTTATCTGCTCTCGCGAAATCACATGGGTAAAATCTCCTTTTCCATCACATACTTTAACGAGTGCATCAGAATCCCCAGACATTACGATGATTGCATCAGATTTAGTACCTTCAGATAAGAGAGCTTTACGATTCTTGATTTCTAAGAAGAAGGGGTCATCTTTATTTAGATTAAACTGAAAGGACATCTCCCAATCAACATCTTTTCCTGCAATATTCGTAACAAATACCGCTTGAGCTTTTGGAATTGTGTTTAATTTCTCCACGATTTTGCTTAAATTTTCTTTTGCTTGTCCCATTATGATTCTCCTCCTTCATATTCTGACTTTGATATCCAATTTTCATACTCATCTTCGGGAACAAAGAAAAAATCAGTCATTTTACCCACCCTATCCTTGTTAAAAACCGCCCTAACTTTTTTTCCCTTTTTTATTTTTGAAGGTACTAAATTCTCAGAAAAAATCCCTTGAAGTAATGCGGTTTCAGCACCATCAAGTTTTATAAACCCTATTCCATAAGGTATCGCTTTGATAAAGGCTGAAGTGGTATACCACACTATTGTGCTAACCTCTATTGTTCCAGTTTGTTTGAGTTCCACCCAATTTGCTGGAGTATAGCAATCAGAGCAGTTAATTCTAGGAGGCATCCATATCTTTCCACATTTAGTACATTTCGTACCTAATAACTTCTTGTTATTCATTAACTCTATAAAAAACTTTGATTGACCTCCCATTGTGTATTTATAATTGATCTTTATGATATCCCTAATTTGGTGATCTTGAAATTCTTCACTCATGTTTGTTTCAACCCCTCCTCATTTGCCATTACAATAACTGCTGCATATGCTGCTCCCGGTCCTCCTATAGAATGCGATATAGCTCGCCCTTTTTCAATTGTTACTTGATGTTTACCTGCTTCTCCTCTTAATTGAAGAGCAGCTTCTCCCGTACTCATTATCCCAGTTGCACCTACGGCATGTCCGCAACCAATTAACCCTCCAGAAGGACAGCATGGTAATTCCCCTTCAATCCAGGGTCCCTCTCCTGATTTTTCAAAAGTTTTTTCAATCCAAGGGCCACCCTCTCCAAAAGGAACAAAGCCGAGCTCCTCATATGAGATGACTTCCTGTCCTGAGAATGCATCGTGTAATTCTGCTAAATCTATTTGGCTTTTTATTTTATTATAATCTAGTCCTGCCATTTTATAGGCAGCTTTTGCTGCATATATATTTGAATAAAGTCTTCCCAAATCTTCTCTGTTTCCTATAAAACAATCAGTATTTGCTGCTGCTACCCCAGTAATCCAAACTGGCTTTTCAATCTTTAATTCTCTTACTTTTTCTTCACTTGCTAGAATCAATGCCGCAGATGCTTCTGAATATAAACAACAATCCAACATTTTGAATGGATAACAGATTATTCTTGAATTCATAACATCCTCAACTGTTATTTTCATTGGAGATTGTGATTTTGGATTATTCATAGCATTTCCATGATTTTTAACACTAACATAAGCCATTTGTTCCTCCGTTGGATTTCCAAATTCTTCATAATGCGCATTTACCATCGAAACATAGGAACTTGCCGCCATCATACCCATTGGATACTCGTAAGTCATATCTGCTGAATAAGCTATGGAATTTAGTACCTCTGGAGTCGTAGTTCCTGTTTGTTCGTCATAACAATCATTGCATTTTTCAAGACCTATACATAGACATAAATCTGAAAGTCCTGAAGCAACTTCAGCATAAGCCATTCGAACAGTATATCCCCCTGTAGCCCCTCCTGTGGCAACTCTAGTTCCTGGTTTATTGTTCATACCTAGATATGAATTAGTAAAAATATCTGGCATAAACTGGCGTTCAAATAATTCATTATAAATGCCATAAACCGTGGATTGTAGATCTTTGTGTGTGATCTGCGCTCCATTTTTATTAGCGTCTTCCAAAGTTAATTTTGTGGCATCAT
>JABUBL010000647.1_pt1 | contig 10808 bp, 13 predicted proteins | sample 7240371 | NCBI WGS metagenome assembly JABUBL01 (sample SAMN07256343, study PRJNA390944) | subsurface metagenome | isolation source: Methane hydrate marine sediment | place: Pacific Ocean: Eastern North Pacific, ODP site 1244 | collected 2002
CGACGGCGGCACTATTCTGGTGGGACTCATCGCAGTCAACTTGGGCAGCGACATCATCAACCGGCTGTTATCGACTTGAGGTGAAATGAAATGTCTTCATTCTTTAAGAGTCGGAGTGCGCAGATAACCGTTCTGATTATCTCGTTCCTCCTTGTCTTCGTACCGTACTTCATACCCTGGGGGCCCCTAGACTGGTTCTCAGGTAAGCTGATGACTATCGCAGCCGTTACGAACGCTTTCACCATCGTGATCGCCGTCTACTCCCAGTTCAGGAGGAGCGGTCGATTCATCAACGAGAGGCGGAAGGGATGGGTCTACCATATCTACCTCCTCGTATTGCTGGTGGTGATGACCTTAAGTGGGTTCATATTCGGTCAGCATGTGGGGGCGTACCAATGGATACTATTGGCTGTCGTGACTCCACTGAGCTCAGTCATCTACGGGATCCTTGCGTTCTACATGTCCTCGGCAGGGGCTAGGGCCTTCAGGGCTCGGAGCCCCCAATCCGCACTGCTGCTAATAGCCGGATTCGTCGTCCTAATGTACCAAGCCCCGTTGACGGGCGCCTTCTTCCCCGGGATCGAGGGAGCGGCGACCTATCTAACTGACACCTTCGGAATGTCCGTCTCAAGGATGTTCTCCATCAGCGTCAGCATCGGCGCCATCGTTCTCGGTGTGCGCATGCTGACGGGGAAGGAGGTCGCGTTCTTGGGCTTCGGGGAGGGTGATGAATAAGATGTCTGACGAAGGCGGAATCTACAAGCTGATGGCGAATTACGACAAGAGATGGGTATACCTCGTCCTGTTCGTCATCGTCCTATACTCACTGATCCGTCCGATTGGGATGCCAATCGGGATCAGCGCCATGACCAAGAACTACAAGACGGAGCTCGATACCCTCCAAGAGGGCGACATCGTCTTCAGTACATGGAACATGGAGTTCAGCGGCTACATGGAGCTTAAACCAGGGGTACTAGCCACACACAAGATGTTCATCGAGAAAGGCGTCAAGCTTTGCATTGCCTTCGGGCACTTTGAGTGCGTAGCCCTCCCACCGGAGATCTTCAAGCAGATAAGGACCACGCTCGACGAATACGACTACACCGAGGGAGAGGACTATGTCATCATCGGATATGTGTTCCCCAACGAAGCTGCAGTCGCAGCCCTGGCACGGGACTTCCACGCAAACGTGAGGGTCGACTGGAAGGGAAACTCCATCGAGGGCACCTTCCTTGACGAGATCCAGAACGCAGGCGACTTCGACATGATCTCGGACTACACTACCGGACTGGCTACAAGTTGGCTCATAAACCACGTGGTGCTGGAGTACAACGTCCCCATGGTTGAGAACTCTATCGGCGTCTCGGTTCCCGGGCACCTAGCCAACCTCGACGCAGGCCTTCTAACAGGGTTGTTGGCCAGCACGAGGGGAGGGGCTGAGCTGGAGTTCCTAATCAATGCTCCAGGCCCAGGTCTGAAGTCGATGGACGCCTTCACCTTCGGGCACTACTCGCTGATAATCTTCATCATCATCGGAAACATCGGCTACTACGGATGGACTAGGCGCACAGGTGCAAGGGAGAGGACGGGAGTCAGGTAGGAGGAAGATGAAATGAACGAGTTTTTGAGTTTTGCTGCAGTGGTGATGGGTATATTCATATCCTTCGCCATGTACACGACCCTCTACGGAAAGCCTAACCCCCTCAGGTCATGGGCTGAATACTCATACCTGGGAGCCGGGACAGGCGTCAGCATCGTCATCGGCCTAACCTACATCTGGAACACAGCCGTCCTCGGAATACAGGCGGGCGACTGGATCCTAATCTTCTCGATAATACTTGGGTTGATGATGGTCCTCAGGTTACATCCAACTTACAGCTATGTCTCGCGGCTGCCGCTGGCCTTCACCGTCGGGACGGGGCTGGCGCTATCGCTGAGGACTCAGATCTTCACGTCTTTCACCATGCAGATAAGGGCGGTAATCGTCAAGCTCTGGACCAACGTGCCACTTGACCTACTCTACAGGGTGACCATCGCGGTCTCCGTGATCACGATACTGACGTTCTTCCTCTACACAATGGAGCTGAGCGGACCGCTATTCTGGACATCCAGAGTAGGCGAGCATCTCATGTACATAGGCTTCGGAGCCATCTTCGCCCAGACTTTCATGGGCAGGCTGGGACTATTCATCGGATACATGGAGAGCCTCACTACGCCAACTTGGAAGACACCTTACACCCTTGCTTCGGCGCTGATATGCCTCATAGCTGCCATACTATTCGAGAGAACAGGCCTGGGAGAGAAACTTTCAGCAGGTTAAATTCCCTTACCTTTTTTCTGTTACACAATGCCAGAGTGGACGCTGTCACTGTCTCTGAGTCCGGCTAGGCGGGTTCCTGCTACCGGGTACTAATCAACCTTGCTCCAGGGCCAGCAACACTCCCCATAAGTTTTAAGCGGTGATATGCTCCTTTCTGTGGTGGGGAGGGCTATGGGCCTAAATGGAGCCTTCGGATCCTGGATATCGGGTAAAACGTTGCAGGGAGAGGGTTACCAAACCCTTCACAACCTAGCCAGGTGGGTTCCTGATCCCGGGGTTTATCCCCCTTGCTCCAGGGCCGGCAACACTCCCCAAAAATTTCAAGCGCGCGGGCGATGTTGTTGAAATATGAGTGAAGCTGATTGGTGGGTCTACGAGAACTGGTCCTTGCGTCCAACTTTGACCCGTGTCCATTATGGGACTTGTCATCATTGTAATCACGGCAAAGGTATCCACGGGAAGCGGCGTACCGGAGGTCCCGTGTCGGGCCATAGCAGTCGCTGGCACGGTCCTTTCCCAGATTCGGTGGAGGCTATGGATTTCGCCCGTGGGCTTGGCAGGACCGACAATCAAATCTGTGCTCGGTGTCTTCAGCATGTGAAGGCTTGAGTTAGTGTGGGCTCGTAAGTCTTAAGCGGTGATGTGTGCCAGCGTGTGTTAATGTGAGGAAAGATGGTTGACCCATGGTGTAGGGACTGCCCCCTTAGGGGACGAAGGCTGTGCCCGGAGACTCCTGAAGCCATTGAGGACTGTAAGAAGTTCTCAGAGAGAATTAAGCAAGTGCTTGTTCGTAAGTTTTAAGCGGTGATGCGCCGTCGCTCGCATACTATGGCAAAACTCCATAATGTTTAATCGAAGGCTTCACCATTAAATGGTGATGACCAGAACGTTCTCCACCAACCGCCTCATATTCTACGCACTATTGGTGACATTCGCCCTCGTAGTGTACCTATATGAGAGATTCAAACCGGAAGGCGGGGAGTCCCCCGAGTTCAGATACCACCCGGGGACGGGGGAGGATCTGCCGGATATCCCGCTTGAAGTCACACTTCTTGGTGGCTCGGGCTATAGGATAGCACTTGAGTTGAGAGAACCGGAGGACTTGGAACGCTACCAAGAGTTTGTAAGAGTCATGAGAGACGGAGAGCCATTGACCGAACGAAAGGAGGAAATGATGAGAAGACCGGGGTATCCGTTCTACCCGAATAGGAAGAGCCTTCTTACGCCGAAGTTGCTAGCTATTTCGTTCATCGCCTTCGTGGTCGCATGTATAATCATATCAACGCTTTAGTTCCACCATGATTTTTTGGGGTGCGAGCGCTCTCGTAACCTTTAAGCGGTGATGCACCTCACGTAATGGTGATGAAAAGAGAGACAGCGCAGAGAAGAGGGTCTGTCGAGGAAGAGATAGATTGGTGGCGACGATGGCGCAGGAGGAAATCTAAGGAGAATGAAGTCTTACCTGACCGTCAAATATAAGATATTTTGCGCGGGAATGCGCGAATGGTTAAGAAGATATTGGGCAGCTTATGTGGTTTTTCTTGTGATGATCCTCTATATGGGATATGTTCCCAATTCCCCATCCAATGTCGAAGGGTTAATCGTGTTGTCCCTTACCAGCGCCGCCCTATTCATCTGGGGGACCTTTAAGAGCTAGAAACAGCGGAGGGAGTGAGATGAACATTGTTAGACTCTTGAAGAGCCTCCTCACGCCGAAGTTGCTGGTTATCTCGTTCATCGTCCTCGTGGTCCTATGTCTGCTCGCCAGCGCTTTCCTGCCGCCATGGTGGTTTGGGGTGCGAGCGTGACCAGAGGAGGGAGTGAGATGAAAAAAGGAGTTAAAACTATTATTCTTACCATTGTCTTGATTTTATTGCTATTCGTTTGGGCTCCTTGGATGGACAATCAAGCAATTCATGACAGAGTATTCCAAGAAAAAGCACATAAAGATGGAACAATGGGCTGGATAACAAAACCAGATGGAACAAGAGTATACACGTTACTCTGTGATTATAATGTAATGTGGCTTCCTTTTGGTAGAGGGGTCGTAAGCTGTGAAGGAGGATACTTTGTTACATTTTGGGGTAAGATAATATGAGTGCGCGCGCTTGGTCTGGAAGGAAAAAGAAATGAGTACAATCATAATCCCCACGCCGTGGTGGATATGGATATTGTTCTGGATTTCACCAATTATTCTATTTATAGTTTGGGCACGCAGATATGCAAAGAGTCCGAGACGCGCGCGAAGGTACGCGGGCATACCCGACATTAATTGGCTCTCAATTTCTTTCCTTATGTTTGCCATTATTTTTATCATTATCGTGGCCACAATCTGGATACCTTTAAATTATTATCCAAACTCGTCCGACTGGTTCCTTATCTTGCAGGGAGTAATAGATTATTTTACGCGCATCAATATCCATACAATCGTCATTTTTAGCGCGCGCTCGTAAGTTTTAAGCGGTGATGTGCGCCGCACGCGCCATCTTAGACGCCCTAATGGCAGATATTACTGCAGTGGCTAAAACGACTCCCATGAAGGTAAAGCTAAAAACAACGGCATTTCGCACCACATACTCTTGAAACGCTATCGTAACAATTAAGATGGCGACGCCCTCCAACATAAACGCTAGACCCCAATCTTTACTGATAACCGCCCATATCTCTGGATTAGATCGTGTCGAATGCGTCTTAATACCAAATGCATACAAGTCAAATCGCTTATTCTTCCCCGCCCAATAGGACACATAACCAAACAAGGTGAATTGTACTCCGATGAAAAGGAAGACGAAAAACATGAGAGTAGAAGAGCCGTACATTCATAATTAGCAGCTTCAGGAGATTATTTATCTTTTTCTCGTAAGTTTTAAGCGGTGATGCGCCCCATACAATGGTGCATAGGAGTTAGAAACATGAAATGCATATGGTATTGGAAGTGGAAAATCGATCCCTTTGATGACGAAAGGTATTTTAAAGTTTCTCAAAAAGCGCAGAAAGTCATCGAAGAGAACCCTGATGACTTCCCGACGATGAGCCCTGGTATCCATAAAGGAAGAGGTGTAGGCTTCAGACTCGTTGAAGGAACATATGAACAGATGATGAACTTAGTTGCGATCTGGTCACCAGTAGAGGAATGGAAATTACAAGTATACTTCGAGGGAAAAGAGCTAACCAAAACAGTGCAAAAATATCATCCACAGTAGTACACTCCCCCATCTTTTTTCTCGTAAGTTTTAAGCGGTGATGCGCCCCATCTATTGTACAGGCGATTGAAATGCCGTATGTGATCATCAGGACCCTCAAGAAGTTCGCAACGCCAGAGTTTAAGGCCAAACTCATCGCGAAGGTAACCGAAGCCGTCGCCGATGTCGAAGTCGAGTTCTTGGGCGCAGACAAAGAGAAATTGATGGCCAACACGTGGTGCATCGTAGAGGAAGTCGACTCCGAGAACTGGGGAGTAGGCGGAGTACCGATAACACCAGAGATGCTCAAGGAAGGCCTCGGAATCGAGTAAACAAACCACCCCTCTTTTTTCTCGTAAGTTTTAAGCGGAGATGCGCCCCATACAATGGTGAAAAGGAGGATAGGAAATGAAGTACTTGGTGATCTGGGAAGTCAAGCCAGAGGATATGGGAAAAGTAATTAAGAAATGGGAGAAGTTTACCGAATCGGGACAGTTAAGAAAGGGTGACAAATTCTCAAAATCCATTACCGACCTCTATTATATGGCTGGACAGTATAAGGGGGTCTGTATAAACGAGGCTACTCCGGAACAGATTGCGAATGATATGGCTTCCTGGGGAGATTGTATGAAAATGGAGTACATTCCCCTAATTGAGGTCGATAAGTTTCATGCCGCATATTCTGAATTGAATGAGTAGCCTGCTGCGTCGTACGCCATTCATTATTTTCATTATATGGTAAGTTTTAAGCGGTGATGCGCCCCATACAATGGTGCGTGAGGGCATCATGTATAACCAATTATTGGGGGGTTAAACCCTCTTATACCATAGTATTCATCTGAAGATGCTAAAACAATAGGTAAGCTGATCTGAATGAATGATATGGTAAAACAAAATATGATTTTTAATAGATGTGAGCTTCTTTTCTTCAAGTTAAACTTGTTAATATGACGACATGATCCAGGGCGTCGATTCTGCGTCCGCGCCGGGTGGAAGCGTATCAAAATCTTCGAACTCAATCTGTCCCTCAACTCCAAATCGTGTTTCCTTGACTTATACAGAATATTAAGTCCAATTTAAGTCTATTCTAGCGATATTAGGAATAAAACAAGTTAATATGCTCTTAGAGGCCATATTTTTTCCCATTTATGGAAGACTCAAGTTATAGATTTACCAATAATGGACAAAAAAGCAATGAGGGGGGAAGACGACGACTCACCCGAACCCGTGGAGTGAAGCCCCGGAGACGCCGTCTTCCTCCCCGCCAACATCCGCCACGGCTTCTTCAACACGACGGACAAGTTTACCATGGTCTACCTCTTCGGGGTTAAAGTTTAGTGAACCAAAAGGACAGCGTGAGCGTTATCCGGAGGGTTATTCCCATCTCACCCGAATATCGAAGCCGGTGAACTCCTTCATCCCGTAAAGTTCGCCCCCAATCATCTCCCGCTCATCGGTGTCCAGCGTCACGAATGGTCTCAACGACAGCAACCACAGATCTCTCTCCTTCCTTATCTGCCATGTCCCCACTACCGCCCCGTTCACTATGATAGTGGCGGATATGGAACCCCGGGGGAGGAATACCTCCTTTCTCAAGGCTTGATCTATGAATCTGGTCTTATCCCTGTGCCCCATGATGAGGGCGTCGAACTGGGGTATCAGACGAGCGAAGGGTCTCGACCGGACCTCCATGAGGGCTTGCGCATCCTCCGCTAACGCATAGTATCTCCGCCTATGCCCCACGATATTGACTTCTATGAGATAGCCAGCATTTTCCTCGAAGACGGGTCGCGCCTCCCTGACCCTCGTTCCCGACCAGTAGGAGAAATCGCTCACAGAGGCTGGGCCGTAAGCCCTCAGATACCTGAGAATGAGCTTCGAGAGCGCATCAGAGGGGGAGACCAAGGATAAGTCAGCCTCGGGGACCCATCTGTCGATCCTCGAGAACAGGTTCTCGGAGTTGTGGTGCCAAGGTCCCTTCGAGCCCGCGTTACACACCAGCCCCCTGAGACTCATCTCCCTTATGAGGCGATGCAGACTCGACCTAGCCTCCTCCCCCTCCCAGCCGACCCTCTCCAGGATCTCATTAATGGTGAGAGGTGCCTCCTCCAGCACGTCGAGGACCTCAGGGTACAACGGCTCCCAGGACTCCGGGGCCTCCTTCCTGCCAGTCCGCACAGTCCACCTGTTCCACTCCCTCATAAGCCCCTCCTCGAGCCCCCGCCTGAAGACCGGGAGATCCGCCGTTGGGACAATGTGGGCCGTGTCCCTCATGAACCAGCTTCGGACGAGGCTCCGGTCCTCCTGCAGGGCCCGGGGCAGGAACGAAGGGTCAAGTCCCTCGACTCTGTTCCAGAGGCTGAGCTGGTAGTTCAGGGCGCCTTGGGCGTTAAGCCCCAGGATGTCCGCCACGGCTTCGAGGGCCCTCCCATTGGGCAGGCGTTCGATCAGATGGTGCCTCGTAAGATTGAAGTATGAGGCTTCTGACGGGGTAACCTCGATGCTCAAGTGCAGACCACCTGTACAAATAACCTAGGCTGTCTCTCAGTAGAACATGGCGACCCCTTGCCTCTTATTTCATTCCCAAGGGAATGTCCCGTTTACGGCTAACCGACCTAAAAATGATGCAAATATGTCATAAAGTATAAATCGGCGTCTCCGGCTCTCTGTGTATCTTCGGAATCGCTGAGTGTGAACAGCTACCTTTCGAGGCGTAAACCATGACAGACATCTACGTGAAAAATGGATTCCTGCTGACGATGCAGGGAGAGGGCGTGGGAAGCATCCAGGACGGAGCGGTGGCCATAGAGGGCAACACCATCGTAGCCGTCGGGAAGACAGCGGATCTCGACAAGGAGTACGGAGGCGCCGAGCACGTCTTCGACGCCAAGGGCAAGGCGGTCCTCCCGGGCTTCGTCGACGCCCACGTCCACACCTCCAACACCCTCATCAGGGGGGAGGGGCAGGACGTCCCCGAGATCGAGTGGATGCTCAAGACCCAGGCCCCTTTCAGCCCCCACTACAGGCCCGGGGACCGCCTCCTAGGCAGCGCCCTGGGGGTCCTCGAGGCCGTGAAGAGCGGGACAACCTGCTTCGGGGAGATTGGGGGCAACATGGCACCGGCGGCTGAGAAGGTCTTCGGCCCCTCAGGGGTGAGAGCTCACCTCGCTAACACCATCAACGAGATCGGCCCAGGCTCAAGGCCCGACCCCCACAAGCCCTACATCTTCTTCTCGGACATCGGCGAGAGGAAGCTGAAGGAGAGCATCGAGTTCATCGACGAGTGGGAGGGGGCCTTCGACGGTAGGATAACTACCATGTTTAGCCCCCACGCCGCCGATATGATGAGCGAGGAGCTGCTGCTCAGGGTGAAGGCGGAGGCTAACGAGCGGGGGATGATGTCTCACATCCACATCGCCCAGGGGGGCAGGGAGGCCATCCAGATCAAGCTCAGGTTCAACACCTCCACGGTGAGGTACCTGGACAGCATCGGCTTCCTAGACAACACAATCATCGGCGCCCACTGCCACCAGACCAGCGACGAGGAGGTCGCCCTCCTCGCCAAGAGCGGGATGCGCTACGTGAGCTGCCCGGCGAGCATAGGGGTGATCGACGGAATCACTCCTCCGTTGGCCCTCTACCTCGCCTCGGGCGGCGTCTCCGCGGGCATCGGCTCCGACCAGGCCAGTGGGAACAACCACCACAACATGCTTGTGGAGATGAAGGTCGCCGCCCTGCTGAACAAGTGTCGCCACACAGACCCCACGGTGCTCCCGGCATGGAAGATGCTCCGCATCGCCACCGTCGAGGGCGCGGAGACCATCGGCCTCGGAGACTCCATCGGCTCCCTGGAGCCCGGGAAGAAGGCAGATCTCATCATCCTGAACCTGAAGGTCCCCCACATGATGCCCATCATAACTACCCCCGTGCCAAACGTCGCCCCAAACATCGTCTATAGCGCCAGGGGGGACGAGGTGGAGACGGTGATCATCGACGGTAACATTGTAGTCAGGGATCACGAGGTGCTCACGATGGACGAGGAGAAGGTGATGGAGGACGCCCAGAAAGCCTCCACCGCGATCACCACCGCAGCCGCTGAGGACTTCTTCAAGGCCGACTCTTACCTGGCGAAGGCCGTCAAGAAGGGGCTCCTCTAGGGGCCACTATTTATTTCCTTATCGTCTTCTTCCGTGAACCCGTCAGTCTCCATGAGAAACTATATTAACGCAACCGCCAAGGCAAGGAAAGAACCCGGAGAATCCCCCATGAAGCGGAAGGCAATCCTGAGCATCGCTGGCGTCGTCTTCGTCGCCGCCGTCTCCACTTACGTGCTCTGGCGCTGGACCATCAACCCAGAGTCACTGGGGCAGATAGGGCTCGGATCCATCTTCGTCGTCTCCATGGTGAGCCACCTCACCGTCGTCGCCAGGGACATGTTCATCCCCATGAATCTACTAAAAACGTGTAGTTAAAGCATGTATTATAGCACGCGCGCAGGAAACCCAGAGGAGGTGGGTGAAAGTGGGTGTGTGTGTGTGTGTGTGTGAGTAGTATAGTAGTGTATAGAAAGTCTCCCTATACCCATATCCCTATACCCCTACCCCGGAACAGACAAACTCTCTCCCTCAAACACACACACCCCTATCCAGGAGGTGGATGCGCGCGCGCGCGACGGCGAGTCTTAGACCCTTCGGGAAATTTACCGGAAAGGAGGTGGGTGAAAGTGGTGGGGTGTATATGTGTGTGTATATTATTATATTATAGAGAGAGAGTCGCTACTGATATACTACAAAATTCTAACTTCTATCTACTACCACCACACACAAACACTCAGGTCCCCCCCATAATACACACATATACACACACACATATGCAAACACCCCTATCCAGGAGGTCAGGAATAGAAGCATTGGGCATTTGCCTATTACTTGTATCGCTCGCGCGCGAGAGAGGACCTCTCTTTTAAGGTGTGGGTTGGATGCCCTCTTTGGGAAACGATGTGACCGAGGGGGGCCGGGAGAGGCAAACTCCGTTGAGGAGGAGGTGTCCTGTCTGCGGAAACCGCCTCACGACCAAGGGAGGCTGCCTGAACTCAGACTGCTTAGTCTACAGTATCAAGGGAGGCTCTAGGGGGAGGGGCCGGGGTTCCAAGAATATCGTGTGGTGCAGCAGTCCGAGGCTGAAGCCCCTGTCCACTGAGGAGGTCAGGAGCCTGCTGGAGCCCTACCTCACGCCAGATGTCGAGAGGCTGCTCGAGCAAGTGTGAATTTAAACTCGCGCATCACTGCTTTAAAATTGTGGGTGGT
>JABUBL010000648.1_pt1 | contig 10806 bp, 13 predicted proteins | sample 7240371 | NCBI WGS metagenome assembly JABUBL01 (sample SAMN07256343, study PRJNA390944) | subsurface metagenome | isolation source: Methane hydrate marine sediment | place: Pacific Ocean: Eastern North Pacific, ODP site 1244 | collected 2002
AAAATATGCTAAACATCCATGTTATAGCAACTATATCCTTCAATGGTATCATAGAAATAATGCAAAATTTGAATATGTTGAACCAATTGAAAAGGAAATATTGGCACCATTAATTGAAAAAGGATTTCATTATAATGATATTATATTTATCCAAGTGGCACCACATTCAAAATTAAAAATAATATTATCTACTGATAATAGATCTTTTTTGAATGATATTTATAGAGAATGGATATTTGATAACTTAGAAGTCAAATGTCAAGATCCAAAGGAATTTTACAAAGAGAAATTTGAGGCAATAACTTAAATAAACAATTCAAGATATAATAATTCTAACTCGCTTTATTGGAGTATGAGATTAACTGTGATCATGAACTAAAACATTTTTTTCAATAGAACAGGTATTCACATTGTCATTAAAAATGTTATTATTTTATATAGTATCTAATCTCTACATAGATGATTAAAGGATTCCTCTTTGAGAGCGAAAAGAGCCCCTCTCTTACTTTTTTATAGAGCCATAACTTCAAAATGACACGGAAGGTACGACTATAAAATTGACTAATATCAATTTAGGGTAAACTATTTCCCAATATTTAATTTTGCACTTCTTTGTTATCAAATTTCCAAGAAGTCTGCATTTATATTAGAATTTCAAGGTTTTCTCTTTTTAAATGAAGTTTACTTTAAATTAATTTCATTCCCTCCCCCGTGGTGCACCCTCCTATAAAGGAAATTGTTTCTAAGAATATCACTTCATTATAAACTAATTTGAATGTTTGAGATGGGAGGATGGAGTATGTTCTTGAATATTATTTTTAATTTTGTTTTTTTTGACTTATAGAGTAACTCGAGATTAATGATTTTTTTATATTTCTTTTTCCTAGAAAGGTAAATTCAGAGTCTGATTTCTAAGGAATTTTCATGAAAAAAGATTCAATAATTTAATTAAGTCCTTAAGTTTAAATAATAAATTGACTGATAGCTAAATGAGATTAAATAAGTGATCAAATATGGCAAAAAAACAAAAAGCTAGAGATACTTATCGATATAAGTTAAAAAAAGGGAATGAAATAGAGTATATTGGTATAACAGATGATCCAAAAAGAAGAGAGTCTGAACATAAAAGTGAAGGGAAAAAATTCTCTAAAATGGAAAAAGTTGGTCCTGCAGTGACCCGAGAGTCTGCCCTTAAATGGGAAAGTGAAAGTATCAAAAAATACAAAAAAAGTCACAGTGGAAAAAGTCCGAAATACAATGATTAGGGAATATCTCTTAGTATTTCTACTCTTACATTATCCCCCTCCTAAAAAAGAAGGTATAGAATGATCTCATATTAGAAAATCTAGAAGATTTTTTGGATTCCCTCTATTCTCTATATTTTATTTCTAAAACGGTGGTCTTTCAATGCCTTATAATGCAAGATACTCTAGTTTTTGATATTATTTCTCTAAATTTAATCCTTAAATGAAAATAAACATTAGAATAAAGATATTAGATTATGAAATATTATCTCTATTATTATTATTTTTTAGCAGGAGCTCTGGCAAAAGCATTTAATGAACAAAAGATAGTAATGAGATTAGAGTTTTGACAGAACTCTGGGTAAAATTAGTCTAAAAGACGAATTATTTAAAAATTTTTTAAACATTAAATTGAGTGAAAAATGAGCAAAGAATTTCCACCTGAAGAAACAATCTGGTATTGTCCAAAATGTTCACGAAAGTTGTATAAACCCCATGGAATAATTATACCTTCTTTACCCCCTCAAGTTGATGTAAGATGTTTAAATTGCAATTATAAAGGCTATAGATTTCTATATCCAATCAAATATAAAGAATACGAAATAAAATTGAGTGAAGAAGACTATATTAAAAAATTGCGTGAATTAATAGAGAAATACGGAAATGATTCAGAAGTCATTGATGACGAATATATTAATCTTTTGAAAGAAATCATAAAAAAAGAATTAGGTTTTAAGAGATTTTTTGATGTTTCAAAAAGAGAATATAAAGATGTTATTTGCTAGTAATACATTTTAAGCATTTCTAATTTTTACTTTTACTTCACTTCCTTATCTTACTTTAAAAATCTTTAGTTAAGAAAAGAAAAGAGAAATAAATGAGGGTTAGCGTTATGGTTCTTTTTCTCTTTTCTTTAAAACTGTTACCATACAGTAATTATAGATTTAATTTATATTATTTAAAATCCAATAATTTTGGTCTGATTTCAATCTTTGTAATATCACAAATAATTTGTTCTTTGTAATATCTTGTGCTTGTCTTTGTTCTTTGTAATTTTGTTTTAACTTTTTGAATGAATTTAAATGGTAATGTTCTTAAATTGAGAAATTTATTAGGCTTTAAATAAACTAATTATGTTCTAAGTCTAAAATAGAATTTGATACCCCAAATCAAGAAATAAATCATATAAAAAAGAATCATTATAAGAGCAAAAAATTCAATATTTTGAATAAGATTCCAAATAATATCAGATCCTAACCAACCATAATATAACATAAACACTGCTATAACACTTATATATAAAGCAATCCTAAAAATCCAAGTCTTACAAATTCGAATTCTATGAGATCTAATAATTCGGTTATTATTTCTCCGAATTTCTTCTTCAGTTCTCTCTACATTACCTCGAGAAAAGTCTCTTTCCATATTGTTTTCTATTTCTGAAATTATAGCTCTACGTTTTACAATATAATTGCTAAAATCAGAATTCATGGAAAAAAAATCATCAACCCAATCTATTACACTAAAAAAAAATAGTAGAAGATATGCTATTAAAGCAATTAGATAAACTCCCACATTTAATAGTAAATATATGATACTTAATAAAAACGTAAAGATTCCTCCATACCAAAAAGTATTTCCATAATGATAATAAAAAATATCTTCTCTTTCAAGTATAACTGTACGCTTATACCAAACAAAGCCACCAAGACTTTCAAAACTAAGGAATATTGATACAACAAGTAATAAAATGCTATAAAATAAGTATCCAAAATTATGAAGCTCCAATAAATCACTAAAAGCCAATAGTATAGCAAGAACTGTAAAAGCTCCTGCGATAATTATACCTAAGAAAGTTATATAATCAGTACTAACTAAATATTGATCTCGTAATTCAGGGTTCAAATTATCAGGCATATCGGGAGTCATAAGTAGTTAATATTTTATTTTTTTAAAAATTCAATCATATGTCTATTTTAGTCTTGTAGCATTTCGGATATCTGCTGCTGTTACTCGTTTTCTCTTATCCGCTTTGCAGACCTTAATCGCGTCTTTTGTCGCTGTAGCTGCGCTCTTTTCAAGGAAATTAATCAATTTCTCTAATGCTTCAGCTGCTACTATAACTGCACCCTCCTTTTCCATTAATCTTCGAATTGGGGCTTTAGCAATGTATCCTTTAGCTTTCTTTTTAGCGGGAGCTTTCTTTTTCGGTCTTCCTCCGCCACCTTTTATATATCCTATAGGTTTTTTTTTTTTCATCTTTCTTTACCCCCTATATTAGTGGGATTTATATTATTCTTTCTATGGATCTCGAATAGATAATAAACTAAAAACTTCTTCTGATAGGTTAATGTCACTCCATTTGAATTTCTTATATTTTTTAATGGAATAAATCAGTAATGATTTCAAAGTATTTATAATTTTAACATTTTTATATGGTTTATAGAGTCTAATGAATAATAAAAAGAAAATTAATTTAAGTGTGGTTTTTAAAACTCCAACTGAATAAAGAATTAAATGTCAAGTTTTCTGGATTCTAACGAATTTCTGTTGTTTTATTTAGGTTTAAACTTGATCCTAATAATCTTGAATTTAATATTCTTGATATCACGGAAGCGAGAGAATCCCGCTAATACATTAAAAATTTCAATCATTATTTTATTAGGAACAGCAATTTTCATTTTTATTTTGACTTCACTTCCATTTCTTAAGATAACTTCAGAAGCCGTAAATACTCCCAATAGAGCACTATTTAATAATGTATTTCTCATATTATTATGTTTTTCAACGTCGCTGTTCATTTATTCAATCCATCACTCTGATGATGATATAATAAAATTGGAAAAACCCTCTTTTTTTAAAGCACGGAAGGGTAAAGTAAAGATAGGCAAAATTGTGGAAAATGGTCATAGAGAAGGAAATTTTTCTCTTTCACTTGAAGATCTTGAGAAGCATATGTTTGTTTGCGGTGCTACGGGTACTGGTAAGAGTAATTTTTTACAATATTTCTTAATGAACTTCACAAAACGTTATAAAATTCCTTTCTTACTGGTTGAATTCAAGGGCGAATATCACTTCTTACAAAGGAAAATCGAGGATTTAATCATTATAAGACCTGGAGAGAATTTTTCAATTAATATATTTAACCCCGGTGGTTCTCTTCCAGAAGTTCATGCTGAGCGTATTTTTGATATATTAAAGAGTGGAAAGTTTTTGGATGATAACGCTGAATTTTCCCCACAAATGGAAAAAGTTTTGGTAGAGATATTAACCAAAGTATGCCAAAACAAGAAATTTCAAAGCTGGCAAGGATTTTATGATTATTGTAAGGGGTATGCGAAGAATAAAAAAGATGAGATTCCGATGTTAAATCAAACACTTATCAGTATAACAAATAGAATTAGAAGATTTTCCTTAGGGTCATTGAAAGCATTATTTGATACTGAACATAAAATCAAGACAGAAATTCTCTTTCAAAAGAATATTTTAATAGACCTCAGTTCTATTATCCGTCTTGGAGGACAAAAAGAAGATGCATTATTCTTCCTTAATATGATATTGAAACACCTCTGGGATAAAAATCTTACACGGGGAGCTTATAATTTTCAAGGGATAAAGCATATTACAATAATCGAAGATGTACAATATTTTGCGCCAAGAGATCTGACACGGCAAAATAAATTAACTACCTATTTAGAGGATATTGCTTTACTTCAAAGGGGTACGGGAGAATGTCTAATCTCATTAGCGACTCATCCAGATATAAGTGAAGAGATCTTAGCAAATTGTGGAGTATTAGTATGTTTTAAGACTCATATTGATAGAGAATTTCTCTGTAAATTATTAAATCTTGATGGAGAACATGAAGATTATTTATCCATTTTAGAGAAGGGTCAATGTATTGTTCGAGTAAATTCTATTAAGAGACCTTTCCTACTTAAAGTTCCGTTTATACCAAGAGAGTGGCTCACGATCTCAGAGATTAAAAATAACAATGATTCTGTTTTAGAGAAGTTAAATAATTTAAATAAAAAGAATTCAGAAATCCCGGACAAGAAAAAAAAGCACTTTTTTAGATATTTCACTAATAAAAGTGCGCATATATTAAAGAAAATTAAAAATCTAAATATTAGAAATATGACGAATAATAACTCAGAAAATAAAAAATTGGATAAAGAGCTAAAATTCATCACGAATAAAGAAACTAATGGAGTACCAGATATTACATCGAGTTTGAATAAAAATTTTGATAAAAAGGAGATAGTAGAACCTGTTTTTTATGATACCAAAGACGATTTCGATAAACTTAAGGAATACATTGAGTATTTATATGAAAAGCAAGAAAAACGCAAAAATGTTTTAGTAAAGGACTAAATCCTTATACTAATAATCGAAAAGACGATTCAAATCCACTGCTAAGCCACATGAAAAACCCAAAACATAGACATGTAATATATTTTAATTTAGATCGAATTATGAATTTGTTAAACAAAATTAAGTATATACTAATTGATATTAATAGAAATGATACAAAAGATAAAAAGCTATTTGCGAGATAAATAGTCCTCTCATAAAGGTTTAATAAATGAAGTTCTTCTAAAGAATTTATAGATACCAATGTATCTCCTACATATCTCAGGAGTAACTCTGGCTCTGGAAACGATCTAAACACATCAAGCAGAAAGCTCGTAAGATGCCCAGATACAAATCCAAAGGCTAAAAAAATACAAACTGCTGATCCTGCCCTACCCCTTTTTTTTACTAATTCTTCTTTTCCGTGCACTTTTTCATCATATTCTTTTTCTTTAGCGCTTTTATACAGAATCATTCCCATGATAATAAAAACAGCAAATAAAATATAATTCCCATACTGAAAAAAAGTATACCAGAAATAGCATAATCCATCTAAAATATTATTAAAAAAGCTCGAAAAATCCTCAGCCTCAAGTTCTAAAATAATTTCAAACATTTAATCTCAAGAGTTAGTAACAATATTAAATTGTTTTTTCAAATATCACACTAAAAATTCTAAAAAGAAGTATTTAAAATTATAGAATTTGTTTTTAGGAGCTGTTTATATCGTATTAGCATTTGGAATCTTATTCAACTAGTTTACGATATTTTTGCTTTGGGCATTAGAACCTTTACCAGATAGACTCATCTTTAATTTTATAAATTTTCATGGAATTATTAATCCCTATACTATGAATAGAATCATGGATATTAGTGCTTCTATTTATCCTCATGAACAGACGATTTATTATGGTGTAGCTTTTGGATCGTTTGTGACAATTGCAGATATAATAATAGCTATATGGTATTTAGTGAATCGAGTACCATTTGACCCTAAGATGGCTTTTTCTCTTCTAATTGGGGGTATAACTGGTGGAATTTTATTAGGATTTACAACAAGTCTTCCGTTTTTTTTATAATGATTTTAAAAAAAAAAAAGATAAAGAGAAATTTAAAAAAATCTTTCTTCGAAAATTTGCTGAATTCTAATCTTGATAAAATAATAAAAGATATACTTTTTTGTATAATATTTAAATAAGAAGCAATCATATAATTTAATATCTTTAAGTAGAGGGTAACTAAAAGTAAAAAAAAATAGAAACAATATTTTTGGAGGTTATGATATGAGTTCAAATAAGAAAGCAGCTATAGATTTAGATGCTCTTGGTGAGAAAAAGTTAAGTGAAATCAAAGCTTCTGATTTTTTACAAGCTTTAAGTGAAGGAGCTATTGCAGCTAAATCTTTAACTATTTGGCCAGAGAAAAAAAAATTGGAACTTTGGGTCGAACCAGAAGATTATAGTCGCATTAGAGTAAAAGATTTAGTTGAAGTTTTGCAAAAGGGATGGATTAATGAAAAAAAGAAAATTGAACTTGAACCAAGTCCTGTTTTGCCAATTGACCGATTAGCATATGAAAATTTACTATCTCGTCTTATAAAAGATATTGAGGCAAAGCTAAGACAAAGATAAGAGATTTTTTGATGGTTCGAGGTTGCGTTGTAATCATAGGGGAAAAAAATGATATTTTAACTAGTAAAGTATCAGAAAGTTTAATTAGTCATGAAATATCTGTTATTAATATAACTACAAACACTTTGGGAGACAAATTAGTAAGACTTCATGCTGATCATTTTTTTGTTGATAACCAATTGATAAGAGGGATATTCTTTAGATCCCCTCCAGATTCTTTTTTCAGTAGGAGTTTTGTTGAAGAAGATCAACGATTTTGTGATGCTGAAATCAGAGCTGTTTGGCTTGCTGCTTTACATTTAAAATCAATTCTCGCTATAAATCAATATGAAGCTGAAGTTTGGTTCCAAGGTGCGTGTTGGCCAATCTGGCGTCATAAACTGATTAACTTTAAGGATATTATACCAATTTCACCGTATTTTTTTGGTGATATAGATATTGAAAGGGACGGATCGTGGTTTTGGCATCCTTACGCAAATTTCCACCCTCGTGAACCTCCAAATCCGATAATACGACAGCTTCTTGGATCTGCCTTAGTAAAGATCCATCAACCTCAGAAGAACATTGCGATTTGTGGAAATATTATTGAAGGAAAGGAAAATTCTACCATACAATCCATAATGTTGTTATTAAAAGAAATGGGTATCAACTTTTCAGAAATAATAACTGATATCAATAACCATCTTGTATATATAAATACCTTACCAAGAATTTCTGATGAAAAAATTGTTAATAAGGCGGTAAATATAATATCTCGTGAATTTTATGAACATATGCTTAGTGGGTGATCCTGAGGATTTATCGGTAGTCTATGTCGCGTGGATGGCGCGAAGTAAAGGTATTGAGGTAATTGAATTATCTGAAGATCTATTTGGGACAAATTGGAGTTTTTCATTCGAGGATCTATCATTAGAGGAGGGTAAGATTAAAATAAATAATAAAAATTTTCAGTTTTCTGAATTTGATGGTGCCTATGTTCGCTTTAATCCTAGCCCTTCTCTTCCTCCTAGCTTAAAATTATCTCCTGAGGAACAAGGAGCATTTATTGTTGAAAGAAGAGGTGCTATTGAATATTTTCTTAACATTATTCCAATAGTTGTTGCGAATCGTCCATCTTCAGGACGATCAAATAGTTCAAAACCCTATCAAATGCATCTCTTAACTAAAGCAGGTTTTGACGTACCAGAGTGGATTATAACCAACGAAATATCAACAATTATGAGATTTACATCTAATATGAAAGATGGTGTAATATATAAATCTTGTTCAGGTCTACGTTCTAGAGTGCGTAAACTTGATAATAAAATTCTTCAAAGAATGAATAATGGAACAACACCAGTGGTAGTTCAGAAATATATAGAGGGACACGATGTAAGGGTGCATGTTGTAAAAAGTAAAATTTTTGGAACTGAAATTATTTCTAATGGGATTGATTACCGATTTCATAGTGAACCAAGTGAGTTTCGGTCAATTTCAGTACCAGGAAAAATTAGAGAACTCTGTTGTAAAGTTACAGAGAGCGAAGGTCTAATAATTGCAGGATTTGATTTCCGTGTAACTGAAAATGATCAATGGTACTGCCTTGAAGTAAATCCTGTACCTACTTTCTTACCTTATGAAATTGAGACTGGGCAACAAATCTGTAATGCAATGTTACAAACATTTTCTAGATCTATTAAAAACCATAATTGATGTGTATTTTATTAAGTTTAAAACTATCCAAACGTTATATATACTAATATATATTCCTGATACAAGCTTGGAAACGCACTTATTTCACTCTAGTACAAGAAACTGGTCAGTTAGTCCTTATTATTATTTTTATTGTCATCTAAATAGAACCAAATATGAAATAGTAAAGCTTAACAAGAGAAAAAGACGAAAGAATACAACGATCCATATTTTAGTATTAGATGATTTTCAAATATTGTTACAATAATGTAAAATTTAAATATAACTCTTTGATATATAATATTAAATTTCCAATTTTAAATTATTAATTAATATCCTATAAGAGGTGAAAATTATATTAAATCTCGAAATTAAACCAAAGGATCTGAAAAAAAACATTTTAGCATTATTTGAAGAAATGGATAAAGATGATAAATTGAGGGAGTCTTTCATACATAACCCAACAGGGCATATTACAGCAAAAGTCATGAAAAGAAAACTTCCTCCACAGCAAATTTCAGAAGCTAATAGACTGCTTTTTTCATTGATTTCAAATGATGAAATGATAAAATGGTTGAATAACTATAATATAGAACAAAAAGATAAAGAAATGGATAAAAAACAGTTTGTTATAGATTTTGCTAATAAAATCAAAGAATTGGGGGATCAAAATATCATAGTGAGTATAATCAGTAATGCTGCTTTCAATAATGGTATCCCAGGTTTATCAGACGTTGCTTACCAATGTGTTTGTAATGAAACTCCCAATAAAAATAGTTGTGCTTGTACACCAGTAGCCAAGGACTCTATACCAGTGGATCTAAATATTAACCCGGGATTGTTAAGATCTATAACAGAACACCTAATATCTTATGCTAAAGATTTAAGTAATACTGGTCAACTTTTAGATTTAACAATACAGATTCATTGATCAATCTTTATTACTATTAACAGAATGGATTATCTTATGGTAAAACACCCATTTCATAGTTTGTGTCAGAGTCCTAAATTACTTGCTATTATGCCTACGTTAGCATGCACCGCTTCATGTAGAGATTGTGGATCATCCAGTAATCCAAATAGGCAGCACAAACTCGAACGTGGGGTTATTTTGAAGTCAATAAAGCAAGCTAAAGATCTTGCCTTTTCAAAAATAGTTTTTACAGGTGGAGAGGCAACGTTAGAATGGGAGACCTTACTGCAAGGATTAGAATATTCAAGATCTTTAGGACTTCAACCTCGTCTTGTCACTAATGCCCATTGGGCACACTCATTAGATTGTGCCAAAAAACGTTTGATCGATTTAGTTGAGCATGGACTTGATGAAATTAACTACAGCACCGGTGATGAACACGCACGTTTCGTTCCACTACAAAGGGTACTCAATGCTATCTTGGCGGCTGTTGAACTAAATCTCGATGTTAATATTATGGTTGAGTATAGGGCAATACGAACTATTAATAAGGAATTTATTCTAAATCATCCAATACTAAATTCACTCTCCAATGAACAGAGGGAAAGAATACGAATTGTAGAGAGTCCGTGGATGCCAATCAATCCAATGATTATGGGATGTTATGCAAAGGGAGATACTATAGATAGTAAAAATGTTACTTTACGGGAAGGATGTCCTAGTATTCTTCAAACATATATTATTGAAGCGGATGGTAGGATAGCAGCATGTTGTGGTTTAGGGATTAGTGAGATACCCGAGTTATATGTTAGTCATGTAAAGAAAAGAAATTTTCTAAGAAAAGCGATTGAGGCTGCAGAGAATGATTTTCTCAAGATTTGGATACGTTATAAAGGTCCCGAAAAAATACTTGCTTGGGCTTCAAAAAAAAACCCAAAAATAAGATGGGAAGGAATTTATGCACATAATTGTCAAGTTTGTCATAGGATATATA
>JABUBL010000649.1_pt1 | contig 10802 bp, 10 predicted proteins | sample 7240371 | NCBI WGS metagenome assembly JABUBL01 (sample SAMN07256343, study PRJNA390944) | subsurface metagenome | isolation source: Methane hydrate marine sediment | place: Pacific Ocean: Eastern North Pacific, ODP site 1244 | collected 2002
GGAAGGGTCATACTTTTCGCCGTAGCAGACGGCCTTCAAACCGGAACCATCAAACCGTTCCATATCAAATCGCTTCAGCAGCAGCATCTCAACGTCAAAGACGTAGAGCAGATAGTTGAGCCACTCGAAGAGCAGAGCCTCCGTGTCATCTTCTTTCAGTTCTATCTGGCGGGACTCTTTCTCCTGTACCCTGCCGAGGTCAGCCATAATTGAGAAGAGGCCGTAGGCGGCATTGGCAAACGCCTCGGCCAGATCATGCCCGTAGGCGACCAGTCCCATATCAGCCGTATGCTCGATAAGCTCAAATCGTTTCATTTCTGCTCTCCGCGCATAATATTATACCGCATAGCAGTTTTGCCAGTATCTATGTAAAAGGGTAAAATTAGCTTCAAAACGGTTAAAACACATTATTACTGGTAAGACCATTTTGAAGCTAATATTTTTGGTAGGCTTAAACTTTTAGTAGCAAATTAGTAGCAAAACACTTGACAATAGTAGTACCTCGGGTTATACTTGTAATACTTGATCCCCGCCCGCTGGATATGGCTTCGGTTGTGTCCCCGGGCGGGTGTTTTTTTAAGGACAATGTTAAATACTATCGTATTCTTTGACGGACAACATCTTTACCGAAGTGCAAAAGATGCGTGGAGACCACTTCCAGCGGTTGGTCCTTCAAATTATTCGTGGCCCAGTTATGACGTAGAGAAATTAGCCGATACTTTAGTATCTAGAGATTCCCAACGCATATTGAAGCAAATACGCTTTTATACTGGCGTACCTGACAATAATTCAAACCCGCTCTGGCACGGATTTTGGACTAATAAGTTGAGATACTTAAAATCCAGGGGCGTGGAAACCTATAGAGGGTACATAAATCCTGCTGGACATGAGAAGGGTGTCGATGTTCGTATTGCCATTGATCTCGTACAGCTCACATATGAACAAGAATATGACGTTGCTATGATTATTAGTCAAGATTGGGATTTTGGTCCAGCAGTACGATTATGTAAGGAAATTGCAAGCGACCAAGGGCGTCAGCTTATTTTTGAGTCCTGTTTTCCCGTAGGACCAGGGAGAACATCTACACGCGGAATTCCTGGTACAAATTGGGTCCAGATTGACCAAGCCACTTACGATGCCTGTTTTGATCCACGCGATTATCGTTAGGCGCCACTCTGCAATAGATGGCTGCGGTTTTCATTGTTTATCCTCCCTGTTGGCTAACTCTAATAAAACGTCAGCATAGCAGTGTCGCTATAAATGGGGATATATTCTTGAATAAAAGCCGAATCCCCTGTATCATTAATTAATGTGGCATTTTTTTGACAAAGGAGCACAATGACTTTACATAACTACGATATTAAGGACCAGTCGCTGGCTGAAGCCGGCCGACAGCACATCGAGTGGGCGTTCCGGGAAATGCCGGTGGTGGGGCTCATCAGGGAGCGTTTTGCCAAAGAACAGCCGCTGAAAGGGGTGCGGATTTCAGCCTGTCTCCACGTCACCACCGAAACGGCCAACCTGGCACTGACGCTGAAGGCGGGAGGTGCTGATCTGATTCTCTGCGCCTCCAACCCTCTGAGCACGCAGGATGACGCTGCCGCGGCGCTGGTCGAATATAATATTCCGACCAATGCCATAAAGGGTGAAGATGAAACAACCTATTACAAACATATCAGCACCGCCATCGACCACAGACCTCAGCTTACGGTGGATGACGGTGCTGACCTGGTGGCCACGCTGCATACCAAGAGGCAGGAGATGATGGCTAACGTCATTGGCGGGACTGAGGAGACGACCACCGGTGTGATCCGCCTGCGCAGCATGGCGGCGGCGGGGAAGCTGAGGTACCCCATCATCGCGGTAAACGATGCCCAGACCAAGTACCTTTTTGATAATCGTTACGGGACTGGGCAGAGTACCATCGATGGCATCACCCGCGCCACCAATATTCTGTGGGCGGGGAAAAAGGTGGTGGTGTGCGGCTACGGGTGGTGCGGTCACGGCGTGGCCATGCGGGCTAAGGGTCTGGGCGCCCATGTTATCGTTGTTGAGGTGACGCCGGTCAGGGCACTGGAGGCGGTGATGGATGGGTTTCAGGTCATGCCACTTATGGAAGCAGCCAGAATCGGTGACATTTTCGTCACCACCACGGGCAACAAGAGCGTGATTGACCAGGCCCACTTTGAGGTGATGAAGGACGGTGCCATTCTGGCCAACAGCGGACATTTCAATGTAGAAATAAACATCCCGTCTCTGGAAAGCATGACAAAACGCAAGCGTAAAATACGTGACTTTGTCGAGGAGTACTCGCTGGCAAATGGGCGCTGCCTTTACCTGCTGGGGGAGGGGAGGCTGATCAATCTGGCGGCAGCGGAAGGTCATCCGGCCAGCGTCATGGATATGAGCTTTGCCAATCAGGCGCTGTGCCTTGAATATCTGGCCAAAAACAGAGGCAGGTTAGAGGCGAGAGTCCATCCCGTGCCGGAAGATATTGACCGGCAGGTCGCCCGGTTAAAACTCACCGCAATGGGCGTTGCCATTGATAGCCTGACCGAGGAACAGAAGAAATACCTGGCGAGCTGGGAAGAGGGAACATAAGTTGAATTTCATTTATAAGCATGGAGGAAGAAATGCCCAGTAGTTTTGCGAGTTCACCCAAATACCTGCTGACATCGGAATCGGTTACCGAAGGACATCCGGACAAAATTTGCGACCAGATATCGGACGCCGTTCTGGACTCAATAATGAGGCAGGACCCGTACGGTCGGGTGGCGTGTGAGACAGCGGTGACCAATGGTCTGGTCTTTGTCCTGGGAGAGATTACTACCGACTGCTACGTGGAAGTTCCGCAGATAGTACGGCAGGTGGTTCGTGATATCGGCTACGTTCGCCCCGAATACGGATTTGAGTACCAGTCCTGTGGTGTGATGGTCTCGATCAATGAGCAGTCGCCGGACATTGCCGGTGGTGTGGGCAAATCGCTGGAAACCAAAAAAGGTTCTACCGACGAACTGGATCAGGTTGGGGCGGGTGATCAGGGAATGATGGTCGGCTTTGCCTGCACCGAGACGCCGGAACTGATGCCAATGCCGATTTCACTGTCGCATAAACTGTGCCGGCGACTGGCCGAAATAAGAAGAAACGGCACGCTGCCCTACCTGAGGCCTGATGGTAAATCGCAGGTTACCGTGGAGTACAATAACGGCAAGCCAGTTCGGTTAACCAATGTGGTTATTGGTGCTCAGCACAATCCTGAGCCATCCCAGGAACAGATTCGTCAGGATATCATCGAACATGTGATTAAGAAAGTGGTGCCGCCATCACTACTGGACAGGGAAACCGAGTACTATGTTAATGCCACCGGCCGGTTTGAAATCGGCGGGCCGGTATCTGACACTGGCTTCACCGGTCGGAAGATACTGGTCGATACCTATGGTGGCATTGCCCGGCACGGCGGCGGCGCTTTTTCCGGGAAGGACCCGACCAAGGTTGACCGTTCGGCGGCATATGCCGCGCGCTATGTGGCCAAGAATCTGGTGGCGGCGGGGCTAGCGGAACGACTGGAGATTCAAGTCTCTTATGTCATCGGCGTTGCCCACCCGCTTTCCATTTCCATTGAGACCTTCGGCACGGGCAAGGTCGACAATGAAGTGCTTCTCGGCCTGGTCAATAAGCACTTTGACCTGCGGCCAGGCGCCATCATTCGATATTTAGACCTGCGCCGTCCTATTTACCGCCCGACCGCCTGCTACGGGCACTTCGGTCGGGATGACCTTGACCTCTCCTGGGAAAAGACGGATAAGGCAGCGATATTGAAAAAAGAGGCGCTGGGGAAGTAACAGGGTGTCTAAGAGGGGCGAAACCCCTCTTCCATAACTCTTCCCCCTCCCTTATCGAAGGGAGGGGGATAAAGGGGGAGGGTTACCCAACAAAATAATTATGGGTAAAAAGCAATGATTGTTGAGATGCAGCGGGGCATCGACGTCGAGCAGGTTGACAGTGTGGTGCAGCGTGCCAAGTCGCTCGGCTTTCAGGTACAGCTGAACATGGGCACGGACAAGGTAGTCATTGCCATACTGGGCAGCAATACCGGGCAGGTACCGACGGATACCTTTGCGGTTCTCCCCGGCGTGGAAAGCGTCACCCGTATCATGAAGCCGTACAAGCTGGCTTCCCGGGAGTTCAAAGGTGAGGACAGCCTGGTAAACGTGGGCAAGGTGCAGATCGGCGGGAAGCGTGTTGTGGTCATGGCCGGTCCCTGTGCGGTGGAGAATGAAAAGCAGCTTATGGAAGTGGGCAAGGCAATCAAGGAAACGGGAGCGGCGGTGCTGCGCGGCGGAGCCTTTAAACCGCGTACTTCGCCGTTCAGCTTTCAGGGGTTGGAAGAGGCGGGACTGGAACTGCTGGCCAAAGTCAGGAAGACCTTCAGCATACCGGTGATAACCGAGGTAGTTGACCCGCACGATGTTGAGCTGGTGGCCAAATCGGCGGATATTCTTCAGGTCGGTTCCCGCAACATGCAGAATTTTGCCCTGCTGACCGAGGTGGGGAAGAGCAAACGCCCGGTCATGCTGAAGCGCGGCTTTTCCAGCACGGTTACAGAATGGCTGACTGCCGCCGACTATTTGCTGGCCGAGGGGAACAGCCAGGTCATTCTCTGCGAGCGCGGTATCAGGACATTTGAGGACAGCATTCGTTTTTCACTGGATATTTCCTCCATCCCGGTGATAAAGAAGTTCAGTCACCTGCCATTGATTGTCGACCCGAGCCATGCCACCGGGCACTACTCGCTGGTGCCAGCAGTCGCCAAAGCAGCGGTGGCGGCAGGTGCCGATGGAATCCTCATTGAAGTCCATCCCAATCCCAAGGAAGCGCTGGTGGACGGCCTGCAATCTCTAACTATTTCCGACTTCACCCGGCTGATGGCAGAGTTGAAATCGATTGCCAAATCAGTTGACAGATATATATAATCAGGCCGGTTAATCTGTGATGGAAAAGGTTATCGTATCCTGGAGCGGGGGCAAAGACAGCGCCCTCAGCCTGTATGAAATACAGCGAGGCGGCAAATATCAGGTTGTGTCTTTGCTAACCTCGATAAATGAGTACCACGATCGGGTGAGCATGCACGGTGTACGCCGAGAAATGCTGGAACGGCAGGCGCAGGCGCTGGGGCTACCCCTGATAAAGATACTGCTACCCAGGGACTGTTCAGAAGAGGAATATGAATCCCGCTTGATGGATATTCTGAGCAGGGTGAAATCAGACGGTATAAACCAGGTGGTTTTCGGTGATATCTTTCTGGAGTGGATAAAGGAGTATCGGGAAAAGAACCTGAGCAAGGTCGGGATGACGCCCATTTTACCTATCTGGGGACGCGCCACTTCGGAACTGGCCAGTTCATTCATCTCCCTGGGTTTCAAAGCGGTGCTCACCTGTGTCAATACCAAGATGATGCCGAAGCGTTTCCTGGGCAGGGTGATTGACAGGCGTTTCCTGTCCGAGTTGCCGCCGGGTGTTGACCCCGGTGGTGAAAACGGTGAGTTCCACTCCTTTGTTTTCGCCGGACCGATATTCCGGGAGAGCATACCGTATGCTCTGGGCAGAACCGTTTCCAGGGACTCCTACAGTTTCCGTGATGTGCTGCTACGGGAGGGATGGCGCGAATGAAAAATGAGATAACATTCGGTACCGATGGCTGGCGGGGCATAATCGCCAGGGATTTTACCTTTGCTAATGTGCGGATTTGCGCGCAGGGAGTCGCCGACTACCTGAAACAGTCGGGGATGACCAGGCAGGGGTTGATTATCGGCTATGACACCCGTTTTGCTTCCGAGGACTTCGCCGCCGCCGCCGCCGAGGTGACGGCCGCGAGTGGCATCAAGACGTACCTGTGCGATAAGGCAACCCCGACCCCCGTTGTCAGCTACGGAGTGCTTGCCAAAAAGGCGGCTGGTGCCATCATCATCACAGCGAGCCACAATCCGGGCATCTGGAACGGTTTTAAGTATAAGAATCAGTACGGGGCCAGTGCGCCGGATGACGTTACCGCAGAAATAGAAAGGTTCATTGCCCGGACACTGGCCAAAGGAGCGCCAAAACAGATACCACTGGAAAAGGCGGTGGAACAGGGGCTGGTGGAACGCACTGATTTGGCGAAAGTCTATCTCGAACAGGTTGCCCGGCTGGTTGACCTGCCCTCAATACGGGAGGCAGGATTTAACATAAAGATAGATTCCATGTATGGCGCCGGGGCGGGCTATCTCAAAGGAATATTGCAGGGCGGCAGCACCAGGGTAGCCGAGCTCAATGGCGGGCGAAACCCGCTTTTTCCGGGTATGGTACGACCTGAGCCAATCGCCATCAACCTCAAGAGGTTATCGATACTGGTCAGGGAGCAGGGGGCCAGCGTTGGCCTGGCGACGGACGGTGATGCGGACCGCGTGGGCATAATCGATGAGAATGGTGGCTTTCTTACCCAGCTTCAAGTATTCGCCTTGCTCTGTCTCTACGTTCTGGAGGCGCGGGGAGAAAAAGGGCCTCTGGTTAAGACGCTGACCAGCTCAAGCATGATTGACCGATTGGGTGAATTATATGATGTGCCGGTATTTGAGACGGCGGTGGGTTTCAAGTACATAGCCCCGATAATGCTCAAAGAAGACGCGATAATTGGTGGTGAGGAGAGCGGTGGGTACGGCTTCCGCGGCCACGTAGCCGAACGTGACGGTATCCTGGCGGGTCTCTATTTTCTCGACTTCATGGTCAGGACGGGGAAAAAGCCTTCAGAGCTTCTGGCCTATCTCTACAGCAAGGTGGGGCCACACTATTACCAGCGTATAGATGCTGAGTTTCCCGAAGCGGAACGCCAGACGATTATAAATCGACTGCGTGACAACCCTCCGGGCTCAATTGAAGGGGCGAGAGTGGCTAGAATAGACACCCGAGATGGCTTCCGGTATATTCTGGTGGATAACAGCTGGCTGCTGATAAGGTTTTCTGGCACGGAGCCGGTGCTCCGTATCTATGCAGAGAGTAGCTCTGATGCCAGGGTGGAAAAACTGCTGGAAGAGGGGAAGAAGCTGGCTGGAATGAAATAAAAGTAGTAGAATACGTCATATACTGATGTATAAAAAGAGAGGGGCAAAGAGCCCCTCTCATATTTATTAATACCGCTCGTGTGTCGCTTAACGCTTGGTGTACTGAGGTGCCTTGCGCGCCCGTCTGAGCCCTGGTTTCTTCCTCTCCTTCACCCGTGGGTCGCGGGTGAGTAAACCGTACTGGCGCAGGATGGACTTGAGGCTTTCATTCGACTCCACAAGCGCGCGCGCGATACCGAGAGAGATAGCTCCGCTCTGGCCGGTGACGCCGCCGCCATTCACCTTGACCATGGCGTTGAATTTGCTCAGGCTTTCCGTGACCAGAAGAGGTTGCAGTATGGCGCGGCGGTGTTCCAGGCTGGGGAATAACTCTTCATAGGGCACACCATTGATGATTATAGCGCCGTTACCGGGCATTATTTTTACCTGAGCCACAGACGTCTTTCTGCGTCCGGTACCGTGAAAATAAGATTGTTTTGCTGCCATTTAGCTTACCCTCTACTCTCCTGTCTTTGACTCGGTGCTGGATGATTGGGCTACCTGCGCGGAATGCGGGTGCGAATCACCGGGATAGACTCTGATTTTTTTCAGCATCTGGGCACCCAGTCGTGTGCGTGGCAGCATGCCCTTGACGGCATGCTCAACGACCCGCGTTGGGTTATCCTGCATCATTTTTTCCAGTGATATGCTCTTGAATCCTCCCGGATAGCCGGAATGCCGGTAGTAATGCTTCTGCTTTAGCTTATTGCCCGTGACCTGTACTTTTTCGGCATTGATTACGATAACATGGTCGCCGGTATCAAGATTGGGGCTGAAAGTTGGCTTGTGCTTGCCCATGAGCAGGCCGGCGACTTCTGTGGCCAGCTTGCCCAGTGTTCTATCTGAAGCATCAATCACGTGCCACTTTCGCTCAATGTCTTTGATTTTGGTGGTGTAGGTTTTCAATTGCGCAGTTCCTCCCAGGAATGTGGATAGTTCACCCGCATCAGGCACAGCCCGTGGGCAGGAGCGGTTGGCCCCGCCAGCCCGGGCGTCCTCGCTTCTAATATACTACGAAATTCGTCAACTGTCATCTTTCCCAACCCAACCCTGATGAGCGCCCCCACGGTATTCCGTACCTGGTGGGGCAGAAATGAGCTGGCAGTGATGCGAAAAGTAATCAGGTCGCCGTCCTTTATCACATCAGCCTGATAGACACGGCGCACCGTGCTCTTTATCCGGCTTTCCAGAGCCGTGGCGAATGAAGCAAAATCATGCTCACCGACGAGGTGCTGACAGGCTTCATTCATCGCCGCCGTGTCCAGCGTGCCCGGAACATGATGGGCAAAGCGATGCTGGATAGGGGAGCGGGCGGTCCGGTTCAAGATAAGATAGTGGTACTCCCGGCTCACCGCATCGCGGCGGACGTTGCAAGCATCGCTTACCCTGAAGGCGTCTCTCACGGCAATGTCTTCAGGCAGGTAGTGGTTCAGGCCACCAATAAAGGCGTGTTCGGGCAGCGATGAGACGGTGCGGCAGCTCACCACCTGCTCTCGGGCGTGAACGCCGGTGTCGGTGCGACTGGCCGCCAGCACGCGGAGCTTTTCTCCGGTCAGCTTCAGCAAGGCCGACTCAATCTCGCCCTGAACGGTGGGCTGACTGGCCTGCAGTTGCAAACCGTAGTAGTTTGTGCCGTCATATTCCATAATCAGTACCATCTTGGTGCGTTCTGCCAAGCTGACAACCCCTTATTGTCGTAATAGTGACGGTGGTCACTCGACCAGTGAAAGCTGCACCATGGGTGCGCCGTCTCCAAGTCTGGGACCTATCTTAGCGATGCGAGTGTAACCACCGGGTCGCTCAGCGTATCGTGTGGACAGCTCGGAAAAAACCTTGTCCGCCACATCTTTGTCATATAGGAACGACAGTGCCTGACGAAATGAGCTCAGATCACTTACCTTGCCCAGAGTAATCATCTTTTCAGCGAGACCGCGTACTTCTTTCGCTTTGGTCTCGGTAGTAACGATTTTCTCGTATCTGAGCAGGTCGGTCACCAGGTTACGGTACAGTGCTTTGCGGTGACTGGTCGTCCTGCCTAATTTCTTTCCCGCTACATTATGCCTCATCTTCTGTTTCTCCGGATTGCGGTTCGGTTTCTTCTGACGCGTCTATTGTTGCGTCTGCTTCTTCTGGTGACGCTTCCTCCGGCGATGTTTCTTCCTTAAGTCCAGCCGGCGGTGAGAGGGACAGCCCCAGTTCTTTCAGTTTCTCCTCTATCTCACGAAACGATTTCTGGCCGAAGTTGCGCAGCCGGAGGAGATCCTTTGACTTTTTGCTGATGAGTTCGCCAACCGTGGCAATGCCGCCACGCCTGAGGCAGTTCATCGTCCGTACTGAGAGGTCCATCTGCTCCACAGGCAGGTTGTATTTCTCATCGGGTATGGAAAGGCGAATGAGCTGCTCTTCAGCTTTCATCTGAGATACCTTGACGTACTCAACGAACGGATTGAGCTGCTCGACCAGGATACTGGCAGCTCGGCTGATGGCATCAACCGGATTTGTCGTACCATCGGTCCACACTTCCAGAATCAGTCGCTCGTGGCTGGTCTCACGCCCGGCGTGAACCGGCTCGGTGGTAAAGTTGACATTGCGTATCGGGGAGAAGATGGCGTCAACGGGTATTGTCCCCACCGGCATGCTGTCATTTGACTCGGCGGTTCGGTAACCCTCGCCCAGTTCGATGTCAAACTCCACATAGAGTTTGGCGTCCGGTGAATCAAGTGTGACCAGATTGGTCTCCGGATTGGTAATTTCAAAGTCGGTCGATGGTTTGATATCTGCGGCGCAAACCTGGCCTTCACCCTGTGTATCCAGGACCATTTTGCCGGGCTGACCGGAAAGCGGCTTTATCCGCATCGCCTTGACGTTCAGTAAAAACTCGGTGACATCTTCCTTGGCGTGAGGAATGGTAGTAAATTCATGGCTGATGCCTTCAACCCTGACCTGCGTCACCGCCGCACCGGGGAGATAGCCCAGCAGTACGCGACGCAGGGCATTACCAAGAGTAACACCAAAGCCGCGCTCCACCGGCTCAGCGGTGAACCGGCCGAAGTTGTCCTCACTCTCTATACAATCTATTTTCGGTATTATCAGACGAGACAAAAGTCTCTACCTCCTTGCTCTTTATCGCGAGTAATGTTCCACAATTGTCTTGCCGTTAAACGCGGCCTCAGTATCTTCAGGTGTAGGCAGGGAAATCATCTGCCCCACCAGCTCTTTCTTATCCAGGCTCAACCAGCCCGGCACTGTCTTGGACTCGATTGTCTGCGCGAGCTGTTTGTAATATTCCGATTTGGCACTTTCCTTCCGCCAGCCAATGGTGTCCCCTTCTTTGACCAGCGCCGAGGGGACATCAGTCCGGCGATCATTGAGCATAATATGTCCGTGGCGAACCAACTGGCGCGCCTGACTGCGTGAGTCAGAGAAGCCGAGGCGATACACGATGTTGTCCAGCCGCCTCTCCAGCAAGGTGAGCAGGTTATCGCCGGTTACCCCCGCCTGTCTCTCCGCCTCGGCGAAGATTCTGCGGAACTGTCTCTCCAGTATACCATAGCTGTACCGGGCTTTCTGTTTCTCACGGAGCTGCATGCCGCGGTCGGATATTCTCTGCCGCCTGCGGAACTGCTGTCCCGGGTGTCTGGGCCGCTTCTCCACACCGCATTTGGG
>JABUBL010000650.1_pt1 | contig 10802 bp, 17 predicted proteins | sample 7240371 | NCBI WGS metagenome assembly JABUBL01 (sample SAMN07256343, study PRJNA390944) | subsurface metagenome | isolation source: Methane hydrate marine sediment | place: Pacific Ocean: Eastern North Pacific, ODP site 1244 | collected 2002
GCCCTTCCCACGGTTTTGCAGATCGCTATTGATGAAAACACCGCCGAAACTCATGAGATTATCCCCGCCGTTGTCGGCAAGAAAATATGTATCACTAATCTTATGTTTACCGTTGCCGGGGAGTCTAATATCACGCTACAGAGTGATGCAAACGGGCTTTCCGGACCGTTAGACTTTGGCGGGGCAGATGAACCGCGCGGCATGGTTCATGCCTTTGGCGATAATCCTTTGAAGACCGTTGCCGGGGAAGCGTTTAAAATCACTTCATCCGGTGCGGTACAGTTGAGCGGTTACGTGACATATTTCACGGAGCTATAAAGGAGCGTTCTTATAATGGCTGAGGGTGATATCGACACGGTTATTGATAGTTTACAGTTTGACGCTCTTGACTGTACATATCCCACTTTTTTGCACGTCTCTGGTAATATCTTTGCTGTTGCCTATACCGGCGTTGACGGCGATGGTTTTTTAATTACCGTAGAGATAGACTCTTCCGGCAATATCGGCGCGGCGGTTATTGACAGTTTTGAGTTTGACGATGTTAAGGGTTCGTACCCTTTTATTTTTCACGTTTCGGGGATTGTTTACGGGATTGCATACAGAGGCGTTGACTCCGATGGTTGGCTGGTTACATTAACCATCTCTGCTGCGGGAGATATCGGCGCGGCGGTTATTGATAGTTGGGAGTTTGACGGCGGGGAGTGTGAAAACCCTTTTGTACTCCACGTTTCGGGCGATGTTTACGCGATTGCATATAGAAACGGCAGTAATCATGGGGACCTGGTCACAGTAACCATCTCTGGTGCCGGCGTTATCGGCGGCGCGCTTGAAGATAGTTTCGAGTTTGAAGTTACCGCCTGCTCACATCCTTCCATGATTCATATTTCCGGCAATTTTTTTGCTATTGCTTATACTGGACCTAATAATAATATAAAGGTCGTTACGTTAACCATCTCTGGTGCCGGCGTTATCGGCGCGGCTGTTACTGACACCCTTGAATTTGACGTTGCCTTTTGTTCTGAACCAGTAATAATTAATATTTCGGGTGATGTTTTTGCTATTGCCTACACCGGGGCTGGTAATGACGGAACTATTGCCACTTTGAGCATATCGGAGGCCGGGGACATCAGCGCGGCGGTGATTGACAGTTTTGAGTTTGATGAGGTTACTGCCGTGTCCTGTTTCATTGTTCACGTTTCAGGGAGTGTTTACGCGGTTGCTTATCAAGGGGATGGTGCCGACGGATTTATAATCACTATAACCATATCGGATGCCGGAGACATCGGCGCAGCGGTTATTGACAGTTTTGAGTTTGATGAGGGTTTTTGCAGAGACCCGACCATGATATATCTTTCCGGCAGTGTTTATGCGATTGCTTATATGGGAGTTGATGACGATGGGTGGTTAAAAACCGTAGGCGTTGAAACTGTTTTAGCGGCTGTTAGTCAACATCTTTTTCTTATGGGAGTTGGTTAATATATGCACGATGTCAAAGGGCCGGAGTGGACAAAACACCTTAAGGGTGACGGTGTTGCGCCCTCTGTTGTTTGGTATTTCACCAAACTACCCTGGCCTGGAACGGGAGGCGTTACAATACATATCAAAACGTCTCTTGATTGCCAAGGCCGCTCTATTCAAGCTTCAGGCCGTTGGTGGCGTTGGGGCTTTGGTATTATAATACCCGGAAGGGTCAGTTATTTTGACGGCTGTGGTGTCAGGATTCGCGGGTTTGAAGGAACGCCTAACGTCTTTTATGACTTGCGAACCGTTGATCAAATGACTGATCTTTGTTGCCCGCCTCAACTAATGATGGAATTCTTGGGATATGAAGGAATGGCCACTTAATATGGAAACTTTTATTCAGGGGGCTATCGGCGGCGTTATCCCCGCCGTTGTTATGATTATTTTTTATATTACCTCTGTTTCGGGACGCCTGGCAAGAATCGAAACAAACATCACCTGGCTGATTAAATATTTTGATATATGCCCACCACACTCAAAAGACCCTTCTCAATAAATTGGCGTGGAAATCCGCCACATATGTTACCGCCTGACATTCCGGTCTGGTGGCGGTTTTTAGAAACCTGGGGCCATGAGATTGAAAGGCTTTGGTATGACTGTTTGCTTGGAGGTCCTTTTCTTAGTCCGGAGGAAGAGCTTGACCCCTTGAAAAAGTCCTGGCGTTATATCAATTCAAAACGTCCGGACGCGATTGCAGAAACTAAAAACGAGGTTTGGATCATCGAGGTTTCTGCAAACCCGGGTCTTAGAGCAATGGGTCAGTGTTTGGCATATCTCTCCTTATGGGTAGAAGACCCGAAGATTTTTAAAATAGAGCGTTCAATCCTGGTTGTCGAAACGCTTGACACCGACCTCGGAGCCGCTTGCGCCAGGTTGGGTGTGAGAATCTTCGTTGTTTAGGTTTTCAAGGCCACTTCTCGTAAAAACGACTCCCTCAGATCGTCGTAGTTCGACGATCTCATTTACTTCCATACAAGGACATGCACCCATATGACCGATTACCTTGCGCCCTTCCACATGCCGGAATTTTCAGACGATGCTTTTCTGGAAAAGAAACGCGGCTATACCCGTGACCACGGATATTCTATTACTCTTCCCAAGTTCAGAGATGTAATACATCTGGGTATGCACAAACCAATGACCACGCCGGAAAAAATTCTGTGGATGTCTGGACGCCGTCACGAAATCGGGAAGAGTAGACAAATTGAACTTTACTATCAGAAGGAGCGCAACCGAGAGCGTTATCACAAAATGCTTGCAAGTCCCATCCCGAATGTTATTTCAAGTATTACTTCCGTTCTAACTGCTATGGACGATACGCAGGACGCGATTATTTCACTTGCGGCGATTGGGAGAATTGCTTGCGTTTTTCTCCCCAGGGTAATTACAAGCGTTCTGGCTTGGCCTATCGGCCTGCTTTGGTTTCTGGCTACTATTATGTCTTTAATCATGGCTCCGAGTATGTGCGCTCTAAATCCTATGGGTTGTAAGCGCTACATTCGCGGAAAGCTGTTAGGCAGATCAAACACCCTCAAAGCTAAATCGATGAAGTTGGGGAAAAGAACAAAGCAGCTTGCCAAGTACGAGGCTTCACGGCTTGCCGCGGGTGTTAAGGGTTACGCAACTTCTGGCACTTTCATGCCTTCTTTTGCTGAAGGCATCCAAATGTTACAGGTTACTGATAATATTTGGGGAGTCGGTATTTCCCTTGGTCCTATTTTCGGAGCTGCTTATGACCTGGCAAGCGGCGGCGTTCGGTGGGCGATGGGGCAAGATGTCACTTTTAAGAACGCGCCTTCAGATGTTGAGGTCTACCGAAAGGCCGCTGATAAACACAATAATTACGCGCGGTGGAAAAGGCCTAAAACTAAAATGACCAGGTCGGAGTTTCTAACCTGGAAAGCGCGCAAGGTCGCATCGGGCACCTGGGGGATAAAATCCCTGCAACATGACGCAATTCACCAGGCGCGCAGACTTCACGAACATAATTACGGCGTAAAAAGGCATACTGACTGGACGGAAGAAACGCTTTTATATGCAAATGCGGAGATCGCGGCTCAGGGGAATCAGATCACTCTTAACCATTGGGACCCGGTGCTTAATATCGAAGGCGCTGAACATATCGAAATAGAAGCGTATAACGAGCCAAGCCCTCTTGTTGAAGAGATGCTAATAGAAGAAGGGGTTGACCCCTTCACTCGTATTGGTTGGCCTTCCCTGGGTAAACGGTGGGCATCGTACGAAGAGCTACAAACATCAATCGCGCCGATCGCTGCCGGCAATATCAAATATTTTTCCGAAAACTGCACAAACGAGCATTACAAGGACATTGCGGAGAAATCAGCAACGGCATGCGGTTTAATGGCGATATCAGGCATGATAGGACCGGGGTTTATTGATATTCAACATCATGTTGGCATAGACATTGCCGAGGCGTTGCTTGACAAAGGATATTCTTTTCCGAGAACCATTAAAGAAGATCAGGTATTTGATTTCGCGCAGTGGACACAAACCCATGAAGATTCTGGCACCCGCCCGAATCTGTGGGACGCTTTGGCTTATGCCAAAAACTCCCTGGGTTTTGAGTTCCAAACTAAGTATTGAACCCCGTGGCCACCTTTCCAAATACCTTTTGATAGATCCTGACAATAACCTTTACGTTTGTGGCCACAAAAAAATAACCTTTTTTCCTCGATGGAATTCCCCAGGTGATTTTTTTTCCGGAATACAACAAGGACAAGGAATGGGGGAGGAAGTACTCTCTCCCCAATATCTAAAGGCCTGGCGAAAAACAAAGGAACGAAAACTAAAAAGGACGGGTGCCCCGTCGTGTCCCCCCTAAGTGCCTACGTTACATTTAAAATTTTGTTGATGTAACGTATTCACAAAGGGGGGAGTCGCTACGCCCGTCCAATCCGTATTTTTAACAACTCATTCTTCGTCGTCAAAAATCCGGCTCGGAGCCTTCCGGGCTTCGCCACGACGGAGCACCCGTCCTTTTTAGTTTTCTATATATACCGCATCCGCGGTGCATTTTTCGCCTTATCGCCCCCTTTCATCCCCCCCAGGGGGACACCCAAAGGAGCTTCGCCCCTCTGGACTCCCCACAAGGGGAACGTGTCCCCCTTGACCCCCGGTTTTTAGGGCTCTTCTGTTATGGCAATTCTTTTTTCAAGTGTTAAAGTCACCTTTTCGGCTGAAATCTTTTCCTCAGATTTGACCCACCCGAACCCGGCAACCAGGTTGACAATTCTCTCAATCTCAATTTTTAAGAGTTTCGGTTCCATTATTCCACCCCCATTCCTTTTTTTATTGCACTCCCACAGCCTTTGCAAATTCTCATTATTTTGGTTTCGTTTAGTTCCACCGGCTCATGGCATATGTCACATGGGAAGTAGTGGGGGCGCGGTTCGTTTGGTGCAAGTTGTGAGGGGCTGGGGCCTTCGCCAGCGGTTCCGGCGCGACGACAAGAATCTTTCCAGTCCTTCGCCCATTGCCGCGCTACTTCTTTTGTGCATCCGTTCTCAATGGCAAACATCAAATAATAATCAAGTTGCGCTTCATCACTTATAGGCCATAGCTCTTCAGCTACGGTCATTGATATTTGTTTTTTGTGTACGGCTTTTTGTAGAATCGCAGGCATGCGTAATAAGTCCATCCTTCGCCTTATGGTTCCGGGAGTTTTGCCCATTTTCTTTGACACTTGTTCAAGGGTCATACCGTATTCGTCAATTAAATTTCTGTAAGTGGCGGCTTCCTCGATGGGTGTCAAATCCTTCCTTTGAATGTTCTCCGTAGCTCTGGCAATGCCTATCTCTTTTGGAGTCATTTTTCTGATATAAGACCTTATCTTTGACAACCCGAGCTTTTTGTGTGCCAGGTATCTGCAATGACCCGCGGCTATTTCAAGGGTTTCTTCTATGCTTGCCAATAATATAGGCTGTAATAATCCTATTTCTGATATTGATTGGGCGAGCTCTTCAATATAGTCCGGGTCAATGTCCATCCTTATCATTGCTCTTGGAGGTTTTATTTTTTCCAGTTCCACGTCCTTAACCGTTTGTTTCAAGGGTTTTGCCATGTTTTAATCTCCCGATGGTTATTTTTTCAGGGTCATTATCATCTATTACCAGGTATTCAACTTCATTTATTTTGTGCTCATCGCAAAATCCTTTTGGTAGCGTTATTCTGTGTTGACCCGATGCCTCGGTTACTTTCACAACCCATATCATTTGATTATCTCCTTTAATTGTTCAAATTCTTTTATTTCGTTTAGAAACCGTCTTGAAATATCATGAGCGGGCGATTTAAATGTTATTTCAAAATCATATTCCATTTCTTCCAACACCTTCTCGAACCGCTCCATAATTTCTTTTCCTTTTTCACCGTGTTCATTAAAGCTATTCAATAAATCACCCCCTTTTACACGCCTGGTCTTCTTTATATGCTTTTATCCTTGACAGGTTTATAAGTCAATTATAATATCAAACTTAAAAGATTTAAAGGAGGTCAATAATTTCAAGAGTGATTGGTTTTATAGGAATTCAAAGGAAATCACGCTTGACAATTATTGACCGGACATTTTCCAAATTGATTAGTCGCACCCTTGAGAAGCAGGGGCCGGGCAAATCAATTTGGTTATTGCGGCGGGTGCCGCCTTGCCTTCCACCCGCTCCACTAAGCAAGCGGCGCGCCAGCGGAAAAGATGCTGTCACGCCGCTTGCACCGCTCCACGGGCTCCGGCAAATAAGGTGCTTCGCGGACTTATCCAAAAGACCCCCGCCCGTTTTCTTTTTGAGGGGCGGGGGAATTTTGGTTTCAGTTTTGAGTTTTGGCCACCGGTTTGTTTTGATGATTACCCGGGGAGTGACAATTTAAATGTCAGGTTGCCATTGATTGTCATTTTAACCTGGTTATCTTTCCGGCGGTCCGCTGGAAAGTGCTTGTAAGTGTTTGTTTTTATTGTTTGTTAAGGTCCGGATTGTGGCTTTGTGCCCTGGCACGGGAATTGCTTGTATAGCCTTAAAAGGCTATTTGCGTGGGAGGTGATATTTATATGGATAAAAAAAATACTTTGGCTGAAATTATGATTTATATCGAACAGGCGAAAAATGCAGATCGATTTAAAGGCCGGGCCAGTCTGTTGAAGGTCCTGGATAGTTTTTATGACCATGTCGATCTCCATAAATTTAATGAAAAGTTTAACGCGCTTTGTTTAAGTCAGGTGCATAAGTTGATGAAGAGATTTCAGGAGGATCTAAACGTTGGAAAATAAAAAGTGTTTATATCCAATGGAGGTATGTTGCGCATGGTGTAAACTTCACATGTATTGGACGTCTTCTTGTTTCCCCGATCAGGTGAGCCATGGTATTTGTGAAGAGTGTAAAAAAGGCGTTGTGGAAGAACTTAGGATAATTAGACGCACTGACACTTTCAAGGAAGCTTAGAGATGTTATGCGTGCATAACATTAAGGAGGTGGTTAAATAATGCTATTAAAAGCGGGCGTTGATATTTCGAGACTTAAAAGAAATATTCGCAGATCATTAACAATTGTTGATTCAATTATGGAGGATGAAAGCGAGATTTTAATAATTACATCGACATTTGAAGGAAACCACAGCGCAGGCAGCTTGCATTATGCCGACCAAGCTTATGATATGAGAATCCCGATATATGACCCCAGTAGAATATTTGGACGCATTAAGGAGGCCCTGGGGTCCAAATTTGATGTTGTCTGGGAGGAGGATCATATTCATGTTGAATATGATCCTAAATAAACGGGATTAAACGAGGGGGGGTGATCTATGATTAGCTAAATCTTACTTTTTTAATGCACTGTTTATGGGACGGCCTTGGCGAAAATACCAGGGCCGTTTTTCTTTGTAATATCAGCACTCCCAACCGTGTACTAAACTTTTTATAATAAAGATTAAACTACTTAATATTAATATTTACACTGATTATAAGGAAACACGCCCAACATGTTTTTTTCGGGCCGTGTTTTGCATCGTTTCAAGGCGTGCCGTTACATTCTTAAGCTTTTTTATTCCGGGCACTTACGTTAAGGACCATCTCACTATTTTTTAAGCACCATCACACTATTTTTATTAGCAAGAAAGCGATTTAGTTTTTGACAACCGTTATTTTTATTTGATAATGTCCGGATAGTTTGTTTTGCATTAAAAAAGGAAATATCTTTTTCATGCGCCTTTTTGTAAAAACATCTACAGCGGTTCTTATTTCACTTCTTAAAATCCAAGAAAAATACCTCAGAACTTATAGTTGCGTAAGGCGCGTAACTATCCAAAAACACTTGAAAAAGTATTATGGTATCAACGTGTCTCTTTCCGATGTTTCTTATCATCTTGGCCGTTTTTATAAGTATGAGATTCTAAGGTATTGGAAACGTTCAAGATTAAACGAAGATGGAACATATACGCTTTTACCTTCAAACCGCCAAATTACCGGCAAGGGTATAAGATATTTATTACGGTTAGGCATTAAGGTTCTGAAAATGCTTCAAAATTGGGCATTTAAAGGCGTCAAGCCTAAAATATATAAGGGTTATTCTGACATTCCTTGGAATAGTTCAATCATCACCACACCGCAAAAACGATCCCCCGGCACCTTTGAATCAATCGGCGATGTTCTTTCCAAATTAAAGAGTCCCGCCTAAAAGTTACATTTTTGTAACTTCTTCCTTGATTTCTTACATTTTTGTAACTTATTATGATAAAAATTGTCACTTTATGCTGCTGCAGGCTCTAAAAGTGACAAAAATTTTCACTTTTGACAGGTTTTATTAACTTTTTATCAAGGAGGTTATTATCATGGCAGAGATTAAAAGTTTGAGTGCAGTCCGGGAAAAGTGGGCGCGCGTTACTCCGATGCGTACGGAAGATTACAAGCTCGGCGTTGCAAACCCGAAAAGAGACTGGGCCGATGAGACAGAGGCAGCAAAAGGCAACTGGAAGATGGGTATTGATCAAGCCCACGGCAAGGACTTGTTTGCAAAGGGTGTTCGCGCAGCCGGTACGGGCAAGTGGCGTGATGCTTCCCTGGAAAAAGGTCCGGGAAGGTTCGCCGAGGGTGTTATGTTGGCAGAAACCGACTATGAAAAGGGCTTTGCACCTTATCATGCGGCTATTGAACGCGCCGACCTGGGGCCCAGGTTTCCGAGGCGTGACCCCCGGAACTTGAGCAGAGTCAAGGCTGTTGTTGATGCGCTTATCGCTGAAAAACTAAAGTAAACACCCGATCACAACATATTGTGTCCATCCGGGAACGATCCGGCGCGCAAGACCACAATATATAGTATAAGGAGGTTTCAACGTGAAAATACCTATTTTTGTTTTATTTAAATTCGTGATGGTTGTAGCAACCTGGGCCACAAAAGCACTTGAGGACGGTAAAATAACAGCCGCAGAAGGTCTTGAGTTAATCGCGGAACTGGCCTTAATTATCGGCGTCCCTCTTGAGCTTGATGTCTCTGAAGAGGTCACAGAAACCATAAAGGACATTGCCGGCGAATCTGAAATTAAAGAACACGCGGCCTTTTTGTCTAAACCTGATTATATTTCACCGGGGAAGTAAACCTTTTTTACTGCTATAATTTAACAATTCAGGAGGTAAATCATTATGGGATTAAAAGAAGCGTATATGATTAAGGAGAACATGTCCGCTGCCACCGCGTCATTGTCAATTCAAGCGGGAGTTGGCGAAAGCCTTTTGATTAAACAATTACTCGTCGGGGCCAGACATGGCGGCGGGTTTTGTGAATGTTTAATTGATCGGTTAAGTGTGGGGTTTTGGTACATCGGAGACCTTGACGCTAACCATCTTGAACAGTGTGGCGTTTGCGATGTCTTGCCTAACCTTTTTGAACGCCTGCAAGATAAGGGCATTTTTGCCGGATATCCTATTGCTGAAGGCGAAACGTTTGAAATCAAGCCCGCGGTCCAGGGCGCGGATATTGTCGGGGCTATCGTTTACGAGATTCACGAGGCCGGAGACATGGCAGCCGAAATGCCGGGTGGAAGTAAAGCAGATGAATATATGTTTGTCAATTACGGAACTAACAAGTCCGCGATTGTTGGCGGGGCTTTCGGTGATATTGATATGTCAAGGAACCCGTCCGAATACCCGGCGTTCCCGTTTGGCGAGGTTGTGCCAGCCGGACATGAGATTGATATTCATGGCGTGCTTTTGAAAACGTGGGGCGGTTATGTTGACCACACCGCGGAGACCATGCGGTTTTTGAAGCTGATCCGTGACCGGAAGGTCTTGTTTAATGAAGACAGACGCGGGATTTACGTCACTCAAGGCATGGGGCCTTTAACCTGGGGATCAATCCGGCAAACAAATTGTGATATTAAACTCTTCCCGGCGCCTTTGCTTTTCGGTCCCGGTGACGAACTTAATATGAGCCTATCCGCAGCCGTGGGAGTCACGGAGCAGGACGTTCTGCTTGCAACGGTTCAAACCGTCAGAAAACTTGGCGCATAAGGAGGCATTATATAATGATCTATTATCAAGCATTAAGCGCAAGCGCAGCCGCCGGCGCAACGGATTACGACGACGGCTTAAGATCGACGGCTGAAAACCCGAAACGCCTTCTCTCTATTTTGATACAGGGGACGTTGAAACCTGCGGATACTGATATGGTTCAAATCTGGTACGAGCAGGAGAAGATCGCAGAGATTCCTTTTTCCCTGATCGACAATATCGTTGCCAGCAACGTAGTAAATATGTGGTCTGTTAACCGAATCAATGAGATTGAGGTGGGTTTTGATATTCCTGTCGGCGCAGTCGTAAAGGTTGCTATTAAGGCCGTTGGTGGCGACGCTGCCATCCTTGGGGCTTATCGGTACGAGATCACAGCTTAAAAAGGAGGTGGTCTCATGATACCAGGTAAAAGATACAACCCTGGAACCTTTACGAGCAAAAGACCGACACCGGAGAAGTTTTCACACCTTCGCAAGTGGATTGATGTTGATGAAAGATTCATTGATATTACCAATATCACCGAGCTTGCAGATGTCAATGTACAGCTTGAACAATCCTCAAAGTTGTATGTCAGTAATGTCATACAACGAGTCATAGCGCAGCTTTTAGGGAAATACGGTGACGGCTTTGTCACTTTGGAAGCCACGATTGACGGTAGGTTAAAGGTTGACGCCAGGAAAGCCCTTCCCACGGTTTTGCAGATCGCTATTGATGAAAACACCGCCGAAACTCATGAGATTATCCCCGCCGTTGTCGGCAAGAAAATATGTATCAC
>JABUBL010000651.1_pt1 | contig 10797 bp, 9 predicted proteins | sample 7240371 | NCBI WGS metagenome assembly JABUBL01 (sample SAMN07256343, study PRJNA390944) | subsurface metagenome | isolation source: Methane hydrate marine sediment | place: Pacific Ocean: Eastern North Pacific, ODP site 1244 | collected 2002
CCATGCGGATGATATCATTGTCCGTAAATATGCCTCTCCAGAGCCAACAACCAGCGTGGGTTCGGAACAAGGTATGTATGTCTCCTCAGGCGCCATTGCTTCCCAGGTTCTGGATACGGGGGTTGACGGAGCCAGATGGGACGGCTTGTTCTGGGATGAAATTCTTGAATCAGGTACCGACATAACCTTTGAGGTCAGGGCATCTGATACTCTGAGCGGTGGTTTTCCTGATACCTCTTGGGTCCCGGTTGGAGGAACCTCTCCGGTTACCTCGGGACTACCTTCAGGACGATACCTGCAGTGGCGGGCGACCCTGACCACTTCGGATACGTCCAACACTCCAACCTTACAGGAGGTTAGAGTCTATCACTATTAAGAGGTTAAGACACATGTTATTCGGAAAATTGACCAAGTGTGGAACTAGACTAGCTCTAGCCCTAATTCTAGGGTTGGCTCTAATCGGGTCTTTGCCCACGCCGGCACAGGCTCAGGCGACTGTAGACCTGGAGCTGGGTGGCGAAGGAGCTACCAGTTGGAATATAGGCAATATTAAGCCTGGCGACAGTGGCGCCAAGACTGTTGAGCTACATAATGCTGGCAGCAGGCATGGGGTGGTTACTATCTGGATAAGTGATATTGAGGAGGTCGACTACGGTGGGGATGGCGCCGTGCTTGATGACTATGTGCTGCTCAATCTTTCCGGCAAGCGGTTAAGCACCGACATAACTTTACCAGCTGCAATCCATCAGCTGCCACAAAGTGCCTCTGATGCAAATCAAATGAAGATAGACTGGCTTCTTGCCGGTGAAACTCTCACCCTGGTTTGGGAATGGGAATTCCCTGAAACCGGAGAGCCTCAAAATGATGCCCAAGGGGATAGCTTTTCGTTCACCATAAACTACCTGCTTGAGCAATTGCCATCTGGAGGCGGTGGGACACCGAACTACCAACAGCTTAAGATAGACATCCTGGGCAAGGTAACCTGGGCTAGGGTCAGCTCCTCGGGGGAATTCCTTGATTCTTTTGTAGCCACTGACCCGGATAATAAGCACAGTCTAGAATTGGAGCGGGGTACTAAAGTCACCTGCCCTAACGGCAAGGTTCCAAGAAGAATAGAGATGAGGGTCTGTGAGGAACCACCCTTACCTCCAAGCGGTATGGAAATGATTGGCCCGGCCTATGATCTCACTGGCTGCATTAGTGATTCAGTGCCTTGCTCACTCATCTTTGACAAGCCAGCTGCATTGACACTGGGCTTTGACCTGGACTGGCTACCGGAAAACACCTCCTCAATAGTGATTACCTCTTATGAACCGGAATATGGTTGGACAGAACTCGAGCCAGCTTATAGCAGCGTTGCCCAAGCCGGTAATGAAGTAACCGTCCTAATAAGTCATACATCAATATTTGCCATCTTTGCTAGGATAGCCCCATCACCTCCCTCAGCAAAGTTCGAGCTGAGTGAGCTTGCCATCGACCCTGCTCAGACGGAAGTCGGTGAGCCGGTAACCATTTCCACCATCGTTCAGAATACCGGTGACCTTGCTGGCAGCTATGAAGTGACCCTCAAGATAAATGATGTAGTGGAAGCCACCAGCGAGGTAACCCTCGATGGTGGTGCCAGCGAGAGCGTCACCTTTACGGTGGATAGAGAAGAAGCCGGCAGCTACAGCGTCTCCATAGACGGGTTGAGCGGTAGCTTTACCGTAACCGCCCCAGAAGAAGCGGAAGACGCTTCAACAGATGGAGCAGCACTAGAAGACGGAACCTCAGTCAACTGGCCTGTGCTTGGTGGGGTTATAGCCGCAGTGGTGATAATAGGATTGCTTATCTTCTTTGTGGTTAGAAGAAGAGCTGCCTAAAGCCGGCGGCAGTGGTTCTTTGGTATTGCACAGTTGCTTGGTTTGTTACCTTTGGTGCTTTCCAAGGTCATGCCAGAGTCGATTGTACCACTTACGATGCTCTTCACCCGATACTTTTCGATATCTAGCTGTAGTATTAAAACTGGCGTGCCCCAAGTGCTCCTGAAGCAGTCTTAGTGCGTCGCCAGAGTCATCCAGCTTCATTGCGTGTACGCTGAAAGCATCCCTAAGACGATGAGGACTAACCCCTCTTACCCTACCAGTCTCTGGATTCACCAAATTTGGAAGGCCAGCTCTTTTAGCACAATCTCTCACTATCTGCCAGGCTCGATGTCGGTTGATATGGAATACAGGCTGGGTATTATCAGCGAAAACAGGCTTGTTCCTTGCAACATACTCTTTCAGCAAATCTTGGGTATTCTCATCAATGGGCAGTATCCTGATTCTTTTTTGCTCCCTTGCACTAATAATAATCTGGCCAATTTCTTTACCGCATTCCGGGCAAAAGCAATGTCTTCTTGCCAAGCTTGCTTTACAGTCGGGACATATCAGTCTGGAACGTGTCTTGAGATGTAGAATTGTTACGGTCGCCCTTTCGTAGTCTATATCACTCACTTTGAGCTTCAGAACTTCTGACACCCGGCAACCCAGGCAACGGTCTTTGGACTCTTACCTTCGGCCCTGGCGTAGGTTTTATAAGCTACCAGTGCGTCTTGAAGTGTCATCACCTCAAACTCCTTACACTGATAGCTTAAACCTTGGTTGGGTGACCGGCTACTACTTTGCGCTACATTGCGTGCATTTTAGGGAAAGCAGTTGCCCTTTTTTGATTAATTTCCTCGCAGAGAGCAAGGAGTGAAGCTAAAGTGGGCGGTACAGGACTTGAACCTGTGACCTCTTGCGTGTGAAGCAAGCGCTCTAACCACTGAGCTAACCGCCCCGAGTCCCATCTATTTTAACCCCAAAGACCGGCTTTGTAAACACAGGCATCTCGCCCTGGTCAAAAGCCGGCACGAACCTAAATCGCCCGCCTCATAACCATCAGTTCCATGCCACTGGCGAAGGTTATTTGAAATTCATATGCATATTTAGTGCATAGCTATTGCATATTTAATGCATTAATGTTATAATAGCAAAATATATAGCCTGGCCAGAAGATGAACGGAAACTTACAGCAAATCAGGCAAAACAGGGTCTTATCCCGCAAGGAGTTGGCTCGACAGTCCGACGTCGATGAAAGCACCATTTATCGGGCGGAGCATGGACAGACCAGATTGAGACCGAGCACGGTCAGGAAACTGGCCCAAGCACTCGGCGTGCCGCCCGACCAATTAATAAGTGAACAAGGGAGGCTCGGCCTGTGACCATAATGTTAGAAATAAACCGAACTTCTACCTCGTTCCAACCCGCGCCTTCGTCTAGAGGGCCAAAGTGAAGCTGTGTGTTATCTTCCCCACCCGAAACGAGGGCAAGACGATAGCCCAGTGCATCAAAACCGCCCGAAAAAGTAAATATGAGCCAGAGATACTGGTAGTGGATGGTAACTCATCAGACAAAACCAGAGCCGAGGCTAAGAGTGCCGGGGCCATAGTAATCAAGCAGAGTCGGGGCATCTTCCCGGCTAAGGGCGTCGCCATGAGGGACGGGGTCAAGGAGGCATTTAGTCGGGGGGCAGATTGCATTATGTTTATAGACGCCGATATTACCAACCTGACGCCGGAGTGGATTGACCTGCTGGCCGAGCCGGTGATTGAAAAAGCCTGCGATATGTCCCGCGGCTACTACCAGAGAGCCAATTATGATGGTGCCGTTACCAAGCTGGTGGCTAAGCCGCTGTCCCGGGCCTTCTTCCCCGAGATTGCCCATTTTGATCAGCCCCTTTCCGGTGAAATATGTGCCACTGCCGAGCTCTTCCGGGACCTGTTTAAGAGTCGGGACTGGCCCGACGGCTGGGGTGTAGATATCTGGTTGTTAATCGAATCGGCCATGAATGACTACTATATCGCCGAGGTTTATCTGGGAACCAAGGTACACACCTCCCGAAATGGCTACCAGAACGATGTTGTCAGACTGACCAAGATGGCAGAACAGGTAGCACTGACCACCTTCAAAGAAGCCATAAAACACAAGCGGGTCGATAATCTAAAGAAGGTGCACCTGTAATCGCCGTTCTCCACCCCACCCCCACCGAAAGCCAGCGATTGACAGAGGGCATACCGCAGCCTATTATTAAATAAATCTGGCGGGGCAAAAGCCCCGGTCAATAAAAATGAAACTTAGAAGAATCGGTTACCTCCTGGCATTAAGCCTTATCCTTATCCTGCTTATACCCCTCTTCCCCACCCCCGCCCACGCCGCCGAGCGTCTTTTCGTCTACCCCTACGAAGGCAAAATCGGCGACTACATTGAAATCGATGGTGCCAGTTTCAGAGAAAACGACATCGTTGGCATCTATCTCTCCAGCCAAAAAGCCAAAATAGGCGAGTCAATCGATGAAGATGTCACCGCCTACGAGCAGGTAGTCAGAGCCGCTACCGATGCATCGGGTAATTTCGGCCGTACTTATACCTTCTATTTGCCTGACGCCCTCACTGACGGCGAAGATATAGAAGACGTGCATGACGGCGACTACTATTTCTACGCCGTTTACGTCCGCAGCCACCAAATAGTAGCCTATACCGTCTTTACCGTAATTAATGGTGAAATCAGCCTGGACCTTGAAGAGGGGACGGTCGGCACTGAGGTTGAGGTTAGCGGCCAGGGGCTCCGCCCCAATCAAGAAATCACCATTCAATACGACGGGTATGATATTGATATCGCCAGTGGCGATAGCCAGACCGACAACAACGGCGCATTCACCTGCACCATCATTATCCCCGAGAGCTCAGCTGGCAGCCACATCATAATCGCCGTTGACGAGTCGGGCAATACGCCCGAGGCTGAGTTCACCGTAAAACCCTTTATAACCATTGACCCATCCGAACAGGCAACCGGTGGCGAGGTACGTATCAGTGGCACCGGCTTCGCCAAGAGGGGGAATATAACCATCACCCTTGATTACGAAGAGGTCGACGCCACCCCCCTTCCCCTGACTGCCGACCACTATGGCAGCTTTGAGGGCAGCTTCCTAGTACCCTTCATTGGCAGCTACGGCACCAGGGAAGTAGAAGCCAGGGACGATAGCCTTAACAAAGCCCGGGCGCAGCTGGCTGTCCAGGGAGGCATAACCTTAAGCCCGCTCACCAGCCTGATTGAGCCCGGTCACGTCGGCATGGAGCTTGTTATCAGCGGCACCGGTTTCAGCATCGGCTCTACGGTTGCCTTAACCTACAGCGATAACGCCGAGGAAATCCCCATAGACACCGTCACGGCTGAGAACGGGACTTTCCGGGTGGACTTTATCGTCCCGCCCAGCCTGGCCGGAAGCCATGATATAACCGCTACCGATGGCACCAGCACGGCAACCGCCGCCTTTCTTATGGAATCGCAAGCCCCACCCACACCCACGCCGCTAACACCAAAGGTCGCCGGCACCGCCGGGACACAGGCCTACTTTGATTGGAGCGATGTTAGCGACGATAGCGGTGTCAGCTACACCCTTCAGCTTGCCGTCGATGCCGATTTCAACGCCATCGTGCTGGAGAAAGAAGGCCTGCCTACTTCAGAATACACGCTAACCGAAGAGGAAAAGCTAGAGCCAGCCGAGAAAGAAGCCCCCTACTACTGGAGGGTAAAGGCAGTAGACGGCGCCTTCAATGATAGCGGGTGGACACACCCCCGATTATTCTATGTTGGCTTTTCCTGGGCGGCATTGCCCAATTGGGTATGGTATATCTTGGGGGGTATCGGCGTAGTGTTGCTCGGTATGCTTGGCTTCTGGATACAGAGAAGGAGAGTCAGAGCTAAAATCAGAACCCTCTGAATGAGAAGGTTACTCTGCCTTCAACCTGACCTGAATTTCGCTGCCCTTTCTAAACACCTGGTCTACGGCGGGCATTTCCTTCAGGATATCAAGTAAAGGGAGGGGCTCTTCGGCGGAGACAATAATCTTACTCCCCCCCTCCACCGAACCCCCAACCAATACCAGGTGCAGATTTTCAACCTGGCCTAAATCCTTCTTCAAACTATCCAACTGACCAAGGTCTATCGGCGGCACTATGGCCAGCGTCACCGCCCCCTGATAAGTACCAGCGTCTACCGATGGCTCGGCTGCTTTCTCCACCTTCTCTTTAGCCGGTTTTGCCTTCTCAGCCTTTTTCGCCTTCTCCTTAGCTGGCTTGGCCTTCTCAGCCTTTTTCTCTTTTTGGGCTTCCTTGGCTTTCTGGGCTGCTAGCTTTGCCTGTTCCTTAGCCTCTTTAGCTCCCTGTTTTGCTTTTTCTTTAGCCTCTTTGGCTTCCTTAGCTTTCTGGGCTGCTAGCTTTGCCTGTTCCTTAGCCTCTTTGGCCTCTTGCTTCTCCCTTTCTCTGGCCTCCTTAGCCTCCCTGGCTTCTAGCCTGGCCAGTTCCCTGGCCTCCCGCCTTGTCATCTTCTTATCCTCCATATCCTTCCTCCTCGCTCTCTCCTTGCCCCCCAATATGCCCAAACCAGTGTCCTATTACCCCAGTATAAGAGACAGGCAAAAACCTTGTCAATCATCTAGGACTTTTTTCCTATGACTATTCACTCCCCCAACTGACCCATTTGGGTGATTGCGCCATGTGATATGATAAGATATAGTAGTTGGTGTAAGGTTAAGGTAGCCTGAGGGAGGAGGATGAAATATGGCCAACCCGAGAAGAATAGAACCTATGCTGACGACAAGCGATGTTGCTCGCCTGCTCAACGTACACATCAACACCGTGAGGCGATGGAGTAATCAGGGAACGCTAAAGACCTACCGCATCGGCGCCCGGGGTGACCGCAGGTTCCGGCGGGAGGATATTGCTAGCTTTCTCTCACCAGAAGCGAGTGCAAACAAGGTAAAGGGGGAGGAAACCTCCTTTGAAAAATCGAGCCCCAGAAGTAGTGACAGGGTATTAGCCAACTACTAAACTTAAGGCTTAACAGGAGGTGACCGAGTGGATAAAACCACGGTAATGGTAATCGACGAGCAAGAATTCTTTCGGGCTGGTGTGCGCCAGCTACTGTCTCAACAACCCGACCTAAACGTAGTAGAGTGCGACCCAGCTAAAGAGCCCATGGAGCTAATCGAAGCCAATCTCCCTGATGTCGCCCTATTAGGCTCCGACCTGGCCAGCCTCAGCGGGCTGGAACTGGGCAGGAAAATCACCCGGCTCTACCCGAATACCAAGGTAATAATGTTGAGCCCCAACCCTAATGACGAGGAGCTCTTCGAGATTATCAAAACCGCGGCCGTGGCCTGCCTCAATAAGAAGGCTTCTGCCGAAGAGCTGATCAGCACTATCCGACGAGCCAAAAACGGCGAATACCCGATAAACGAAAGTCTTGCCCGGCCCACGGTTGCCAAGCAGGTATTAAAGCAATTCCAGGACATAGCCTCAATAGGCAAAGCTATGGAAGCCGTAGCCGCGCCCCTCACCAAGAGGGAGGCGCAGATTCTAAACTACATCTCCCAGGGCAACTCCAACAAGCAAATCGCCTATATCCTGGACATCAGTGAGCAAACCATCAAGAACCATGTTAGCTCTATCCTGCGTAAACTAAACGCCAACGATAGAGCCCACGCTGTTGCCCTGGCCATGCGCAACGGCTGGCTTCTAGCCGAGGACAAATCGTAGGCACTCCAGCCAGCTTCCTTAGCTCAAGGGGGAACAAAATGCGCCAAACAGCAATAAGCCCGGAATTGAAGCCCCAGCTTCGAAAACATCTAGAAAAGCAGGGCTATGAGATAACCGAGGGAGCTAAACTCCCGGGGAAATCGGGGGTGGAGCATACCTTTGATATTCTGGCTCACGCCAATATTGACGGGGTTAAGCGCAGCGTGGGTATAGACTTCCTGGATGGGAAAAAGGAGATAGCCCTGGAACAGGTAGTCGTCTTTGATAGCAAAGCCTACGAGACCGGCATTGATGATAAGGTCATCGTGGTATCGCCGCGACTCAGCCCCGAAGCGCAGCAGTTTGCCCAGCGTCAGGGGATAAAGGTCATTGACAGCACTAAAAAAGACTCCCTCAAGCTCGCGCTGGCCAAAGAGAAACCAAAGGCTCCAGAAACCAAGCCCGGGTCTAAAAGCCTGAGGCACGCCATTCAGCCCGAAGCATTGCAGTTGATTCCTGAGGTGATGGCCAGAAGGTACAATGCCATACCCCTGGCGGTATCGGGTAACACCCTAGAGGTAGCCATGGTGGACCCGACCGACATCTTTGCCCTGGAAGCCTTCTCCGCCCTGTGCCGGATGCGGATTAAACCCAGAGCCGCTGATGCCAAGGAAATCAGGGAGGCTATTGACTCTAACTATAAAGGCTATGGCGAGATTGAAAAGCAGATTTCCCGCGTCACCATACCCGGCGAGGCAACCGAGGAGGGGCTGGCCATTACCGCCGATACCGACGCCCCCCTGGCTCAAGCTCTCAATCTTCTCATTGAAGAGGCGGTCAAAGCCCGTGCCTCCGATATTCATATTGAGCCTGAAGAAGATAGATTAAGGGTGCGCTACCGTATTGATGGCACCCTTCAAGATATGATGTCCCTACCGCTTAACATACATCTAGCCCTCGTTTCCCGAATCAAAATCCTGTCCGACCTGAATATTGCCGACCGCCACCGCCCCCAGGACGGACAGTTCTCCGCCGAGGCTAAAGGGCGGGAGATAGATATCAGGGTAGCTACCGCTCCCACGGTTAACGGGGAGATGGCCGAGCTGCGGCTTCTGGACAAGTCAGTGGCTACTCTGGGGCTAGCCGAGCTCGGCATGTTACCCGATAGTCAGGAAAAGTACGAGAATATGCTCAAGATTCCCTACGGCATGATTCTGACCAGCGGCCCCACCGGCGCTGGTAAAACCACTACCATGTACGCTTCAATCAATTCCCTTGACTGCCTGGAGAGGAACATTATTACCGTTGAAGACCCGGCGGAGTATCGGTTCAAGGATATTAACCAGATTCAGGTCAATCCTCAAGCCGGTATCACCTTTGCCACCGGTCTTAGGTCGATACTCCGCCTTGACCCTGATGTAATCATGGTCGGTGAGATACGCGATGCCGAAACGGCCAACATAGCGGTTCAAGCCGCTCTGACCGGCCACCTGATGCTATCTTCCGTCCACGCCAGCGACTCCACCGGCGTGCTCGCCCGCCTCACTGACTTAGGCATAGAGTCTTTCCTGATAGCCTCAGCCGTTATCGGCGTCGTCGCCCAGCGCATGGTGCGCCGCATCTGCCCCGATTGCAGCCACCTTATTGAGGCACCGGTGATAGAGCAGATAGCCTACGAAAAAGAAATTGGAGAGAAGAAGACCGAATTCCTCTACGGCACCGGCTGCAAGTCATGTGCTTACACCGGTTATCGGGGCAGAATCGGCATCTTTGAGATTCTAACCATGAGCGATACCATAAGGACGATGATCGCCAGCAACGCCAGCAGCAGCCAGATTCGGACGCAGGCGCTTAAGGAAGGCATGGTGACCATGATGAACGATGGTATGCGCAAGGTAAAGGGGGGTATCACCACACCCTCTGAGGTGCTGCGTAATGCCTACTCTGCAGACTAGTGGCCTTGGAGATTAAAATGGATTATCAATATGTAGCCTATACCGAAGATAAAAGACTGATTAAAGGCAAGCTTTCGGCCATCAACGAAGAAGCCGCTCTCAATCTGCTCAGCTACGGTGGCTATCAGACAATCAGCCTGAAGGAAATAGTCCCCTTCTTTAACCTGCAAAAGATGGCTGCCCTCTTCAGTCGGGTAAAGGCGAGAGAAATAACAATGTTCTCCCGCCAGTTGGCCCTACTCCTCGAATCAGGCACTGATATTGTCACCTCCCTAGAGCTATTACAAAGCCAGGTAACCAATCACACCCTGCGCGGGGTGCTGGAGGATGTGGTCGCTGACATCCGCGGGGGCAGTTCGCTGTCAGCCGCCTTGAGCAAACACCCACGGGCCTTCCCCGAACTCTATCACCGCACAATAGCCGCTGGTGAGCAGGCTGGCAATCTGGAGATAGTGCTCAGACAAATGGCTGATTACATGGAGAGGGGGGCGACTACAGAGAAGAAGATTAAAAATGCCCTCACCTACCCCATTATCGTCGTCATTGCCGCTTTTGTGGTTATAGCCGTACTGATCACCTTTGTCTTACCCGCCTTTACCGACCTCTACCGTGTGCTCGGCGCCGACCTGCCGGCAATAACCCAGATGCTCATCAGCGTATCGGATTGGCTTATCGCTTACGGGCTTTTCGCCCTGCTGGGGGTAGTAGCGTTGGCCGTTATTGGCTTTATCTATATCAAAACGCCCGCCGGAAGATACCGGCTGGATAAACTACTGCTCACCGTACCCGTAATCGGGCGGATCAACCTGCTCAGCGAGCTTGCTCGTTGCTGCCGGACTACCGCCCTACTCTTCAAGGTCGGCCTGCCTCTACCCGAGGTCGTGTTGCAGGCTATCCACGGCACTAATAATAAGGTTCTGGCCAAGGCTCTAACCGAGGTCCAGCAGGAGTTGATTAGAGGCGAAGGCTTATCCAAGCCCATGGCCAAGAGAAAGATATTCTTACCCTTAATGGTGCAGATGGTCGGAGTTGGCGAAGAAACCGGCCACCTTGATACCACGCTGGCTACGGTAGCCCAGACCTATGAGCTTGAGGCTGATGACCGGACCAGCTCGGCGGTGGGGCTTATCCAGCCCGCCATAACCATAATCATAGGCGTAGTGATTGCTGTTATTGCTATATCGCTGGTTTCAGCTATGTACTCTATCTACGGGCAGGTGGAATTCTAAATGAGAAGATTGAGAAAATTGAAAAGAAGCCAAA